>WNFF01000510.1_pt1 | contig 29048 bp, 20 predicted proteins | sample 5400441 | NCBI WGS metagenome assembly WNFF01 (sample SAMN13153345, study PRJNA577476) | soil metagenome | isolation source: 120 cm saprolite under Douglas fir tree site 2 hole 3 replicate 1 | place: USA:California | collected 2015-04-18
TACGGGCAGCAACCACGTCCTCCCGACGGGCGGCTGGGCGCGCAAGCGCGGCGGCCTTTCGGCGGCTGACTTTGTGAAGTGCATTAGCGTCCAAACCATTACCCGCAGCGGTTTTCTTCGCCTCGCCGACACGGTCGAGACTCTGGCAGAATCCGAAGGCTTGATGGCACACCGCCACGCCGTGAGGGTCCGTCGATGAATGTTCACTTGCCGGTGCGCAAATCGATTCTGAATCGCCGCACTTACGAGGCGCCCGCCGAAGGACGCTCCGATAAGTTGCGCCTCGACTTCAACGAGAACACCTCCGGCTGCTCTCCGGCAGTGCGGCGCGCGCTCGCTAGGCTCACGACAAAACAACTGGCGATGTATCCGGAATATCAAGCGCCAACGCGGCGCATCGCGCGTCACTTCGGTCTCCGGCCGGAAGAATTCATGCTCACCAATGGGGGTGATGACGCGCTGCGCGTTTTCTTCGATGCTTTCGTCGATTCCGGCAGCAGCATCCTGATTTGCGAGCCCACCTTTCCGATGTACCGCTACTACGCGGAGATTTACGGCGCGCGGATTGCAGTGCTGCGCTACGGCAGCGAGATGGAATTTCCGCTTGAGGGTGTCATCGCCGCGCTGCGCAGGAGGCCGCGCGTTCTCTTCATCGCCAATCCCAACAATCCGACAGGGACCCTGCTCCAAAAAGAGGAGTTGCGAAGAATCTTGAAAGCCGCCGCGCACACCGCCGTCGTCATGGATGAAGCCTATGCAGAGTTTTCAGGCTTCAGCACGATGCCGTGGATTCGCAAGTATCCGCAGTTGTTTGTCGCGAAAACGTTTTCGAAAGTTGCTGGGCTTGCCGCATTGCGGCTGGGCGCCGTGGTCGCCTGCAAAGACTCGCTCGCCCTGGTGCGCCGCGCCATGCCGCCCTTCCCTGTTAATCTCGCCGCCCTGGTGGCGGCGGAAGCGGCGCTGAACGACCGCGTAACGATGAAGCGTTATGTGGACGGGGTGAAACGGCTGCGCGCATGGTTCACGGCAGAATTGCAAAAGCTCGGCGTGAAAACTTACCCGAGCTCTGGAAATTTTCTTCTGGCGAATTTCGGGCCAAGCGGACCGGCCCTTTTCCAGAAACTGGAGAAGCAAGGAATTCTGCTCCGCGAACGAAGCAAGGACATCGGCCCGGGATTTGTTCGCATCACCATTGGAACGCAACCCGAAATGCGGCGGCTGCTGAAATCGATTCGAATGGAATGGAAGGCTCCGCGCTGATTGCCAGCGCTAAAGAGAAACTATGCCACGCACAGCAACGATTCATCGCCGGACCAATGAAACGGATATCCGCCTGAAGCTGAATCTGGATGGGCGCGGAAAAGCGCGTATCGCCACGGGAATCCGTTTTTTCGACCACATGCTCGAACTGGTGGCGCGCCATGGCGCGTTTGATCTGCACGTAGATGCGTGCGGCGATCTCGACGTGGACCAGCACCACACCGTCGAAGATGTGGGCATCACGCTGGGCGAAGCGGTGCAAGAAGCCCTCGGCTCCAAACGCGGCATTTTGCGCGCCGGGTATTTCCTGATGCCCATGGACGAAACACTCGCCGCTGCCGCCGTGGATCTTGCCGGAAGAACGCACTGCGTCGTGAAAGCGAAGATCGCGGCCAAACGCGTCGGCGATTTCCAAGTCGAGCTGATGGAAGATTTTTTTCAGGGCTTTGCGCAATCGGCAAAAGCCAACGTTCATCTGCGCGCTCTCTACGGCCGCTCCTCCCATCATCAGGTCGAGGCCATCTTCAAAGCCTTCGCGCGCGCGCTGCGTTTCGCCGTTTCTCGCGACAAGCGCCTCCGCCAGGTCTTGCCTAGCACCAAGGGGCTTCTATGAAAATAACTATTCTTGACTACGGAGCCGGTAATGTTCCGTCCGTGGAGCGCGCGCTGCAGCGGCTCGGAGCAGAATCGTTGCGAACCAGTTCGCCTGAACACATTTCCAATGCGGAAGCGCTGCTTCTCCCGGGCGTCGGTCATTACGCGGCACTGGTCCGCGCCCTCGACGAAAGAAAACTCCGCGCCCCTCTGGTCGACGCCGTCCATCGCGGCGTGCCTTTTCTGGGAATCTGCCTGGGATTGCAGGTATTGTTCAAATCGAGCGAAGAAGCCGCTCAGCTCCAAGGATTGAATCTCCTTCCTGGAACGGTCAGCGCCTTGCCGCCAAACGTAAAGCTCCCGCACATGGGCTGGAATCAGCTCAAAAAGAAGCGCGATTCTTCCCTGCTCGTGGGCATCGGCGCCGGGGCGTATTTTTATTTCGCGCATTCCTACGCCGCGCTCGATTCGAATGGCGCGGCAGCCGCCACCTGCTCCCACGGCGCGGAATTCGCCGCCGTCATCGAGCAGAAAAATATCTATGCCGTGCAGTTCCATCCGGAAAAAAGTGGCGACGCGGGTGCGCGCCTGCTGAGGAATTTTCTGAGGCTCGCGGCGTGAGCCTCGCGCACCGCATCATTCCGTGCCTCGATACCGACGGCGAGCGCGTCGTCAAGGGAGTCAACTTCGTCGGCCTGCGCGACGCCGGCGATCCCGTCTCGCTCGCGGCGCGTTACAACGCCGAAGGCGCCGACGAACTGGTAGTGCTCGATATCGCCGCTTCCCGCGATTGCCGCCCGACTTTCCTCGAAACCATCCGCCGCGTCGCCGCGGAATTGGCAATCCCGCTCACCGCGGGCGGCGGCATTCGAACACTCGAAGACGCCCGCGCCGTGGTGCGCGCGGGCGCGGACAAAGTCACCGTGAACACCGCCGCCGTCGAGCGCCCGGCGCTGATTTCCGAATTGTCGCGCGAATTTGGCGCGCAAGCCGTCGTTCTCGCGATTGATGCCAAGCGCTCCGGCGACCATTGGGACGTCATGGTGCGCGGCGGACGGGAATCCGCTTCCCGACATGCAATCGAGTGGGCGCGCCTGGCCGTGGCGTACGGCGCCGGCGAAATCCTCCTCACCTCGGTGGATCGCGATGGCACGCAAAGCGGTTTCGACGTGGCGCTCACCGCTGCGATCTCCCACGCCGTGACCGTCCCGGTGATCGCTTCCGGGGGCGCAAAGTCGCCGGAACATTTTGTCGAAATTTTTCAGGAAGGCGCGGCGGACGCGGCCTTGGCGGCTTCCATCTTTCACGATGAAGTGCAATCCATTCGAGCGCTGAAGGAATTCCTCGCGGCTCGCGGCGTCGAGGTGCGTTTGCCGTGCTGATCCCCTGCATCGATCTGCAAGGCGGGCAGGCGGTTCAGTTGGTTCACGGGCGAAAACGCGCGCTTGCCGTGGCCGACGTCTTCGGCCTCGTGAAAAAATTCAAGGAATATCCGTGGCTGCATGTCATCGACCTCGACGCCGCCATCGGAAAAGGCCGCAACGACGCACTTGTGCGAGAGCTTTGCGCACGCGCGCGAAACGACTTCGGAATGGAAGTGCGGGTCGGCGGCGGCATTCGCACCATTTCTCGCGCCGAAGAAATTGCCGGATGGGGCGCCAGTCAGGTGATCGTGGGAAGCGCCGCTTTCCGCCAGGGAAAAGTGAACACCGGATTCCTGCGGCGGCTCGCAAAAAAAATCCGCCCGCAACAAATCATCATCGCCCTCGACACCGCCCGTGGAAAAATCACCATTTACGGCTGGCGCAAACGCATCGCGCTTCAAGCTGAAAAAGCAATGACCCAGCTCGAACCCTTCTGCGCCGGTTTTTTGTGCACCGACGTGGATCGCGAAGGCACCATGACCGGCGCAAACCTAGAATGGTTTCGCAGCCTGCGCAACGCGACCTCCCATCCGATTATCGCCGCGGGCGGCATCAAAACGCGGCGCGAAATCGCCGCACTAGAAAAGATGGGAATGGATGCCGCCGTCGGCATGGCCATCTACAAAAACCGGCTGCGCTGACCCGCGCGCTCAACCCCCGCCTCGTCTTCCCAATCTGCGTGACCCGGAAAGCCCCTTCCGCCGCGTCAGCGCAGATACGCATCCGTGATGTACTGCTGCACCATGCGCTGCGTGTTGAAGAACGAGCCGTTGATGGCGATGGCATGCTGCATCACTTCCAGGAATTTCGCGCGATCGTTGTAATACAGCGGGAGAATCACGCTTTCCAGCTTGGCATAAAGCGATTCCGCTTCGGCGGTGTTGTCGGCCGGAGTGTTGCCGGCGGCGGTGCGCCGTGATTCGCCAATGCACCAACCCGTCACCCCTTCGATGTGGCCTTCCACCCACCAGCCGTCGAGAATGCTCAGGCTCGGCACGCCATTCAGCGCCGCCTTCATGCCGCTGGTGCCGGAAGCCTCGAGCGGAAACTGCGGCGTGTTGAGCCACAGGTCCACGCCCGAAGTAATCTTTCCGCCCAGCTCAAGATTGTAATCGTCCAGAAAGACCACCGGCACCGCTTTCCGCAGCGCTTTTTTCGCGTGGAAAATCCGGCGAATGATGTCCTTCCCGCCGCCATCGTTCGGATGCGCCTTGCCGGCATAAATAATCTGGAAATGGCCGGCGTTTTTGGCGATCTCCCGCAGGCGATCGAGATCGGACAGGATCAGGTCGGCGCGCTTGTAACCTGTCGCGCGGCGCGCGAAGCCGATGGTGAAAACTTCAGGGTCAAACTTGAGTCCGGTCTTCTTGCGCACCGTCTCGAGCAATTCGTGCTTGGCAATCAGGTGCGCGGCCCACACTTCCTCCTGGGGCAAGCCCAGCGCGCTCCGCAAACTGTAATTGTCCTCGCGCCACGAGGGAATGTAGCGGTCAAACAGTTGTTGAAACGAAGGCGAAGTCCATGTCCCGGCATGCACGCCGTTGGTAATGGCCTCGATCGCGGCTCCTGGAAACATCTGGCGCGAAGTTTCCCCGTGCTGCTTGGCGACGCCGTTGACGTAGGTGCTCAGGCTCAGCGCCAGTTGCGTCAGGTTAAGGGTTGCGCCGCTGCGCGCCGCTTCCTGCAAGTCCGGGAAATTCTGCTCCGCCTGCAAAACGCGCTTCAGCAAATCCGCTGAAGGTGCATCCTTCAAATCGAGAAACTCGGTCTGGCCGGGAAATACCCGCGTAAGATATTCCATCGGGAAGCGGTCGTGCCCCGCGGGCACCGGCGTATGCGTAGTGAAAACGCATTTGCTGCGGACCTTTTCGATGTCCTCGCTGCGGATGGAGGTGCGCCCGGCTCTCATGGCCTCATCGTAAAGCAATTGCAAGGAGAGCAGCGCCGCGTGGCCTTCGTTCATGTGATAACGCGTGAGGTCGTTATAGCCGAGCGCGCCGAGCATGCGCACGCCCCCGATTCCCAAAATCACTTCCTGGCACAAACGGTAGTAGGAATCCCCCCCATACAAAGCGCCGGTAAGATTGCGGTCGGCTTCGGCATTGCCCGGCAAGCCAGCGTCGAGAAAATAGATGGGCACTTCAAAACCGCGCACCCCTTTTGCGGAATACCGCCAGCAGCGCAGTTCCACGCGGCGGCTTTCAATCGTGACGCTCGCCCGCGCCGGCTCCTCCGTGAGGAAATCTTCCACGCGCCACTCGACCGGTTCTTCGGTTTGCGAGCCGTCTTCGGCAAGCCGCTGCGTGAAATATCCCTTGCGGTAGAGCAGCGAGACGGCCACCATGGGCAGGCGCAGGTCGGCAGCAGCGCGAATCGTGTCGCCCGCAAGCACGCCCAGCCCGCCGCTGTAGCTGGGCATGGCGTTCTCCAGCGCAATTTCCATCGAAAAATAAGCGATAAATCGTTTTACTGAATTGACCTGGCTCGCCATTTCCCTCGCTTCTCTTTTGAGCGCGAGTTACCGCGCCGTGCGGAAAATCACGCATCTATAAACCTTAGATTGTCAGGGATTCGCGGCGCGCAAGCAAGCACCGTTCCACTGAATTGTGCTTAACAATTTCTCCGTCGCATCTATCTTCTAAATGGTGCTTTGGAAATGTTGCATGGCGTTAGCCCAAGGCTGCGCCAATCCGGGCGACTGCCGGCGTTTCCGCCCAGAAAGTGGCCGGCCCACCGAGAGTGCAGTGGGCCGGTGCTTTGCAAGCAGAGAGTTCGAGCCGTGATAGCGGGCTAGAACGTCAGCTTGAGGCCGAATTGGATGAGACGCGGGTTGTTGACGGTGGAATTGATCGCGCCAAACGATGGGGCGTTGAAATCCGGAATGCCAAGGCCGCCCGCGGCATTGGGGGTCGCAAATTGTGTATGGTTGAAGAGGTTGAAGAATTCCGCCCTGAAATTCAGGCCCATGTTTTCCCAAGGCAGGGCGAACTGCTTGATGACGGAAAAGTCCGTATTGACGAAGTCCGGTCCCGATAGCGGCGTGCGGGATGCGTTTCCAAGTTCGCCGGGAGCCGCGCGGGCAAACGCGCAGGGATTAAACCAATTCGAGACCGTATGCACCTTCGCAGGGCAGCCTGGGCCGCCTCCCCCCTTGTTCGGGTCGCCTACTTGGTCGGGACGGGTCAGGCTGGCTCCATTGTTGTTCGCGAAACAGACACCAGTACTGTTGGGATTGAAGCAACTGTTGGAACTGTCGACGACAAAAACCGGGAAACCGGAGGTGATTTTCTCAATGACGGTGACTTGCCAGTTTCCGAGGGCGGTGTTGGCCAGGCCACTCCAACCGGAGCCGAAATGTTTGCCCTTGCCGAAGGGCAAGTCGTAAATGACGCTGGCAATGAAATTGTTGTTGAGATTGATCCCGGAGAGAGCCCAATCCAATTTATTAAATCCCGGGAGAGGAAAGTAGGTCGCGCCGTAGTTCGAACCCAGACCGTCGGAAAAGCCATTGTCGTAAGTGCGGGAATAGGTGTAACCAATCAGAGCATAGATGCCGTAGCGGGAGCTCTTGGTCTCGGCTTTAATTTGCAGAGAATTGTAGTGGGCGTTGCCCTGGTCGGTGGTATTTAAAACAGTGCTGAAGGGGAAGGTCGCGGCATAGGGAGCGGGGAGAGCTCCTCCGCCGGGCTTGCAGCCTAGAGTGTAACCCGCCTTGAAGTTCGGGTTAGTGGGATCGCAAGCTGAGGGTGTCGCCACATTCAGGTTATTTCCGTCAATCAGAATGTGGTGACCGCGAGATCCCGCATAGCCCACAGTGAGGACAACCTGGCCTGGCAACTGCCGCTCCACGTTTAGGTTGAATTGCTGAACGTTGCCAAGCTTGAAATTTGTATTTTGAGCCAAAATCGTTCCGGTGAAATTCGCCGGGATTGGCGGCGCATTAAAAACCTGGAACCCGTTGGAGATGCTGATGGCACCCGGTGTCTTGCCAAAAAGGGTGGCACATGCAGCGGTGGCAAAAGTGCAGCCACCACCGAAGGCAAAGAGGTCTGACTCGGCGTAGTACGGCGGATTTTGCCACAAGCCTTGGGCACCCTGGTTCCACGAGGAATCGTGGTAGATGGCATAGCCCGCGCGCACGGCCGTCTTGTCGCTGCCCAAAGGCTTCCAGGCCAAGCCGATGCGTGGCTCCACGGCCGTCTTGTCAAATTGAATGCCTGCCCATTTATTCGCGCCCTGTCCGGCAACCAGGAATTGACCGGTCGCCGGATTAAAGTCCGCTTGCCGGTTTTGGGCCTCGGAAATGGGGGTCGTCAAATTCCAGGCGAAACCAAGATTAAGCGTAAGGTTTTTCGTCAACCGCCAATCGTCCTGGACAAATGGCCGGAAAATCTTCCAGCGGCGGCCCGTGATAGGCCCCTTGAAAGTCTGATCATGAATGGCCAGGCTAGTCAGACCCATGAGCAAATCCGCTTCCGGATCGTGAGTCCAAGCGCCGCTCAAGGTCCAGAATCCGTCCTGGAAACCCTCGGTCTTTACGTTCATCTGATTGGCGCGGATGCCGATGCCGGCTTTAATGTCGTGCTTGCCGCGGATCATGTCCAGGGACTCGTTGAGGGAATACACGTTGGTTCCACCCGTGAAAGGAGAAAAGCCACGATCTCCAACGGAGAAATACCCGCCCAGAACTTGCGAGATGGTCAAGCCGCAACTGACTCCTGACGGCGCACAGCTAAAGCTTGGGGAACAGTCCAGATTCGCACCGGGGATGCCGAGCTTGGCGGCCGCGCAACTTCCGGTGCCCTGAGAAGTGATGTAGTTAAAAATGCGGTTGTAGCCGCCGCTCACCTGGTTGACGGTGGTGGGCGAGAAAACGTGTGTCTCCGAGAGGGCAATGTTGCGTCCGTGATTGACAAGTCCCTGATTGCTGGCAAAGAAAAAGGACTCCGTAAAATTGCCGATGCCCCCGCCACCCGGCACGTAGGAAACCGCCTGATCGTAGCTACCTCTGGCAAACACGCTATCGGCGCTCGAGAAATTGTGATCCAGCCGCACGTCAAACTTGGTTTCCTCCAGCTTACGGACGGGCTCATTCACGAAATTGGTGAAGTTACTAGGACTATTTGCATTCGGTTCGGGATAGAGGGCAATCAACTTCGCAGCGATAGGATTGATTAGGCCCGCGGGAATCTTGTTGCAGTTGACACCAGCCGGCTGGCTACCGTTGCCAGCGGGATTGCTAGGAGTGGCTCCGTTGAGGGGCATCGGGTTGCCTTGGGCATCGCACTGGAAGTCGGTATTAGGCGCGCCGGTCACATTCGGATTGATGATCGCGCCAATGGGATTCGTCCGCCCAAAGGCATCTTTCGTAAAATCACCGGTGCGCATCGCATCTGTGGGGACCGCTCCCAAAAACGGAACGCCATGGCGCTGATACTTTTGTTCGCCATCGAGGAAGAAGAAGGTCTTGTTCTTCCGAATCGGTCCGCCAATGCCCCCGCCAAACTGGTTGAGGTTGAACTTCTCCGGCGTGGTGGCGAAAAAGCTCTTGGCGTCCAGTGAGGTATTGCGCAGGAACTCGAACAAAGTTCCGTGGAATTCGTTGGTTCCCGACTTCGTGGTCACCAGCACGGTCGGGCCGGCACGCGTGCCATACTCCGCGGAATAGTTATAAGTAAGGACTTTAAACTCTTGAATGGAATCGATTGAAGACAGAATCCCGATGCCTCCGGCAGTCAGTTCGTTGTTGTCGTTACCATCCAGAAGCCAATCCGTGCTGTTGGGACGCGATCCGCCGACCGACAAGGAAAATGACCCGCGCGCGGATACCTCGCTGCTTGGCGCGCCGTTGAAAAAACTGCTGGCGTTGGTTTCCTGCGTGGTCCCGGGCGTGAGCGTGGCAAGCTGCACGAAATCGCGCCCATTCAGGGGAAGCTGCGCCACTTGCTCCGCGGTGATGACCTGTCCGAGGGAAGGATTGGTGGTCTCCACGGCTACGGCGTTGGCCGACACTTCCACTTGGGCAGAAACCGAGGAAGGAGAGAGGCTGAAATCCAGTTCGCGGGCTTCGTCAACCTGCAGGCGCAGGTCCTTCGTCTCAGCAGTACGGAAACCCTGGAATTCGACGCGTAAGGTGTAGATTCCTATCGGCAGCAAGGGGATCAGGTAATGGCCGGCGTCTTCCGTCTTGGACGCGCGGGAGAGGCCGGTACCCTGCGAAGTGGCCGTTACGGTGGCTCCCGAAATCACCGATCCCGATTTGTCTGTAACCGTGCCGGAAAAACTTCCCGTCGCCTGGCCGTACAGCACCGGAGACATAAACAGAGCAAACGCACATGCAACCATCAGAAAAAATGCTCTATTCCTCATTGCGAACGCCCCTTTCGAGAAACCTGGACTCTCCCCATCATCCAATTGCAACGGCAAGTCGTCTTCCGCTTGCAGATCAAACCATTCGAGTCCGTCAAGTCTACTTCCCTTGAATCCGGGAAACAAACAAATCAAGAAACTTTTCCGCCTGCACGTCGATGCACACCTTGGCATTGGGCTGGACCTTGGCGAGGCCCTCGATAATATACCTTCCGCCGGCTGGACCGCCGGGAGCGTCGGCATGAAAAACGTTGCGCTCAATTTCGTTGCGGCGGTTGGCGACAGTTTCTCCGCGGGTGAATTCGCCGCGCGTTTCCACGTCGACGTGCATGGCAGGCGCGGTCACCAGGCTCGCGTCAATGGCGACGCCGACAGCAAGGGGGTCATACATGGGCGCGCCAGTATCGCCGAATTTTTCAGAGAGTTCGACAAGAAATTTTGCGATGCCATGAATGAAATCGTTTACTGGACCGTGGGTCTGTCCGAGCCGGTCGAGTTCCTTACGGCTGAAAAGGGTTTTGTCGCCGACGTCGAGCCCCACCATGGTAAGCGGCCAGCCAGCCTGAAAAACGATTTGCGCCGCTTCCGGATCGTTATAAATGTTGGCTTCCGCGGCGGCGTTGACGTTTCCTCCCTTGATCGAGCCCCCCATCAGAATGACTTCCTTCACGAGCGGCACGATGGAGGGATCCTTTTGAATCGCGAGAGCGATGTTCGTCAGCGGCCCGACGAGGACGAGAGTGATCTGATGAGGCGAAGCGCGCACGAGATCAATGATCAGGTCCGGGCCAAAGCGCGGGTCCACGTTGCACTTGGAGGCCGGCAAATCGATGTTCGCGAGGCCGTTTTTGCCGTGCCAGAATTCAGCGGTGATGAGTTTTTGAAAGAGGGGATGCTGCGCGCCGCCAGCGACGGGAATGTCGCAGCGGTTCGCGAGGGAAACCATGCGCAGGGCGTTTTCGAGGCCTTGCTGCGCGGTGACATTTCCGGGCACGACGGTGATGGCGAGAACCTCGAGTTCGGGGGAATTCAACGCGAGCATGAGAGCCATGGCGTCGTCGGTGCCTGGGTCGGTGTCAAAAATGATTTTCTTTCCGGAAGCCGATGACGGAGGAGCACAGGCCGCAAGAAGCAGGAGCGTGGGCAGAGCGAGCTGGAGAATACGTTTCATTGCTTGAAAAGAAGGCGAAAAAAGGACACGCATCGAAAGACGCGGTTGGCAGGAAAAAATCGAAACGCTTCCGAAAAAGGCCCAGCCGCCGATGACTATCCTGCCCTCTCCGAATCATCCCCCTTACAGAAACACGGCCCTCGACGGAATTGGGCGTAGGCTAGCGTTCGAGACCGAGAAGTGTCAAGACAAAAGTAAAGTTGGAAAAGTGGAGAAAGTGAAAACTCAGCGCTCCGGACGAGTTGCGAAATTTGCCCGTTGACTGGATTGTCGCCTTCGAAGAGGGAAAAGTTGTGGCTCGCTGCGGCTGTTCCGCGCGGCACAGGCGGTGACCCGCAAAATTTCGGCGATCGGCACGGCGAAGAGCGTTGCGAATCCCATTCGGTTTTCAAGGACGCCCGTGAGCTACCGCCTGCCGCCGCCGATGCCGGGGGAACACACCAGCGTCGTTCTCCGGGGCTTGGGCTACACCGCGGACGCTAATGCGAGCGATGGCGTCTGAGGCCGCGACCTGATTTGGCCGTTAATTGTCAGATGTAGGTGTCTGGTTGGATTGCGACCCGACGCGGAGTTGAGGATGGAAGAAAAGCGGCGGCACGCCGCCGCACTCCAAAGGCGCTTCTAATTAACCATAACGGGGACCCTTCCCCCCGTGGTTTTTGTAAGTGTTGCATCTAAACAATTTAGGGTTCATGTAAGTGGTTTAGAATCAACACTTGCGGACATTTCTATAAGTGTTGATTCTAAAGAAGATAGCGTAAAGAAGGTTCGACCACTTTCGGCCCCGAAAAGGATGCGCGAGCGCCTGGGCCGCTGGGCGATTGGCAGACACAGAAATCACCAGCAGTGGGGACTCAAACTGAGGGAGTATTTCAAAAATGGAGGCGAACTACTTCACCGGGCTAATATACAAGCGTAGTGACGGCGCTGTCAATAACAATTTGCGAAGAAGGGTGCGTTGGAATAGTGATGGCGTGCCGAGACGTCCTCAGATGAAATTGGCAATCCCAAAATAGGGGTGCGCACCCTCGCCGCCTCCCAGCCCCACGTAAGCGCGGAACGCCACCTTACCGGCCATGAAGAAAGCGAGTCCGCCGCCAAAGCCTTGATGCATGTTGCTGAAGTTTATGTCGCTGTGCGTCAGGGCGACCTTTCCCGCGTCATAGAATACTAGAAGGCCCACAGGACCTTTGATTCTGCGGTCATACTCGGCCTGCACCAGAAACGCATTTGGCCCACGGAATCGATAATCCTTGAAGGCGCGAAGCGTCGCCTCATTATCAATGTCGCTACCTCCGATGGTTTCCTGGAGATAGAACGGGATGGCGTGCGCGGCGCTCTTGTCCGACAAGGAGATTTTGAAGCGGGTTGTGAAAATACTGTCCAGGCGGCGGTGACCGTTTTCCCTTTCTGGAAAGAAACTGTGGCCGAAGTCGAGGTCGAGGCGGCGAAAGGAATAGTGACCAGTCGAAGTATCCTGGAAATAGCCATAGCGGAAGCGGTAGTCCAGCAGGAAGCGGTCCGCGAACAAGTGATGGATGTAGGGAAAAATCTGGTAGTGAAGAAAATTCGGCTGGGTGGCCAATCCCGGGGCTGTTTGTTCGGTGTAGACGTTCTGGATGGAAATTACCTTCGCGGCGGTTACACCGCCTACGCTTGGCCATAGGCTCTCAAACGTGCCGCTAAGCTGGAACCAGGACAGGAACGGGTTGGAAACGGTGATGCCGGCTCGGGTATCGCGCTGGCTGAACTGAACAGAATTCCTCACGTTGGTGTTCGGCCCGAGGGCATAGAACGGCAAGGCGGTCATCTGCTTGTTGCGCGCAAACAATCTCCAGGCGAAATCTGCTTCGAAATTGCCCGATCCAAAATGGGGCCGCCGTTTTGTGAACTTCGCCTCTGCGAAGGAGAACTGCCGGATGGTAAGCACGCCAGTGAGTTCCAGCCGGGTCTGATCGTTGTTGTTAAAGTCCTTGCCGAAGTATCCGCCACCACCCACGCCGCTCCCCGGCACCACGGTTTGCGCGACAAAATGGAAGGGGCGATTGCGAAAAGTGTCGGTCGCGCAGGAGATGATGTCGTCTTTGTCGGGCTTGGTGAACATGTCGTGGCAGTCGTGTTTCCAATTGTGCCAGTCGTTCGTTTGGGGAGGTTTGTAAGCAACCGCGGGATGCGCGAGAGGAGCTCCGGTGGGTTCCTGGGCACGAGTGGAGGCAGAGGAAGCGAGCAGGCCCACGACCACAACAAGTGCGAGGCGGACGACTCTCGATCCAACGGGTAACTTCAGAGTGGCCCCCACCATAACGATCCCTCCCGATCAGTTCTTACTGCCAGCGGCGCCAGCCGCGGCTCCGGCGCTTTGCTGGTTGGCGGCGTCACGGAGTTTTTCATGGACTTGATTCATGTATGCGGAGGCCTGGCCTTCCGTCTTGATGTCGTCGGGATTCACGCCGGTCTGGTCCGCAACCGGAAGGTTTTTCTTCTCGAGGAAGGACGTGGCCGCGACGAGTTGGCGCAGATGGTCGTTGATGGGCGCCTGGAGAGGCAGTGGCGTGAACGAAGGCGCGACGCCGCGGGGCTGGTCCAGGGTGATATTGGCTTCAAAGGTTTTGGCTTGGCGGTCGCGAGCGGTCAGCGAGGCGTTAGACACATTCTTCAAGAACAGTTTACAAACCGTCGCGGTGATGGAAGCGTGGTCATAGACGGTGTGGTCGATGGTGCCCGCTTTAATGTACGGCGAGATGAGCACGGCCGGGACGCGCACGCCCAGCCGTGTGAAATCAAATGGTGGGTCCGTCGAATCGGCGCTCCCAAGCCAATTCTTATTATCGGGGTTCACCGCTTTGGGCGGCGGAACGTGGTCGTAGAGGCCGCCGTGTTCGTCATAGACCACGACGAGGAGAGTGGTGTTTCGCACGGCGGGATTGTTCCAAACCGCATTGAATACACGGTGGATCAGAAGCTCCCCTTCCTCGACGTTGTGGTCGGGGTGCTGATCGCTGGCAGAGAAGAATGAGTTGGTGGAATCGTCTTCGGAGTTGGCATAGCGCGGCTCGATAAAACTGTAGACCGGAAGGCGATTCTTGCTGCAGTCATAGTAAAAGTCGTCGATTTGATCGAAGTAGCGGCCCTGGTTCATCAGCCCTTTGAAGGTCATGGCCATGGTCGAGTCGTGGTAATAAATTCTGGAGTCGACGTTGTTCTCGGCAAGCAGCTCATAGAGGGTCTTGGACATGTTCAGCCAATCGACCCCCATATCGACGCGGCCAACGGAGGTAGCGCCGTGAGCGTAAGCGCGATTTGGGAACGTGGGCCCCGGCACGGACGAAAACCAGCGGTCGCAGACGGCAAACTGCTGCGCGAGGGAAACCAACGTCGGCAACCTATCGGGAGAGAAACACTTCATGATGCGGTGAGCGTCCTGCGGGTTGTGAGTCTTGCCTTCATAACTCTGCACGAATCCGCCCATGGAGGGGTCCTGCGTTACCGGGGTTTTCGCATCGACATAGAGTTGCGTGAGCGTGTCGAGGACCGCGTGACCGGGGTCGGGCGTGAAGTCGCCGGCGTAACGGGCGTCGTTCGAGACTGTCGCGGCTCCTCCTTGCGAATCGAGGTTGGTCTCGCTGCCATTGAGGCCATCAATTGCCCAATTTGGGCTCTTGGCGTAGCCGAGCATGTGATCGAAAGAGCGGTTTTCCATCATGAGGACGACGATGTGTTTCAGGTTATCGAGACCGGCTGGCGGCATATACACCCCCAATGGCGTTGCAGAAATGGATTAGTGCTTCGTTACGTTAGTAGTGGGCTGGAAGCGCAAAACGTATCACTGGCGGCGTTGCGATGTTCACGGGAGCAGAGGCGTGCCACATTCCAAGGAACGACGCTGGAAGACGGCTGCGTGCTCATCCCTTAAGGATCGATGAGCGGGATAGTGTGGCTTGCGCCGGGCGGGCGGCATGGCTTCAGGCTTTAAGACCTGGAGGCTGTCGCGCTTTGTGCCCGGATGCTCACGATTTCCATGGCGCGCTGAAGCAAGCTTTCGAACTCACACGGTTCGACGTACACGCGCACGGGCGCTTCTTCCGAAAGCTCCCGCGACGAAACTAGTTTGCTTTCCAGCGGCTTGATGACCTTGTCGTTGATATTCATTGGTCGTAACTCTCCTCGGACAGCAGTTCCATCACCAGTGGTGACGCCGCCAGCGAAATCGTTACACCTGGAATGAGGGTCGCAGCGCCTCTGAGCAACGCAACTGCGTTTTGGGGATGGCCATTGGCTCGGCCTCGACTAGGAGCCGGCGTAGAGTTGAAAGGGCGCCCAGTAGTTGGGCCTTTTGAAGACGGAGTCGGGGTCTGGGGTATGGAGGAGGCTGAGCTTGGCGTCGCGCAGGGCCGTGGCAGTGTCTTTGCCTTGAAATAACTCGCGGTAAAACGCATCCATCAGCTGCGGCGTGGAGGCGTCGCTCACTTCCCAGAGCGCGCCAATGACGTTGTGTGCTCCGGCGCGCAGGAACGCCCAGGAGAGGCCGACGAGACCCTCGCCGGAATAGGCGCGCGTGCCGGCGCCGTTGCAAGCTGAGATGGTGACGAGTTGCGCGTTGAGATGGTGGGTGACGATATCGCGCGCGTACAGTTTGTAAGAGTCTCCTTCAGGGCTCAGGATCACCGCCGATTCCAGCGGACGAGTGATGCTGGCGGTCCCATGGGTGACAAAGTGGAGATAGGCATACTGTCCGGGATTGCTGCTGAGATACGCCGTAGCGGTGGCCTGCTTCGCCTCCAGGACTTTGCGATTCTGGTCCGAAAAGTAGTGGCCCACTTTCTGGATCTCCGCGGGCGCCTGGGGCAACGCGGGATAGCCGGGGGTGGGAACCGCGTTGCCGACGAGGAGGAGGTTCTTCCCCGTTATGGCGGGGCGCCGGATGGATGTGGCGAGCAACGTCAGCGAATTCGCAGTGGTCAAGGTAACGTCTTCGATCCAGAAGTGCGGCTTGGGATCGGGGACGATGAGGGTCTCGAAGTTCAGCCCATACAAACTCTCCGCCGGGAGCAGAATCACGCGGGAGCCAGGAGGAATCAGCTTCTTCGCCGGCTCGACCAGCATGGCGTACAACTTTCTCCCGTCGGAAGCGGCGGTGTCTTGCGCATCATCCACGTTTGGAAGCGCTTCGCGATATGTCTTTACGAGGGGCCTGATGTCGGAGGCTTTCGGCAGCTTGAAATAGGCCGTTTTCGCCGGCGTAATCACCCAGAGATAAGAGTTTTTCTGCCCTATCCAGTAGAAAAGCAGCGATGCTTTCGACTTCCTCGCGATATCCTGAGGGTGTAGGTTGCTGGGTGACACGGGGGCGGTTTGAGCCGTGGACGCCAATCCTTCTTCCAGCGTGCGCGCACGGCTTTGTTCGGCAACTTTCAGCGCTCCCAAGGGACGTCCATGACGGATCAAGAAGTCGATATAGGCATCATAGGAAGCTATCCCGCGGGCAAGAAAACTGATTCGCAACTCATCTCGATCAATGGCGGAGCGGTCTAACTCGAATGTGTCAATGGATTTGCGGTACTCCTGCTCCGCCCGTGCCGGCAGTAATTTCCCCTCATACGTCTCAGCAAGGCCGGCCTGAGCTTCCCACTTCAAAAAGGTTTCCGCAGCAGGATCCTGAATGACTTTGCGGAAATGTATTTCTGACTGGGCGAATTCCTTCCTCAGGGTCGCAATACGTCCGACCAACAATTGGCTCTCGAGCACTCCAAAATGATCGAGTCCCGCCTCTTCGATCCGGAGCGCTCTCTTACTGTACAGCTCCGCGTCGTCGAGCTTGCCGGTTTTCAGGCAGAGACGCACTAGATAGTTCAGGTTCTCCGTCTGCGTTTGGTTGTTGCCCAGCTTGCTGGCGTTTTCCACGGTGGTTTTTAGAAGGGCTTCAGCAGAAGCGTAATCATTAAGTTCCTGATAGCTCTGGGCAAGAGTACCTTGCCAATAGAAAGCGTAGCCTGTCAGGCCGAGCTGCTGGGAGGCATCCGCGGCTTGCCTGAAGAATATCAGCGCATTCTCGAAGTCCCCTAGCTGAAAGTAGCTCCAGCCAAGGTTTCCGCGGATGGCCGCTGCCGTACCGCCCATTGCTAAACCAGTGGCAAGGTTCAGGCTCGATTGATTCCAATCGATCGCCTCGTCATAACGTTGTCTGAGCGAGGCCAGCCGTCCTAGGTTTCCCCGCGACGTTACTTCTTGTCGTAGGTTCTTCTGTTTTTGTGCGAGTGCCAGGGCGCGGTGAAAAGTGATCTCGGCATCCGCATACATCCGCTCGTCAACCTGGAGCGCACCTTTGGCGTTTAGGACTTCGCTGAGGAGTTGCATTTGGGAATGGGTGGCGATTGATTCAGCTTTTGCGAGCTTACTCTTGGAGGTAGCGAAATCTTGAGCGACCCTATAAGCAATACCTTCTAGCATCTCTTTACGAACGCTAACATCGGTCGAAGCAAGCGCGGCTGGCAAGTCTCCTTGAAGCAATGAAAGAGCTTCAGGAATGCGCGACTGGAGAATCAGAATCTGTGCCTGCAAGATGCGAAAACGCCAGAGCCAATCAACACTGATGTTTCCGTATAGCCTGCCGGCGCACTTAGCCTCTTCTAGAGTTCCCTTCAGGTCGGCCTGGCGTAAGATCTCATTGCGTATATGATCGTAAGCGCCTTGTGGCGTAGGGGAAGTGCAGCAACCGCAGAACATCACGGAAGAGAGATACAGCCATGCAAGACAAAGCTGTAAAGTTATCAGCCGCCCGGATATGGTGGCATGGGCTGGCCCTCTGCGAGGACCTCGGCGACCGTTGCGGTTCCAGCGTCGGGCGAACCCAGTTTCAAGCGCAGCATGGTCAACGTGCGGGTTCCGGGTACGGCAAAAACTTCGGCGACAGAGATCTCTCCAAAATGCGGGATGCGCAGAATGTGGCCATTCTTTTCGAGTCCCGGCAAATCCGTTTCGATTTTGTCCACCAGAGAGCAAAGCGCGACCCCCTCATCTGTCGCGACTATTCTCCCGGATTTCGTATCGCTTGCAATCATTTTCCGCAGATCCTCGAATACCGAACACTTCAAGAACAGATCGTGGCGAAGCGTGACCTTAACGGGGTGACCGGCGATGCGAAGATTATCAAACTCGCTGCCGATGGCAATGATGTGAGCTTCCCTTTTTCCGCGCTTTCCCTCGGAAGTGAGCCTGGCGACAATGCGGTCGGCCGTAACGAAATTCAGAATGTTTAGCCCCTCAATCGTCGCGGTGGTGCTGGTGACGACGGTGTCGTCATCCACCCAACTCCCCGAGACATGTGTGTGACCTGCCGCGAAGGAGACAAAATGGTGAGCACGGAAGTTTTCCACGCGGTTGCTGGCGTGGCCGCCGATACTGGGCAGAGACGTCGCAGCTTGCGCCTCGATCACATGATCAAAGGGGCGGTGGAACCTGGCGCTGAGGGCATGACCAAGGGCGTGAAAGTGGAAGGGGATGCGCGTCTGGGAGCTCATCAAAAACACCTCGATTGGCTAAATTGGAGCCCAATACTCTTTCATCTAGGGGAGAAATTCAACAACAAAACTGAGGCGCAGGACTTCGTCCTTGGTGGGCTGTCCTTTTGCGCCGGGATCGCCGGTAAAGACCAGCGTGTATTTGCCAGGCTTGACGCGGTTTGCTGGAATCACCAGGTTCAGCTCCTTATTGGTGAACGAACCCGGGACACGAACCTGAAGAAGGGAGCGGCCGGATTCGTCCTGAAGCTGGCAAACGTAAGCGTCAAAAGAGGGAGTGGGCGTGAAGTCGAATTTGAGCGGGAGGGTCTCGTTCGGGCGAACAGATAGTTTTACTTCTTCGCCGCCGCGGGTAACCGCCATTTTCGGAGCGCGGGAAGAGACAAAAAGCTGGGCCGCACCGGAAGTCGCTTCTTCCTTGGCGCGAGGAATCTCGACTGTATTCTGATAGGTGATGATCAAAACCAGGGCTGCTAAGACTGGCACCGCCGCAACGGGTTGCAACCAGCGCAGCCATCCGCCACGCACAGAAACGGGATCTGCCGCGAGCGCGCTGGCCTTCTCTTGCCGCAAGACTTCGCGGGTGGTGTCGGCGAAGGTGGCGAGCGCCTTGAGATCGATGGCGCACTCCGCGCAATCGAAATAATGCTCTTCAAACTCCTCCCGCTGGACCTGGGAGAGTTCGCCGAGCATATACTTCACTGCTGTTTGCAGTTGTATCGCTTGGTTATGGTCCATTTTTTCCATCCAAAAGGTAGTGCGCGGGGGAGGTAAATCGTTTCACCGGTTTCCCAGGCCAGTGGCCCGCCGGGTAACCCCCATCTGGCCCTTCTCATAGAGGGCCTTGAACTTATCCTTGGCGCGGTGGACGAGCACGCGGAGGTATTCACGATCAACGCCCAAATCCCGGCAGACCGTGTCTTTCTCCTTTTCTTCCAGGAAGATAGCGCGAAGGAGGTCGCGGTCCCGTTTTGGCATTCCATTCAGGATGCGGCGCACCTGCTCTGCGGACTGCTTGGTGACCAGCATGCCTTCCAGATCCAATACTTTATCGGGGATGTCCATGTGCGCCTCTTCCAATGGCTGATTTCTGCCGCAAGAGCGGTAATGCTCGTGTAAAACGAAGTTACAAATGGAGTTAACGAAGGCTCCAAAGCGCTCCGGCTGGCGTACGCCGCCATCCTCGCGCAGCTTGGCCATAACCCGAGCTAAGGTTTCCTGGCTCAAGTCATCTACTACGTCGGATGCCAGCCACCGGGAGCGCAGCTTGATGCGCAGAAGCTTCTCAAAATAGGCGACAAAGTGCTGCTCGGTCGAGGGATCCCCCGCCCGCAGCCGTTCCACGTACGCTCCGTCAAAAGTGAAGAATTCCACGCCGCCTCGGATTCTTGGCGAAGGAGTATACCGTCGCCCCCCGCGAAGGGCAATGCTGCTTGTGGTTCAGCAACATAGCTTTGAAACGGAATCGAGGGCAACTGCACTATTCCTTTGTAGGTACCCCCGTTCGATCGGGAGTCCTTATCCATGGGGAACCCTCCCCGGTCCCCGTGTGCCCCAGCAGGCGCATTCTGGCCCGCCCTGAACGGGCAAGAATGCGCCCCCCTTCTCTCAAGGGTGTGCAGATTCATTGGAGGAACATTGGCAAGTCTGGCGCGGTACTCAAGAGTGACACAAACTGTCACTTATCCATTCGGGCGAAACACCCCATTAGAGCCGCAGCTTCCCGCAACTGCAGCATTAGGGGCTCCTCGTTTGACGGCTCTGAGCGTTGAATTTGTGGCCAAGCCCCAGGAAGCGCACCGCGTAGAATCCGCGATTCCTGCCGCCCTCGCCGGCTCATTAAAGGATGTGGCCGGATTCGCCGGATCACTGGTGATGATCTCCGATCAGGAAGCCCGCCTGGTCACAGTCGTCACGCTCTGGACAGGAGACGACCGCTTGAAACACCGCGATCGAAACGTGCGCTGGGTCCAGGCACTGTTGGCGCCGTATCTCGACCGCTGCTTGCGGGTGCGCTCGATGGTCGCGCACTTGCCGGTGTTCCCTGTGATTCACACGGAAACAAATGCCGCCGCTGAGTGTTCTAACGTGGAGAGCCTCGTTTGTGAGGATGAAACCGTTTGCGTCGCATAGCGCATCCTAATTAGATAGAAGAAAAGAATCAGAGCGGTTGTGGATTCAAATCAATGGGCCTGGGTGGGATGGATCCAATGCTTGGGAAACGAAAGTGCCAGATGGGTTCTTGTGGCAGCTCCGCGGTTACTACACTGGATCACCAGGCTTTCTGCCTGAACCACTTCCTGCTGCGTTGTTATGCAGAGCTGGAAGGCCTCGATCCGCGGGGCCGCCCGTTTAGCTCCGAATCCGTCGACCTGGTTTCCATGCGAGCCTTCATCGAGGAGTGCTCGCGAAAAGCGCTGGACATCAGCTTGCAGTCCGAAAACCTTACCAATCTTCAGCGCGGGCGTTTGCTGGACATTCTCCTATGGGCCGGCGAACTTTTCGTCTTTCTCCGGGCCCCGCGCCTCACGTTCGCGCAATCCTTGGCTTCCACTGAAGGTGCCCCTGCGGCCCGCGCGGCCACTCCCAATTTCTGAGTTTCGCCGTTTTCCGGTCCGCCGCTCTTCCTTCTTCCATTTCGTTGGAACGATGGCATTTCCCCAAAGACCGTGATGATCTCAGTGGACCGACCCGATGAAGACTCCAAACGCGGGAATCGTAAAATGAGCGAGGAGTGTTGAGTCACCGCCGATCTCCGGTGCAGCAAGCAAGGGCTTCGCGGAACTCTCCCTGACGCCTTCTGAGGACAGATCAAATTTGACCGTTCTCGATTCCGCGCTCATGTTGAGCACCACCAGAATTGCATCGTTGTTGCCGGGGATCTTGCGCAAGAAGGCAAGGACGTACGGATCCTCTCCATTCAACGGCAGATAAAGTCCATCGCGCAGAGCCGGCTCGCTTCGGCGCAACTCGAGCAGCCGCTTGTAAAAGGAAAGAATGGAGTGGGGATCTTGCGATTCGGCCTGCACATTGTATTCCGCTGCACTGGCCGGCACAGGCAGCCAGGGATGCTCCGCCGCGCTGAACCCGGCGTTCTTCGAGGCGTCCCATTGCATAGGGGTGCGTTCCCCGTCGCGGCCCTTCTCCTGTGGCCAGCCGATTTTCCCGATGGGATCCTGGACGTCTTCCTTGCGAACGGGTTCCGTGGTGCGCATGCCGATTTCTTCGCCGTAATACATGAGCGGCGTCGCGCGCGTGGTGAGAAGCAGAGCGGCCGTGAGCTTGGCAGTCTGGTCGTCGTGAACCCCGTCCCCGTAACGATCCCACTGGCGCGGCTGATCGTGATTGCTGAAAAAATAGTGCGGCTGCCCGCCGGCGGTGTTGCGGTCTATTTCGTTCAACAGGCGGCGGAACTCCGGCGCGGAGAGCTTGTTGACGTCGGCGATTTGAAAGTCCATTGGCAACTGAACTTCGTCGTTCTTGCTGCCGTACATCTTGGTGAGCTCCGTGATATTTGGCTCGTCGGCCTCGCTGATGAGCACCGGATTTCCAGGATACTTGTCCGCTACCTCTCTCATTTCGCGCAGCACTTCATGAACTTCCGGCAAGTTGTCCGTATATTTGTGCGCGATGTTCGGATCGCCATAAGCATTCTTCCCGGGCAGGATCGGGTCGTCATGCAGATTGGGATCTTCAAACAAGCGCGAAACGGCATCGATGCGAAACCCGGCCACACCCCGGTCGAGCCAGAAGCGCATGGCATCGTACATGGCCTTGCGCACTTGCGGATTGCGCCAGTTCAGATCCGGCTGCTCCGTGTAGAAATGGTGGTAGTAATACTGATTGGTGGCGGGGTCGAACTTCCACGCCGAATGCCCAAACCACGATTGCCAGTTGTTGGGCGGCTGCCCCGGCCCCTTGCCGTCTCGCCAGATGTACCAATCGCGCTTCGCATTGGTCCGCGAAGAACGCGATTCCGCAAACCAGGGATGCTGCTCCGAGGTGTGATTCGGAACAAAATCCATGATCACGCGAATGTTGCGTTTTTTTCCTTCGCTAACCAGCCGGTCGAAATCCGCGAGGGTACCGTAAAGCGGATCGATCGCGGTGTAATCGGAGACATCGTATCCAAAATCCACCAGCGGCGAAGGGTACATGGGGCTGATCCAGATGGCGTCGATGCCCAAGTCGCGCAGGTAATCCAGCCGCGAAGTAATCCCGTTGATGTCGCCCACGCCGTCTCCATTCGAATCCTGGAAACTACGAGGGTAAATCTCATAAATGACCGCGTGCTTCCACCACGGGTCCTGCGCTTTTGCATGCGCTCTTGCCGGCGCGGGCTTCGCTTTCGAAACTTGCTGCGCCCAGCTGGGGCTCGCTGCGATGCACAAACTGATCGCGACCAGGGCAAGGATAAACTTAGTGCGGTTCCACACGGTGGCTCTCCCTGTTTGCGTTACGACTCAACTCCGTCACTCAAGGCTTTGCGTCTTGATGATTCTGCAGTTGCTCCGATAACTTAAGTTCCCTCTCCGCTTCTTCCGCCCTGCCCAGTTCCCGATAAGCTTGTCCGAGCAAATGATGTGGCATGGGGTTATTGGGATCCATCGCGATAGCGCGCTGCAAAGCGCGCACAGCCAGCGCCGTCTCGCCTTTTTTCTCCAGCACCTTCCCCATCAATATATATGGCCCCGTCGACGTGGCATCGAGCCAGATGGATCGTTGCAGGAGCCTTTCCGCTTCCTCGTACTTCTGCAGGCGCGTGTAAGCGTCCGCTAGCTTGTAATAGACCGCGGCCTCGCCAGGATTCAGCTCCAACTCCTTCTGAAACTGCTCGATCGCTTCCGGCAGGCGGGACTTATAAAGATAGATCTCCCCAAGCAGCAAATGTGCCAACGGAAGCTTGGGATCGATCTCCACCGCCTTTCTCGCATACTCCTCCGCCACCGGCGCAAAATCCTGCCGCAGCAACATCCGCGCCGTAAACAAATAGCTCGCCGCGGAATCCCCCGGCACCGCAAACATCCTCGCAAAAGCCTTCCGCGCGTTCGCGTAATCTTTCGTCTGGATATAGCAAATCCCCAGGATGTACGCCGCATCCACATTCGCACTGGGATACCACGTCTGGACCCTCTCCAGCGGCCCAATCGCCTCCGCCGGCCGCCCAGCGAGGTAATACGACAGCCCCATCAATTGCACCGCTTCGTTATCCCCAGGATCCTCCTCCAGCGCTTTCTTGAAACTGGCCACCGCCTTCAAGTAGTCGCTCTTCTTGTAGTAGGTAACCCCCAGCTCGCGAGCAAGCCCCTTCAATTCCGGTTCTTTCAGAGCCAGCGCTTCGAGCTTCCCAATCGCCTCATCGAATTTCCCCTCCTGCGAAAGCCTCCGCGCGTCGCTCATTTCCGCTTCTGGGGAAACGGCCTCTTTTGGCTTGGGCGATTCGAGCGCCTGTATTGCAGTTTGCCCAGCGCGCATTGGAAATTCGCTGCAGCAAGCGGCCGCAAGCGCGCCCGCCGCCACAAACCGAAGCATCCGGCTCGACTTTTTCATGCTCATGATCCCTGAACCAGCTTAGCGGAAGCAGGTACCAAAAAAAACGGGGAGCCCGTGAAGGCTCCCCGCTGGGGTCGAGAGCTCCCGGGGTCAGAAGCTCAGTTTCAATCCAAGCTGCACAGCACGCATCTGCGAGCCGTAGGCAATGTTCGTTATGCTTCCGCCGCTGCCGCAGTCCACGCAGCTGTTCGGAAGATCTAGATTGGTGTGGTTGAACACGTTGAAGGCCTGGAATTGGAATTGGGCCTTGGCCTTCTCCGTGATCGTGAAATCCTTGAACAACGACAAGTCTGTGTTAAAGAGCCTCGGGCCGCGTCCAGTGTTGCGCCCTACGTTCCCGAAGGCGTCCAAGGCAGGTTGTGCCCACGGACCCGACGTAGCTCCCGGCGCGGTGAGGGTTACACCCGGTGTGGTTTGGAACCAATAGCCGCCCGCTGTTGGGCTTCCCGATCGGGTCCCGGACTTAATTGACCCAACCCGATCAGGCCGGCAGGGTCCGTTGTCGTTCGTGGTACCGCAGCTGTTGAGTCCGTAGTTGAACGGCAGCCCACTCGAGAAGTTCGTTGCGCTATTCAACGACCATCCACCGATCAGCAAATCCGCCGCGCGGCCCATGTCGCCACCCCACTTCTTCCCCTTGCCAAATGGCAATTGGTAAACTTCCGTTAGGATGAATACTTGGTTGCGGTAGTCGTTGCTGGGACCGTATCCCACTTTCTTGTCGATGTTGAAGTATCCGTTGTTGTCATAATTGTTGGCATGCTGGAACGTGTAGCTGGACTGGAATGACAATCCATTGGAGAACCGCTTCTCTACGGTCGCCTGCATGGATTCGTAATTGCTGTCCGCGTCGTTTCCAGCATAGTTCAGGCCCTGCGTCCACCCGTACTTCAGGTAGAAAGGCTTCCTGTCGTTTTGTGGAAGCGCGCCGTTCGGGCATGTCGCCGGGTTCGGAGCGGTAAACGACCCAGCCAGGAACGAACAGCCGGGGAAGAAGTGGGCTATTGACTGGCTATTCGGATTGTAGGCAGGGTTGTCGCCGATGAGAGTATGCGTTCCTTTGTTACCCACGTAAGCTACCGTGGCCGTGATCGATGGGGTCACCTGCCGCTGCACGCTAGCGTTCCAAGCATCCACGCTCGGCAGGCGATTGTTGAAGGGCCGCGCATTTCCGCCAACATTGTCCGGCTGAAGTGGGCGGCCATTGACTCCGAGACACTGCGTTTTTGTGCCCGTCGGATCCGTGATGGGATTGCAGTTGTTTAAGAGCGCCGTCGCGGGATTGAAACTAGGAGGCCCCCCGGCCGCAAGATTTCCTGCCGGACCGCTCAGCAAGAATGCTACCCCACCCGGACTCGTGGTCAGAGACTGATTGCCAAGAACGGGCAGGTTCTGTGTAATGAAGTGGCCGAAAATCGAGCCAAACACGCCGATGTCGTAGCTCCGTCCATAACCCATGCGGACCACTGTCTTAGGATTTAGTTGGTAGGCGACTCCAAGACGTGGCGCGAAGTGCTTATAGCTCGTGTTGGTATTCCCCATATTGTTCACGCCATTCTCCCCAGCCACACGTACTTCACCGGTTCCCAGGTCAACCCATCCCCCCATGTCTTTTCCAGCCGCGGACTCGGGCCGGTAGATTTCCCAACGGAGACCGAGGTTAACGCTCAACTTCTTTGTAAGATGCCAGGTATCCTGGCCGTAGAAGAAGATCCGTGGCTGCGTTTCGGTAGCGTTGGTGGAAGGGCTTACGTAGCGATTAAACCTGCTAGCGGCACCCAGCAGGAACGCCGCGAAACCTATGCCGCCAGCTCCACCCGGACCCTCCGTAATGTCGTTCGTGAACTGAACCTCCCCGGCACGATGCGCATCGCTGGGTATGCGCAGGTTGTGTGCGCGCCGGACGTCCGCCCCAAACTTGATTTGATGGTTCCCTTGGATTTTTGTCCAGTTATTCACGAACTGGTATTGGTACTCTTGCTCGGTCAAGGGGCAGTTGCAATGGCCCTCGGATTGCGCGCCGAGAGCGTAACCGAACGCGAAGAGGGTGTTATTGGGGTAGAAGCTAGCAAAATACGGCATTCCGGAGGTGAACGTTTTATCTGCCAAATTCAATCCCACTGCCCCAGCGTCCGCGGCGGGAGTTGTGCCGAATCCCCCTTGTGTCACATGCACGCGATAGCGGAAATATCCAAACCGGAAGTCGGTCAGTAAAGTTGGGCTTAACGTATAGTTGAATCCGCTAGCCAGGCTCTGGTTTCGCACGCTCGAAGTCCCGGCGAAGTCTCCAACCGAAGGATCAGAAGGAACCGCTCGACCACCAGCAAGAACTCCGAATAGTCCCGGCCCTGAACGGGTAAACTGCTGAAAGCTGTAACGGCCAAAAACCTGCATTTTCGAGTTCACGATATAGTCCGGCCGGACATCGAATCCGTTGGAATCCAGAACGTTTGTCCCGGAGTTGCTAAAGTTGGGGTTTGTCGTCGTCGTTGCGGTCCCAACTTTATTGACGTCCTGTAATAGCTTGAAAGCCGCCACAGTCCACGGATAAGCTGGGTTATTCAAACGAGACGCCGGAATCACATTGCCTGGAAACGCGGTGCGCTGGGCAAGCGGCAGAACGGTCGGGTTGCCACTCGCGTTAAGCACGAGAGTACTGTGTGTGGCGTCTGTCGTCTGGAACGGGTCATAAACTGTCTGACTTACGTCGCTGAAATTACCGCCAAGCTCTAACGCGGTAGGAATGCGCTCCTGTCCGGTGCCACCGATGTGGCTGCGTTGTCCTTGATAATCGCCAAATACGAATATCTTGTCCTTGCGGATAGGCCCACCTAGGGTGCCGCCGAATTGGTTCCAATTGCCGCCGGGAAAACAAAGTTCTGTAGTTGACCCCGTGGCTTTGCATCCCGGGTCCAACCCTGTACCCGGAATTGCCTTGGGTGCCTGCGTGAATGGGTTGCGCGCGAAGTTCGTGTTTGAGCGTTCGAAGTCGAACACCGCGCCATGAAGCTCGTTGGTGCCAGACCTTGTCTCTGTCGTCATGATTATGCCAATGGCTTTACCGAACTCGGCGTCGTAATCTTGGGACGTGATCTTGACTTCTCCGATTGCCTCCAGGTTCGGGTTGATGACGATAATCCCCAATATGGGGTCTTGGTTATCTGTGCCATCCAACTCGAACCCTGTGCCCGCGAAGTGCTGCCCCTGCGTCATGATCTGCTGCGAGCCCTGTGGGTTTTCGCTGGCGGCGTGATTCCAGCCGTTCATGCGCTGATTTCCAGGCGTCAAAAGCTGTAGAGTGGTGAAATTGCGATTGTAGATCGGGAGGCTTTCGATGGTCCGCGCTTCAAAAGTTGTTGAAACGTCGGACTTTTCCGTTTGCAATTGCGGAACTTCGCCGGTAACTTCCACCGTTTGCGTGACTGCGCCAACCTGCAGTTGCGCGTCGACACGCGCTGTCGAGTCTACTTGAACGAGTACGCTCGCCACGTCGTTGGACTTGAACCCAGCCGCTTCGATGTGGACCTTATACGAATCGGGAATCAGGTGAATGATCGTATAGTATCCGCTCTCGTTCGTGGTGGTTTCGTCGGTCGTACCTTTGGCCAAATTCGTGACTATCACTTTGGCGCCCGCTACAGCGTTCCCCTGCGGGTCCGTTACCGTGCCAACAATGCTTCCGTATACGGCCTGTCCCAGCGAAGTGCTGGCGCAAACCCCCAACACCACACAAACAACCAGAACCATCCCCAAGATTGCTTGCTTTTTCATCACACTCCTCCTGAGCACCCCAACTTCTTGGCATTGGAATCCAACGTATCGTTTCATAAACGGGGAATCCGCAGCGTCGTCAGGTTGGTTCAGCAGGTACCAGACCCATGCTCGCACTTCAGCGAGCGCACCAAGGCGTTCTTCAAGATAAAAATGGAATAGACGGCAACCTGTTGGACCCAACAGTCCGCAGCGAACAGCTCCCCCAAACTCCTCGAACCTTTATCGTTTCGTCTCCGCACAAAAAAACAATTGCTCTTGGCCTCTCTCCACACAGAAAGGCCTGCACCCAAAGCGGGCGACGAAGATTATTGATGGCTTGTATCAGTTTTTTGAGTAACGTGGATAGTCTCTCTGGGTCTGATACGGTTACGTGGCATAAGTAGCCGCCTTGCAAAGAGATGTGGAGAGGGTTACCTTGGTGTTACAATCTCCGAACGGTGGATGCCGTGACTGAGAGAGCCCAACATCTCGCGCAAGTTGAAAAAATTCTGGCGAGCCATGCTCTCCATGGCTCAGAGTCCCTCTGCAAGCTGCTGCGTTATTTGGCAAACCATTCCTCGGACCATCCCGGCACTTCCCCCAAGGAGTATCAGATTGCGACCGAGGTCTTCGGGCGCCAGAAGGACTTCGATCCTCATCTGGACTCGATGGTGCGCGTGCAAGCGGGACGCCTTCGCGCCAAGCTGGCCGAATACTATGGCTCGGAGGGGGCCGAGGATTCGACCCTGGTCGAAATGCCCAAGGGCAACTATCTTCTGACTTTTCATCCGCGTTCCCACGGGGCAGCGCGGAACCACGCGAATGCTTCTCACGAGCCATCAAGCAATTTGGAGGTCAATGGCCGGACCTCGCGTACCTGGATCATTGCCGTCGTTGCACTTTCCGTCGTTCTCGCGTCCGCCGTCGCCGTGGCCACAGACCGCTTCTTAAATCGAAAAGTTGCGGAAGCCCGGCTTGCAAGCGATACCCCCGATGTGCCGGTTGCCTTTCACGTTTTCTGGAAGGGCTTTCTCACCGGACCGCAGGAACCGTGGGTCATCTTCAGTAATGCAGCCTTCGTCGGCCGGCCGTACGTTGGCATGCGCTACTACAATCGTGCCAGGGATTCCGGCGCGGTGATTCTGGATCATTACACCGGAGTCGGCGAAGTGCTGGCGGTGCACGCCCTAGACGGTGTCTTCGGGAAGCTCCATCAGCAAATTCGCGTCAAGCGCGGCAGCTTGTTTTCTCTGGATGACGCCAAGAACACCGATCTCATCTTCATTGGCTCGCCTTCGGAAAATTTATCCCTCTTGGAGTTGCCAACCACTCAGGAATTCGCTTTCAAGCAGATCACGTCTGGGCCCCGCACCGGCACCATGGAAATCGTCAATTTTCATCCGGGAT
>WNFF01000511.1_pt1 | contig 29019 bp, 23 predicted proteins | sample 5400441 | NCBI WGS metagenome assembly WNFF01 (sample SAMN13153345, study PRJNA577476) | soil metagenome | isolation source: 120 cm saprolite under Douglas fir tree site 2 hole 3 replicate 1 | place: USA:California | collected 2015-04-18
AGCGTGATTCCTCGGTTCGTCGAATTTCATCTTGTAATCCCAGAATGATGGTTGCGGAGTCCGCAATCGTAAGTGGTTTCATTCCACTAGAAGAACATACATCGATCTAATGCGCAATTACTTATGACGTTCTGTTTAGTAAGAGTCCCGCGATGCCGCCTGCGAACGAAAGTAAAGTGCTTTCTGTAAGTAACTGCGGCACGAGCCGCCAGCGGCCTGCGCCTAACGTACTACGTACGGCCATCTCCTGTCCTCGGCCAGCGGCCCGAACCAAGAACAGGCTTGCTACGTTCGCGCACGCGATCAGGAGCACGAATGATACTGCCCCGGTGAAAACCACAAGCGAGGGACGAATGTTTGCGACGAACAAATCCTTTAGCGGAATAATCTGCGGCATCCGTTCATTCTCGCCTGGACCGAGAGGCAGATGCCCAGCGAAGGTCTCCACCTCCGCTTTAGCTTGTTGAGGAAGAACGCGCGGTTTCAGTCGCCCCACGACAGGTCGAGTAAATGAATTGTGCTCATCGACGCGGATGGCCAGTGGCATCCAGGCCTTAGCACCCGGGAATGCGAACCCGGGCGGCATGACGCCGGTCACGACGCGGTCAAGGCCGTCGAGTCTGATCGTCTTTCCTAGAATTCCGGAGTCCGAGCCGAATCGCTCCTTCCAGATTTCGTTGCTGAGTAAAACGACGTTGTCGCGGCCGGGAACGTCTTCGCCTACAAGAAATCCGCGGCCGATTTCCGGATTTGTCCGAAGCGTCGCAAAAAACTGCGTGGTTACATACGCCACTGGAATTTGGACCGGGTCTCCGGCACCTGTCAGATTTGCCGTGGTTCCTTTCGTAAATGACGCGACATTCTCGAACGCCTGGTCCTGATCGCGAAACGCAAGGTAGTCGCGATCTGAAATCCCGGGTTGCCATTCAAAGGGTCCACCTCGCGGTGCCAATGAAACGAGGAAGAGTCGGTCCGCTTCAGGGAATGGCATCGGTCGCAACAACACTCCATTTACGACCGTGAAGACGGCGGTGTTGGCGCCGATGCCGAGAGCGAGGGTGAGGACGGCCACCGCGGTGAAGCCGGGAGACTTGCGCAGCGTGCGTGCGGCGAACCGCAAATCCTGCCAACACGTCTCCACAAAAGATTCCCAACCAGCAGAGCGGACGACTTCCCTGGTAATTTCGAGACTCCCCTGCTCCAAGCGCACGGCGCGAAGCGCATCCTTGCGGCTCATCCCCTGCTTCATCTTTTCTTCGGCGGCCATCTCTAGGAACCCCTTGAGTTCCTCGTCCAGCTGCTGGCTGACCTGCTCCTTTCGGAACAGAAACCGGAGTCCGCCCGCTATGCTTCTTAGCAAAGACATAGTCCCTTTACGAGGCCTCCAAGATTCTGGCGATCGCCGCCACTTGCCTTCCCCATTCTCGTGTTTCGCTGCTGAGCCTCTTTCGCCCCTGGTCTGTTAGGACGTAATACTTTGCGCGCCTGCTATTCTCGGTTGCTTTCCATTCGCTTCTGATCAGCCCCGCCCGTTGCAACCGTTGAAAGGCGACAAACAGCGAACCTGCATTGAGGCGGAAAACGCCCTTGCTCATCTGTTCGAGGCGGACGGCGATCCCATATCCATGCATCGGTTCGAGCGCCAGCGTTTTCAGAATGAGCATGTCCAGAGTGCCTTGAACGAGATCACTCGGCTTGTCTGCCATTAGACGCATTCCTCCTGAGGATCAAGAGGAAGAATACATTTCTCCTACTGATTGTCAAGAGGAGAACCACGAAAGTCTTCACTTTGACAGACAACAGTAAGTCGCCTTCTTTGCAATGCGTCTCCACCATGGCTTGCGTGAAGCGCAATCGGGTTTCTAGCGCGCATACAATTGAATTCAACTGCATGCTGTTCGTGCGAGTTTATATTTCGCCTCACGTTTATCGTGCAGGCATAAGATGAACGAAAAGAGACGGAAATAGTTAGCATTGACCGCAATAGGAACCGGATCTAAATGAGTGGATTTCTGCGCTCAGATTGATATTGTGAGTGTCATTTGGATGGACAGTTATCGAGCTGAGAGATACTATGCCGGAGAATGGACCCCGCAAACCCTTCCCTCCCGGCTGGCAAGCGACTGCGGAAAGTACGTGTGAGCATAGGACTTTCGACTCGTGAAGTCGAGCGCAGAAGCCGCAAGATCGTGGAGTCGCGACACAATCCCGAGTTTCTCGTGTCGCATTCCTGGCTGCGCAGCATCGAAGAGGGTCGCAATATTCACACTCCCAGCATCTACAAATTCTATACCCTGAGCGCTCTCTACAACCGAAGCAATACAGAACTGGCATCTTTTTTTGGAGTCCCGTTCAGCGATGTGGGGAAGGACCGCGCCATGTTCGAGTGGCCCGCGACGCATCTGATTGATCCAACGCGCGATGCGGAGCAGGATCTGCCGGCAGCGGCGACGCCGAGTGTGGAGCAGTTCGATTCCGACAGTACGATCCTCCTCACAAAACTCGCTCAGATCTGGGGAGACATTCCCGCCGAACTTATCCGGAAACTCAATACACGCCAGTGCTTGTACGCGTATATCGGAAGGAAGGATTTCACTCTCTATCCAGCAATACTACCGGGTTCGTTCGTACAGATTGATCCGTCGCAAACGAAGATCCGCAAGGGTCCGGCGCGGAGAGAACTTGACCGGCCCATCTATTTCATCGAGCTTCGTGGAGGTTATGCTTGCGGCTGGTGTGAGCTCAAAGAAGGTCAGCTGAGTGTCATACCGCATCTCAATTCACCGCAAGGCATTCGAAGATTCGCATTTCCTTCCGAAGCCGACATCCTTGGAAGGGTTACAGGGGTGGCTATGCGAATCGCGGGTTCGGGGATTGGAGAATTCCAGCCGGTCCCGCAATGATTGAGCTCAACTCCGATTTAGTCACTTCCACTACCGTCCTGATGCTCGAGCTTAAGAGCATTGAGAATGTGGTTCGCAGCTTCCTGAATGTAGCTCAAACTTTCGTACAGCCGATCGGCGTCTCCGTGCTACAGGCCGATGTAGTCTTGCGAGGCAGACGCCGAAAACGTCAGGCGTGCTGACTACCGGCTATGCGGGTTTCCTCAAGGGCTTTGCGGGTTTGTTGAAGTGCGCGGAGCTGTACTTCCAACTCGGAGGCATAGATTTCAGCGCGTTCGTGAGTGCGAGCATTCTGAATGCCGACGGCAGCGGGGATGGCCAGGGACTTCGCCAGTCGAAGGTGTTCGGTCGTAAAGGAATGGGCCGTGGCCGCAGAGATCGAGAGGATTCCCAAAATCTGGTCCGAGGCGACGAGGGGAATTCCGATCCAGCAGCAAGTCTCGGAGAAAATCCTGCATCTCTTCCAGTCAGAATCTTCATTGGTGTCGGCAAGGAATGCGCTCCTGCGCTCCCTAAGGACTTTGTTGAGGGTTGGGTGCTCCGTGGGATCAAGAATTGTAACGGTGCCCCGTGTTGAGCGGCGAGGTGCTTCGCGCGCGACAAGGAGCTGCAAGTCGGTTTCTGCAAAGAGCACGCAGGCGGATGTGTACGGCACAACATCGGCAAGACAGGCGAGAAGCGTGTCGAGGATCGAATCCATGGCTGGGTTCTGCGTGAGGGCGAGCGTGGCCCTGCGCAGCGCCTCGGCTTCCGAGCGCGCGGTTTCCGCCGCAGCGAGGTAGCTTGAGATTTGAACTTCCGCCTGCTTGCGAGTTGTCACATCGAGAGCTGTTCCGATCAGCCAGCCGGCGCCGTGCCCGGGGTTGCGCACAGGAGACGCCCTGCTCCAAATCCAGCGGACAACACCGTCCGCACGTGTGATCCGGAACTCTTCATTGAACTCGCCGGTGGATACGCTCTCCGCCAATTTTGCGAGGACGCGAAGACGGTCCTCGGGATGGATGATTTCGCGGTAAGAGAGAGGGTTGTCATCGAGCTCCGAACGGGCTCTGCCGGTGACTGTTTCGAATGCACGGTTCACGTAGACGAGTCTTTTGGTCTCCGCGTCCATCATCCAGAAAACTTCGTGGATATGATCCGCCATTTGCCGAAAGCGCTCTTCGATGTTCTGAAGTGAGCTCTCCGCGTGCTTCTGGCGCGTAGTGTCGCAGAGAATGAGGACGTGGCGGCCCGGGATGTAGTTGGCAGTGGCCGTATAGTCCACGAACACAGAATTTCTGTCCCGGCACTGGAGTCGCGTCTGGCCGCGCTGATGTCCGGATATCAGAAATGATTTCCAGTGCTTTACAAACTCTTCGCGGTCAGGATAAAAGTCTCCAAAGTGACGTCCCAGCAGCGCCGACCTATCAACGCCGAGAAGCTTGCACGCAGCAGGGTTAGTTTCCATGCACACCGAGCGGTCATCGAGAATCAAGATGCCATCCAAGGCATGTTCGAAAATGGAAGCAAACTCGCGCTCCCTCGAATAGACGGTGGCGTCGGAGGCGATCCGGCGTTTTCGGGCGTCGCGCCAGAAAATAAGATGGAAAGAAATAGCGGCAAGCAGGCTCACAACAAGAATAGGAACAAGAAGTGACGTGAAACGACCGCTTCTTGCATCCAGTCTAAGGGAGAGCTGGAGCAGCACGACTGCCAGCAGAAAAAAGAACAAGGAACCTAGAGTAAGCCAGCGGGGAAGTCTATGCGTGTCTTCGCCCATCTTGAATCGCGCCTTTCGAAAAACGCGTGCCAAGGAGGTAATCGAACGGACGTCAATGTCTGGTACCAGTATCGTTCAGTGAGCATGCTATTGCTGTTCCATAGAGTCAAGCCGGAAAACTTATCGTGTCCGACTGTTGAGAACGGATTGCCGCAGTTTGGGCTCGGTATGTGAGGTCGAAAGAAGAGCCGGTGCGACTCACGGAGTCCGTTGCCGCGGCCCGGACTTAGGAGGGGATTTCTGTTCCCACGGTTGGAACTTCAATACCAGAGTCGCGAGCACCGCGAAGGGGAGCGATAGCCACTTAGTCAGGCACCACAAAGGTAGCGGGTGTGGTCCGGAAGGTTCGCGATCTCTTCGAGCAAGAGCGCATGCTCTTCTTCGCGAAAGTGATCCCGTTGGCAATCGGCTGAGTTCCCTGGGTGTTTCGCCCTATACCAACAACGCCTCGAATCAGCTCACGTCGATACCCGGAACGTCGTATACGTACGACAACAACGGCAACACGCTGAGTAAGGTGGTTGGGTCGAACACGACGAGCTTCGCGTGGGACTTCGAGAACCGCATGAGCAGCGTCACGCTGCCGGGAACCGGCGGGACAGTCAGCTTCAAGTACGACCCCTTCGGAAGAAGAATCTATAAATCCTCGTCTAGTGGCATCAGCATCTACGTTTATGACGGAAATGAGTTGGTCGAGGAGACGAATCCGTCCGGCGGAGTGGTTGCACGCTACTCGCAAAATCTAAGCATCGACGAGCCGCTGGCAATGCTGCGATCCTCGACGACTAGCTACTACCAAGCAGACGGCCTCCGCTCGATTACTTCGCTGAGCAATTTGGCAGGAGCCCTCGCACAGACCTACACGTTCGACTCCTTCGGGAACCAGACCGGCTCTTCGGGTTCACTGGTGAACCCGTTCCGGTACACCGCCCGTGAATCGGACTCGGAAACCGGCCTCTATTTCTACCGCGCCAGATATTACGACCCAATCGCTGGCAGGTTCTTCAATGAAGATCCAATTGGATTCGTCGGTGGCCAAAACTTCTATCGCTACGTTCACAACAGTCCTACGGGATTAAGCGATCCGATGGGTTTAAGTCCCGCTGATGTTCAGCGAATCCAGGCGTTGTGCAAGAAATGCACACAGGACATGGTCGATCAGGGTAAGAGACTCCCTGGAGAGGGAAATCGAAACGGTTACGCAAACGACCGAAAGGTACTCGGGGGCATTATTAATGGCCTCCTGCGTCATTTCGACCCGCGTGACAGTGGCAAGCTACTGGGCTGCAAGGACCAGGCGGGGCAAGCTAAGGGCTGCCTGGAGAATGATCCTACGCTCAAAAACTGGACGTTCAACGAAGCGCCATGGTGGCTAGGATCACATACCGTCGTTGTGGGTCAAAGCGGTGATCCAAACGATCCCCTAGTCGTGTGTGATCCATGGAGGAATTACACCTGGACCACACCCAACCATGTGCCGGATACCTTTCCAAAGTTTGCGAACTAAACCTCACCATGCGCTGCGTTTTGGCACACTTGTTCAGCCGGTCAAGCATAGGAATGGATGGCTTGGTTCTACCGCTGAGCGGCGAACAGGGGGATTGAATGACGCAAGAGTCCTGGACAACAAGGAAAATGCTATGGATCGCCGGGGTTGGCCTCGCTGGTTTCTTTATTGGTGGCACTCTAGCGGGGCCTGCGGGAAGCGCTCTGGGTTTGATTTGGGGCGGAAGCATCGGCTATGGCTTTGGTTCGATTTTCGATCAAACGCTTGCAGCGAATCTAATCGTAATCTACTGGGGAGCCACACTGGCTCTGGTGGGGCCGCTGTTTGGTCTCCAAATCAGCGCAGAGGTTTTTCCCAAGCCAACTATTCGTGAGGATATTTCTGCAGCTGTTATTGGTGCAGCAGGGGGCATGCTATTTGGTTCCCTTGTTGGAATTATTCAACTGTGGCGACTTCGCCGTAAATCACCGACCCCACATTCAGATTCTGCCGCTTGAACAATCGCCGTGCAGCGTCGGGAAGAGCGGCGTCTTCGACGCCGGGAGTGGGGTAGGCACGTCACCCCTAAAAGGGTGCTGTACAGCAACTTTGGTTGCTGTATAGGAACCACCAAAAAATCAGCGACTTACAAAATCTCCGGCGCTCTACAGCGCCGCGAAGTTCCCATACGGGAACTTGTTGAAAACAACGCGCCGCGACTAAGAAAGAGAATCTCAAGCACAAAGGAAAAGCGAGGGGAGCTTTGAGGGAGCAATAAGGATTCCTTTGCGTTCCTCTGTATCCCTTGTAAGTCCTTGAAATTCCTCGCGTTGTTGTTTTCGATCTCCACGACTTCGGCGTGCGAGGCCCACTGAGCGGCGGCTTGTAGAACTGGACAGCGTCGCATCGTGCAACAGTTCAATTCGAGACGCGGACCTGAGATACTCTTGTAGTTACGCTTGTGCGGGGAAAATGGAAGAATTCATTTTTGGCCGCAACTTTGTGCTTGACATTCCATATAGGGCTATACGATTATTCTTATGAAGACCTACTCTACTGTGGAAGTCGCGGAGCTCTTGGGCATCAGTTGGGACACTCTGAATCGCTGGATACGCGAAGGGAAGTTCCACGTTCCCAAGGTTCAGTCACTAGGAAGAATTCGAGTACGCCTTTGGGCCGAACGAGATGTAGAGGAAGTCAGAAAGTACAAGGCCAAGCACTATCGAGGCCTAGGGAGCAAGAAACCAAGAAAGAAAGCCAAGCCGTAGGCTAGCGGGACGCGCCAGTGCGCTAACACTGAACGCGCCCCTGACCACCATCACCTCACAGGGAGGCAACGATGACTGTAAGAGAAGCTATCCATTTTTTCTCGCGGGCGCAAATTTTATGTCTATCCGCACGCGTTCGTTACCCTCCTCAGTAACAACGAAAATCCCCACGATAATGGCCAGCGCAACGGGTTGGCATCGTAGCCGGCCCGCGTGTGCCCGAGAGAAGTCGTACCTGCACGATTCATTAAGCTCTGATTATCGAAGCAAATGAAGCATTGCTTCAATTGTTTCTGTTTGCTGCGAATTGTATGTAAAGACAATCAATGGGTGAATGGAAGGCATCTGTGACTATGCGAATTCGTCCGGTTCTCCGCGAAGAGCTAGTGCGCTTTGCGGAGAAAGAGCAGAGGTCGCTAGGAAATATTGGCGCTCTGCTTCTCGAATGGGCTTTCGAGCAATTGAAAACCACCGGATCCACAGAAAAGCTGTTGAAGCGCAAGGTTTCATCTCGCCATCGAGCATGAACTGTTGACGATGTGACTACCATAACTTGGAAGTAGATCGTCGATTGGGCCTCGCTGAGATCGCCAAAGCTTCTGCGAAATTGTGAGCTTGGTGGTCGCGCTGGAACTAGGCCGGCAAGAGTGGCCTAGTTGAAATAGATCGGAGTATCGCAGCACCATGAGCAGCTTCGTCGATTCGCAAATCCCGATATTGGATCGCACGCCTGCGGAAAGTGAGGCAAATCGCCATCCTATTGGTTGCGACAAGCACTCCGACGAATCTCTGCTCGCACGAATTGCTCTGGATGATCGTGATGCGCTTGGCACCCTATTCCAGCGATACGCTCGGGTGGCATTTAGCATCGGGCGAAGAATTCTTCGCGATGGGGCCGAAGCCGAAGATATCGTTCAGGATGTCTTCATATATATTCATCGCAAATGCCGCGTGTACAACAGTACCAAGGGGCCAGCCAGTTCCTGGATTATACAAACGATTTATTACCAGGCGCTGCAGCGTCGAGTGCAGCTGGCCGTGCGAAATCGTTACTCGTCCGAAACAATTGAGAACGCCGGACAAGATATCAGCATTTCGTCGACGGTCATGGAATACGATCAGTCCCTTGAAGGAATGATTGGCAGGACCAGGTTGCGTGAGATGCTGGACTGTCTAACAGAGGACCAATGGGAGACACTGCGCCTCCACTTCTTTGAGGGCTACACGTTGGCGGAAATCGCCCAAAAGCGCGGGCAATCGGTGGGTAACGTGAGGCACCACTTCTACCGAGGCATGGAAAAGTTGCGGGGCCGTGTCTTTCGCAGTGAATTGCAAGATAGGGTAACTAGTGGTACAAAGTGAAGTGGCTGCCGGAAGCCAAGGCGTTGTGATTCATGGCTGGGCATGACGAATTCTTGGAACTCTGTGCCGTCTCGCTGGCGGGCGAACTCACCGACAATGAGCGGAAGAAGCTCGACGAGCACCTGAGCGCCTGTCCCTCCTGCAGAACCGCTTTACATCAGTACCATGCGACGGCTGTGGCCGTTGTTCCTCAGCTGGCGTCCGAGCTGCCGCCACCGATACCGTCCGTTGATTCTACCTGGATTGAAACCGAGGCTGAAGCGGCCTTGTTCGCGCGCCTCAAGGCCGAAGACCGTTGCGACCAACCTGAGGATACAGCTCCCACCGGACCAAAAACAGAAGGGAATCGCTTCGTAGGCTTTGTGCCCCCTCCCCCCCGGTGGAAGCATTTCGGAATGCTCTACGCCGCGGGAATCTTGCTTTTCGTTTCGCTCGCAATCTGTGCTTACCGCATCGGCGAGAGACGGGGGAGCGAGAGTGCCGCGGTCAGCACTCCATCTTCCGGCATGGGTCTCGCTGCTGCGGAAAGCGAACTGAACAACGCGGGGCATGACAGGCAGGTCCTGCTCACAGAGATTGCAGCTCGCGACAGGGCGATTGCAGGATTGAGGCAGGAAATTGCCCGCGAGAGCGCTGCGCACGATATTGGAGCAGGGAAGCAAGTTCAGTCAGCGGGGGCGCTCGGCCCCGCAAAAGATGGCATGTCGACGGAAGCACAAAAGGGAACTACGTTGTCGGGCCGGATAGAGCAATTGCAAGAGCGGCTCGACTCGCAAGAAAGAGCGCGAAGTGAGCAGGCCGCACAGTCCAGCGCTCTGGAGGCAAAGGTCGTCGAACTCTCGAAGCAATTGCAAGATCGAAATGACGTAATTGCCCACCAGGACGGATTCCTGCTCGAGCATGACGATTTGCTGCAACAGAGAGACAAGACCATCGCCCGGCAGCAGGGACTACTGGCCCACGATCGGGACATCCGCGACCTAATGAGTGCGCGCGATCTTTATATTGCCGAGGTATACGACGTCGCCAAAACAGGTGAGACCAATAAGCCGTACGGTCGAGTGTTCTATACAAAGGGCAAGTCTCTTCTTTTCTATGCTTATGATCTCGACCAGCAAGCCGGTTTGAAAAACGCGAGTACATTTCAAGCGTGGGGGCGCCGCGGAACTAGCCAAGAGCAACCAGTGAGTCTCGGAATCTTGTTTGAAGACAGCGTTGCAAATAAGCGTTGGGTAGTCAGATCCGAGGACTCAAAAACACTTGAACAAATCGACGCCGTGTTCGTGACCGTGGAACCGAACGGCGGCAGTCATCGGCCCAGCGGTAAACCACTTCTGTTCGCCTATCTGCGAATCCATCCCAACCACCCGTGAAAACCCACCGGCCGTCCAACCTCTATGGCTGATCGCGCAAGCCAAAAGAAATTGGTACAAAACGTCCGCGTTCTCCTACAGATCAGACAACAGCAAGTGACTCTGTCTTTTACTAGGAGAACCTTCGTGCGACTACATCGCTTCGTCCTATGCTTGATCGCCGGTCTGTTTGTCATAGGGTTCTGCTTTGGACAGGCGCCGACGGGCACGATCAGTGGTCTCATTTTGGACCCGGATGGACGCGTGGTTCCAGACGCAGATATTCTCATCGTCAATGATGTGACTGGCGTGCAGTACTCGACGAAGACGAACAACGACGGACTGTATGTGATCTCGAACCTGCCTCCCGGTCCCTACCGCTTGCAAGTGTCGAAAATCGGGTTTAAAGCTCTGATCAAGCCGAACATCGTCCTGAATGTTCAAGATGCCTTGGCTATCAATTTCACGTTGCCAATTGGCGCAGCGTCTGAGGTCGTCACGGTGCAGGGCGGCGCACCGCTCATCAACACGCAAGACGGAGCAGTCAGCACGGTCGTAGACCGTCAGTTTGCAGAGAAGCTTCCGTTGAACGGGCGCAGCTTCCAAACTCTCATTGAGCTAACGCCCGGCGTTGTTCCCACGACGAGCAATTACCACGACAACGGCCAGTTCAGCGTCAACGGGCAGCGTGCCTCCTCAAACTATTGGGCTGTGGACGGGGTCAGTGCCAACATCGGCATCGGGGCAAGCCCTACGGCGTATCCCGGCAACGGCCTCGGAGGAGCGTTGGGGTCGTTTAGCGCCATGGGTGGAACAAACAGTCTTGTGTCGGTAGATGCTTTGCAAGAGTTTCGGATCCAGACGTCAACGTACGCTCCCGAGTTCGGGCGAACACCGGGCGGCCAAATTTCCATCGTTACGCGTTCCGGAACTAATCAGTTTCACGGCACCTTGTTTGACTACTTCCGAAACGATGCGCTGGACGCCAACGATTGGTTTGCGAACGCAAACGGCCTTGCGAAGCCCCAGGAGCGTCAGAATGACTTTGGTGGAACTTTCAGCGGACCACTGGTGAAAGAGCGTACATTTTTCTTCTTCTCCTATGAAGGACTTCGTTTGCGGCTGCCGCAGGTGCTCCAGACGACAGTTCCCGACGTGAAAGCTCGGCAGGCCGCGTCTTCGGCTTTGCAGCCGTATTTCAACGCCTTCCCGGTTCCGAATGGCCAGGATAATCCAGCGACCGGTATAGCGGAGTTCAATGCGAGTTTTTCGAATAAATCGAGCCTCGATGCATACAGCTTGCGGTTGGATCACAATCTGACTCACAACATCTCCATCTTCGGCCGCTACAACTACTCCCCCTCGGAAACGGTGATCCGCGGCAACGGTGGCGCGCTAAGCACGCAGTCCCCGACCAAGATCACCACTCAGACGGCCACGCTGGGAGTCACTTGGCAATTCGCCTCCCACCTGGCGAGCGACCTTCGTGTGAACTACAGTCGCGTGAACGCCTCGAGTCGCTCGTTTCTTGATGATTTCGGAGGCGCGGTCCCCCTCACCGACCTTCCTTTTCCGGCTGGATTCACTGAACAGAATGGTCTCCTGCTTTTTGACATTCTCAATTTACGCGGCCCCTTCCTCGAAGCCGGCCGGATTGTGCGGAACGTGCAGAGGCAAATCAACCTTGTGGAGGGCTTGGCTGTGCAGAAGGGAACGCACAGCTTGAAGTTTGGAGGGGATTACCGCCGTCTCTCCCCTATTTTCGACCCACTCGAGTACGAGCAAGCGGCGCTATTTCGGAACGTGGCGTCGGCCCAGACGGGGAGCTTGTTCCGCAGTGTCGTCGTATCGAATTCGCGTGCCACGCTGCTGTTCCGCAATCTCGGTCTATACGCGCAGGACACTTGGCGCGCTGTCCCTCGCTTAACAGTGACCTACGGCCTCCGTTGGGACGTTGACTTTGTTCCTGACTCCTTAGAAGGTCCGAAACTCCCAGCGGTTACTGGTTTTGATCTAAACGACTTGTCGCAGCTAAGGTTGGCACCTTCCGGCGTCGGGCCTTACCAAACGACGTATGGAAATGTGGCGCCGCGCCTCGGTGTGGCGTATCAGCTGCGCCAAAACCAGAACTGGGAGACGGTGATTCGCGGCGGCTTCGGTGTCTTTTTCGACCTTGCCACCTCTGAAGTTGGAAATCAGATCGGCACAAATCATTATCCCTTTGGGAGCCTGGCTTCGGTTCGCGGTGGTACGTTTCCCTTGAATTCGGCTACCGCCGCCCCGCCAAAGGTTGTTCCGCCCGGCCCAGGCAGCACTACTATCCTTTACGCTTTCGATCCGCACTTAAAGCTCCCCTACACACTCGAATGGAACACTGCACTAGAACAGGGGCTTGGAAGCGGCCAAGCTGTTTCAGTGTCGTATATCGGTGCGTCGGGGAGGCGTCTGCTGCTAACTGCAGCTGTGAGAGCCCCCAGCGCCAACGTTGCGCGAGCGCAGTTGGTGAGCAACGGGAGCACATCCGACTACCACGCGCTCCAGATTCAGTACCAGCGCCGCTTGTCCCGCGGCCTACAGGCGCTTGCCTCCTACTCATGGGCCCACTCGATCGACACGGGATCGGCGGGTTCGAACGCCGTGCTCTCGAACGGATTTGTGCCCTCAGACGCTGCCGGCTCGAACCGGGCGTCATCCGATTTCGATGTTCGTCACGCCTTTACTGCGGGTCTGACGTACGATCTGCCGTCACCAAAAGCAAATCCCCTTGCGCGGATGCTACTGAGCGGCTGGTCTCTAGAGAACGTTATCCAGGCAAGGTCGGCACCGCCTGTGGATCTGACCGATGTCAATTTTTCGCAATTGAACGATGGCTTCTTTGCGAACATTCGGCCGGATCATGTTCCCGGCCAGGCTCTTTACCTCACTGGACCGCAATACCCTGGCGGAAAGGCCTTCAATCCGGCAGCCTTCACCGATCCGCCAACCGATCCGAGCACAGGAAATCCATCGCGGCAAGGTGACGTCCCTCGAAATCTCTTGAGGGGTTTTGGAGCGGTGCAATGGGATCTTGCGGTTCACCGGGATTTTCTCGTCCGCGAGCCCGTCCATGTGCAGTTCCGCGCGGAACTCTTCAATGTGCTCAATCACCCGAATTTTGGACCGCCATCGGGACTCTTGGGCGAGGGCGGTTTTGGACTCTCGAGCCAAATGTTGGGAGGAAGCTTAAACAGCGGGAACTTAGGCGGTGGCGCTCTGAGTTCTCTCTACCAGATCGGCGGCCCGAGAAGCGTACAACTGGCCTTGAAGCTTCTGTTCTGACGGCAAATTCCATCTACATAGAGCCGTTTCCTGCACTTTGAATTGTGTGCCCAGGAGATCTCTTACGGGTGTATATGAACCTCAATTCCCGAACGCGGCGCGCACGGATGCATCAACGACTTGCCTGGAGAGTCACCGCGTACGGGGCTTGCCTCCTTGCGGACGTCGGCATGCACCCAGGCTTGCAGGCAGCGGACCGTCCGGCGCGGAACGACGTGCACGAGACGCAACCGTTGCGAACACACGCTCCAAAGCGGCCTGCGACGATGAAAGATGTAATCGAGATGACCAGGCTCGCGGACCCGGAATATCTGGGCGGCGGCAGTTCCTCCGGACGAGTGGCGCAGTATTCCCCGGACGAGACCAAATTCGTTGTGGTCTTGCGGAAGGGACATCTCGAGAGCAACAGCAACGAATATTTCCTGGTCCTTTGGCAGACACGCGAAGTCTACCGCTCCCCAAAGCCTAGGGTTCTGCTCAGGCTGACCTCGACTTCGAACCGGCCCGCCATCCGCTCCGTGAGTTGGGAGAAGGACAATGAGACACTCCTCTTTCTCGGGGAAGGCCCGGGTGAACTGCAGCAAGTCTATGGCTTCAACTGTCGCACGCGCCGCCTGACGAAAATCACGAATTCTCAAACGAATGTACTCTCCTATTCCACCGGCGGAGTGGAGTGGCTCGCCTACACCGCGGAAGCGCTTCCAGATCGAAGCAAGAATCGAACATGGGAACGCATGGGGAGACCTGTATCGGTTGAACTGATCACGGAAGTCCTTACGGGCCGCGCAGATGAACAATGGTCGGATCATGTTCGAGTCGTCGTTCAGAATCGTCTTATGAGGAAGGCGGCCTCAACGATAGCGGAAAGGCTCCTCATGCCGTTCCCGTTTCCGGAGGATCGGCCCCTTGTCTCGCCGGACGGAAACTACGTTCTCTTGCTGGCCAACGTTGAACGGATTCCGGCGAGTTGGCTCGACTTCACCGATCCGAAGATGAGGAAATGGACGCGCTGGAAAACTGGCCCCGGGCAGTTTGCAATGCTCCGGCGCTACATACTACTGAACAGAAGAACCAAGCAGCAGAAGGTGCTCCTGGACGCCCCAATCAGTTTGAATGGCGGGGCAAGTTCCGAGGCCGTGTGGATGCCCGACGGCCAATCTCTCGTGATTACAAACACCTATCTTCCACTCGAAGGCGTCTCCAAGGGGGAACGTGATGCCCGCTTGGCAGGTGCATTTGTCGTGGAGGTAAAAGTGCCTTCTCTTGAAGTCGCCAAGGTCTCTTCGAGAGACCTCAGATTAATCAAACTCGAAGACCGGACGAATGAACTTATCTTCAAAGAAGGACGAAGCAATTCCACTGTGCACGGTGTGGCGAAGGTTTATTTTCGGAAGCTGGGCGCGGTGTGGGAGAACGTGCCAACGACTCAGGATGCCACTGAGCCGCCAGACATTGTCCTCGAAGAGGGGATGAATCTTGCGCCAAGGATCGTGGCAATTCAGCGTGATGATCAAAAGCGGACTTTGCTGCTGGACCTAAATCCTGAATTCGAGGAACTGGAATTCGGAAGGGAAGAGCGAATCCGGTGGAAGGCGAAGGACGGCCATGAGGTGGAAGGGGGACTCTACTATCCGGTGGATTATTTTCCGGGCCGCCGTTATCCGCTAGTGATTCAGACGCATGGGTTTCGGCCTGAGCGTTTTGACATCGATGGTCCCTATACAAGTGCGTTTGCCGCGCAACCCCTTGCGGGGAAGGGAATCATGGTACTGCAGGCCGAAAGAGCGGATCCATCCGAGGTCGTTAAGCATCTGGCCACAACGACAGAGGCCGAGTGGAGAGTCTCCGCATACGAGGGAGCCATCGACTATCTGGATTCGAGGGGGATGATTGATCGGGCTCGGGTGGGGATCATGGGCTTCAGCCGTACATGCTGGTATGTGAAATACGCGCTGACGCATTCGAATTTCCCATACGCAGCGGCTTCGACTTCCGACGGGATTGACATGGGTTATTTCGGATATGTGGCGATGGCAAACCGCGCGTATCCGGGCAACGAAATGGACCAAATTATGGGCGCAGCTCCTACAGGCGCGGGTAAGGAAAGATGGATGAAGCAATCTCCGGGCTTCAACATCGATAAGGTTTCAGGTGCTATTCCGCTTCGCATTGTGGCTTCGTACCCGCTGGATCTTTTCGTCGAGTGGGAGTGGTTCTCGATGATGAAGAGGCTCGGCAAACCTGTCGACATGGTTGTGTTCCTGGATGGAGTGCACCTGCTCGAAAAACCTTTGAACCGCATGGTTTCTCAAGATGGAAACGTGGATTGGTTCGATTTTTGGCTGAATGGTCGCGAGGATCAGGACCCCGCCAAGGCCGAGCAATATGAACGCTGGCGGAAATTACGCGAGATGACAAAAGACCAAGGCGACGGAACGCAATGAGTGCCGGGCGCCAAGTTTTCCTGGAGCCCGGCACGAGCTTCACTACTCGTCGGACCGATAGGCTGCGCTTGAGGGCTGGTTATCAAAATCCCGCCCTATCTTGGATGGACTTTGAACAGCCAAGAGCACAGTTTCCGTGACGACGATTTCAGGGTTTTCCCACTTTCATGGCATTCACCTATTTCTTGTCACTGCAGTCGTTCTTGCAGCGCTTTTCCTTCTCTTTGAAGAAGGAATTCGGGGCCTGCATTCTGCGAATCATGAGGCCTCGGGGCCCCAGCCTGCGAACCCCGAGGTCCACGCGGCTATTCGTCGGACTCATAGGCCGCGGCAGAAGGCTGCACGTCGATGCTGGGTCCGCTCTTGCGAGTGTTTTGCACGGCATGGATGGCCTGCTCAAAAACGACTACTTCGGGCTTTTCGTATTTCATGGGTTTCACCTCCTTTCTTTCTCTGAGTCTCTCAGCTGAGAAAAGCGTGTTCGCGGTGCTGCTTGGGCGCGAGGTCGTTCGATAGGTCGTGAGCGGAGAGGTGGCGTAGCCAGCATTCGAGTCCTAGCGTCCGGACCAAAGGAACCAGGGCAACCTCTCGACCGAGACGAGCATTGTTCATTGCTTCAAGCAGGGACGCCGCGTCCACGATGCCCAGCGAAGCTGTAACGAACTGCTGACCCGTGACAACGAGACTGGTCCATTCGCTCGCGATCGCGTTCCTGGGCGCCCTGGCAACAAAGGCTTTTCTCTTTCGAGCGATTACTTCAGCGGGCACGATGCCGCGCATTGCTCGGCGCATCAAAGAGCGGCGCTGTCCAGGCCGCACCAACTGCTCGCGAGGTATCGCGAATAAGAATTCAAGAAGAGCGCGATCGAGATACGGATAGCGTCTTTCGCAGAGATTTTCAGGGGACAGCGACGACCAAGCCAAACTCCTGCGCAGCCCTTCGACTGTTTGCAGGTTGTGCTGGAAACTGGGGCGGGAAGCGAAGAGCCTTATTCTGCTTGGATAACCACGGAACGCTTTTCGATAGAGCCCTACGAACTGCGAGTACATCCAAGGTGCAGGCTTTTGAAATTCGGGCGTTCCTCCGAGCCCTGCAGGAAGAAAGTCCCGGCACATAGCAGCAAACAGGTAGAGCCACGGTTTTCGTTGTGCGAGCGCCCAAGCCTTCAATTGACGGGCCAAACGGACAAATCTAGCTTTTGCGAAAAGATCGGATAGTTCGGGAAGGGGCGTCGGCACACCGCCCATAACCTCATCCCCTCCCAAGCCGGAAAGGATCACGCGATTGCCGGCTGATCTGATCTGGTCTTCAATCTTTCGGTCCGCTTCCGTGGTTGGCCCGGTGTGAGGCGCTACAGCCAAACGGTGGTGATCGGAGCTAAAGCGGAAGAAACCACAAGGACCCACATCAATGTGAGATCCGGTGCGGCCGCGTCGCTCCTCAACTTTGACAAAGTAGGGCTGCTCATCCCAGTCGGGCTCGGAACTGCTGTAATAAGAAATGGTTTGAAGGCTTGGAGGGTTGGCGTTTCCGGAGGCCATCAGGTCGTCCGCCACGCAGACGATCGAAGAGGAATCCATTCCTCCGCTCAGTTCTGCGAGTACCGGTTTGTCGGAGCGCAAACGTCGGCGAACAGACTCACGAAAGACGTCGAGAAAGTGCGATTCGTATTCCGAATCTGTCGCGTAGTGCAGCGTCTTGCCGGGATCGAAGTTCCAATATTTTCTTATAGTTGACCGTCGGCTCTTCAGGAGTAGGTAGGAGGAAGGAGGGACGGAGGATATTTGGTCGTACGGTGTCAGGCGCGGGTCAGGCAAAAAGGACAAACAACCAGCGAGATACTCGCCGTTGAGTTTCAGCGCACTTTTCGATTGATGTACAAGGAGATCGAGTACGGTGCTCCAGGTGACCCTGTCTTTGTCGATGCGATAGTAAAGGTGCCGTGTGCCTGCGAAGTCTCTTGCAAGAATGAGAGAGCGGTTGGCAAGATCCCAAATTGTGAGGGCCCAATCGCCGACAAGCGCGCCGAAGCAATCGAGCCCCCACTTCCGATAGCTTGCCGCCACGATGTCAACATCTGTTAATTGGTTATCGCGACGCTCACCAAGCTTTAAGATCAGTTCGGGTCTGTTGTCGAGCCGTCCATCCCAAATCAGAGCGGCACCGCGGTGCGAAACATACGGCTGTAGTTCTCGCCGCGATTCCAAAGTGGTGTGGAATGGGCAATAAAGCAGACCGGCGGATTCTTCAGCGTGAACTGCGATGCCATCCGGAGCGTAGGGGGCGAGGAGGACTCGTGCCTCGGCGAGCCAATCGGGATCAAGGGGCTTCCCGTCGAAGTTCCAGATTCCACACTGAATGCTCACAGCGGCTCCTCTGACGTGGACGCCTTCAGCAGCGATCCAGAACGGCATACATTTCCGGGATGTAGGGCTTGTCGTTGATGACACGGCCGTTTACTTCCACCCAGGCATGGGCTTTGAAGGGCATCAACCGAGCGCCAACGACCAACTGGGCTGAGAATCCATAGCGCTTCAGCAGACACGCTGTTGCGGCCGACCGTTGCAGGCAGAGCACTTCCTTTGGGTACCAGATACAGGCCAAATCGATATCCCGGCAAACGTCGTCAATGGCGAACTGCGAGCGGGTTCCGTGACTGATGGGGAATCGCCGGACTTTGTCCTGAAGCGCCGAAAAACTTCCGCGCGCGAGATAGATATGAAAAAAAATCAGCATGAAAAATGCCCTTACGGCGAGAGCGCGCATACGGTCACCTCTTTTGCGAAAAGGAACCAATAGACTGCGGATCGGAGACCCAGTGTTCGGCTTCGCGCTTCATTCTCCGGGTCAGGCTCCGCAAGTGTCCACTCGTCACGGGATCGCGGAGTCTAGCGGGGTCACACCAAGCTCCGCTGAAAGACGCATAACTGAAGACAGCCAGCAAGGGCGTGGCAGCAAGAGCGACGGCCAGCTCGTCGCTCCCGACAAGCGATCGCCATCTTCGGGCATAAGCAGTGAACACTTCGGTTCGCAAGGTGTGATCCGACGGCCGGAACGTGTGCAGCCGTTCGAGAAGGTACTCCAAGGTAAGAAATGGACTGCCGACGCAAGCGGCTGCCCAGTCCAAGAACACAATGCGATCGGGGCCGGCAATGATGTTTCCGGGATTGAAATCGAGGTGTCCCAATGCGGCAGGAATGTCGAGCTCGTCAACGGAGGAAATCGCGTCGAAAAGAATGTTTTCAAGAAACTTCAGTTCTGCACGCGTTACAGGAGCAGGAGAGATTTTGGTCTGCTCCTCCATGAGTTCATCCATGGCTTCCAGGAAAGGCTGGACGCTTTCAACAAGCGAGCGGGATCGAACATCGCGGCACCCGGCCTCGGCGAGATGAAGGATATGTCCAATGGAGGCGACTTGCAGTTCCGCGAGCGAATCAGCCACTCGGATCCACGTTTGGTCACTCGACCGTGCATCCGGGTGAGAACCGATGGTTTCCTCTGCCAGCCACCCGTTGCAGTCGTCGCGTTTGGCAATGGTTGCCGGGACATGAGCAGGAAACTGTTGTGCCAAGTAGAGTGTGATGGGAAATTCCCGGGCACTCACTTCGCCGACGGCCTTGAACCAGACTGGTGAGGCGTCGGTTGCGAGCCGAAGCAGGCAAGTTGTCGAACTGGCATTCCACTGGCAATATTCCCCGGTTAGACGCAGTCTTAGGGGACCGAGCTGGCGCCCAGACCAATCCATGATTTCGTGCAACCACCCTGGCCGCCCAAAATACCCCGACTGTGGATCACGCTGACACCTGCGAATCACCTCGAATCCGGATTGGGATGCGAGGAGGTCTTGCACATCTCCCAACGCATCGTTCGAAAGTAAATGCGCGGAGACCCAGCCAAATCCATCTGGCGGGGATGCATCTCCGACGGTCGTGCACGCGAACGCATAGTGATGGGTGGCGCATGGTTGCGAATCGGCCGGAACAGTAAAGAGGCAATAGCTTTCAAGATTCAGAAGAGAGGCGATGGCAGCCGTAATCTGTTCGGCATGTCGGGTATGTCGCGGTATCTGAACGGCCGGCAGAACAAACCTGCCTTGTTCGCCAGCGACCAGGACTTCCCTTGAATCCGGGCGAATCAAAACGACCCGGAACTGCTCCCGCTCGGATTGGTGAATGTCGTTCACGAGTTCATCCTGTCTCTTGATTCTTCGCCAAGCGCATTCCCATTCATCGTGATGAGCCGGTGCTTCGCCAGTTGCACGAGGAATTCATCAACATCTTTCCGAACGATCTCGATGTCGGCGGAGAACTCGCGGCTGACTTCTACTTTGATCTGGATTTCGGTGAGACCAGCGCGGAGGAGCTCAAGAATTCTTGATCCTACGGGATTGAGACCAAACATCTTTCCCTGAGCAACATCAAGAACCACGGCTCCGTCTTGGTTGTGAGTGGAGCGAAGCTGTTCCGATAGTTTCACCATCTGACGCTCCAATCCGGCGGGCGATCCGCTGTCTCAACGTGGGAAGATTGGCATGAGGAAAGAGAAGGAAGCTAGAAAGAGCAGCAGCTGTTCGGGAATCCGGGCTGCCGCGTGCAATTACTACGCCGGACGTGCAGTCTGTACCTTCTTGATAGGGCTAGAATAGCCTCTCGCGTTCGCAATTCAGGACTATTTGACAGGGCGGCTGTGGCTCATGTGCCCGGGGATATGCGACGAACAACAGTTACAATCTGTCCCACGATTTCGGCATCGACTCGATTTCGAAAGCGAACAGGCTCCAAAAGACCATTTGAAAAGGGATGCACGACAAGATCGTTTCCTTCAATGCTGCAGCGCCCGCAAAGATAGTTGCCATCGCGTCTTAAGAACAGATAGAGCGGCTGTTCTGACATTGCTGCGTGGACAACTGGTCTCGGACGCTTTATCCGGCGATCAACGATGATGAACAGGGCTCCTCTCAGGTAGGGATGAAACGAGACGCGATTCCCATCCAACCAGAAAACATCGCGGACTGCTGGTGCTGCAAGTCCAGTAACTTCGGGGAGCGCGCCCGCGAGGAAATGAGGAAGATCTCTTATTTGTCCGAGCAAGGATTGAAGGGAAATTGCCTTGGGAAGCCTGGCCGACCGCGCCGCCATGTCCGGGAGCGGAAAGCTCAGGATCGGCCTTGGCAACCATTGCTCTGGAAGAGGAGCCCGTCCGGATCGTTCGAGCGGCAATCCGGTCTTTTCAAGAAAAGCCTGAAATCGGAGTGAATAGATGACGCAAAGAGACAATATCTTTTGAATGTAACGCGGTGGCCTGTTAGTGGTCTCGTAGTCCGACAGCGATCCGCAGGCAATGAAATACCTCGAGTCGCGCAAGACTCTAGCGATTCTTGCAGTTTGTGCGGATGCTTCGCGAAAGTGGAGACCGGACCGCAGGCGCGACATGCGAATCCAGTTTCCCATGCCGATATTCCGTTCGGGAGAAACGAGGAATCCTGGCTTCCAAAAACTTGCTAGTGCTGCTGGGACTTTAGGGGATTCCAAACGGGTCAGGCGCCGTATCTCGAGATCCACGACTCCATGAATGCGTACCTCTCGGTCGAGCTCCAGAGTGACTTCGGCGTACGGCAGTTCCGACGTATGAAGTGTGACTCGCTTCCTGTCCGTGCGGCGAAGCCGACAGCAGACCATTCCGCCCGCGTATTCAGCCAAGAACAGGGCGCGACTTGACTGGCCATTGCGGAGCGGCAGAAAACGGTCGGGTTCGCGCTTGTCAATACGCACGACACTTCCAGCAAGTAAGTCCGGGAATGCGAAAGCATCCTCGTTTCCGACCTTTACATAGCAATAGGCTTCTGCCTCCGGTTGCGGGTTAGAAGGTACAGGACGAATATCCGTTGCGCGCAACAAGCGACCCAGCGGACAGATTGCATCCGCAGGCCAGCGAACTCCGGCACTCCACTGCACATCCATCTCCGTGACATAACGTGTCGAATCGAGAAGTGCAGTGCGTTTCGTGGGCAGCAAGACTTGTAGGGCCGCTATCTGCTCGAGCGGCAGACCGAACAGCGCCAGCCAATCCGTCAACCCGTATCCCGAAATAGCGCTTAGTGAAAAGACCTGGAAAATATCCGGACTGAGTGTGGTGGTGAGCAAGTCATGATAGAAGTTGCGCGGGATTCGGCACCGAGGAAGGCGGGAAAACGAGCGAGCGGCTTCACGGGAAACCTTCGCCATGCTGAAACCTCGGCTTGCGAGAATCTCGCGAACGCGCTCGGCAATCGCGGGAGCTGTCCTACGGGCTGGGTACGATCTGAGAAAGGCTGACTTTGTTGGGCGCAGGATGGGGACCTGCATGGCCCGAATGCAGACGGGCCATGCTCTTGGACCGGAAACCCAGGTCGTATGATTCCGGCTTACAGAGGAATCTTGTCGCCTGATGGAAAAAATGCAGCTGACCGCATTCAGAACCGCGCGCGTGGCCGGATGCCTTCCCACGAGGCCCATGCGCGGGCTACGGCAACCTTTCGACATTTGAAGCTAGTCGCGCCCCGCGCGGCAACAAAAGGCATTCCAGCCAAGTTGATGAGACGTAGCAAAGCTTCAGAAGCGGAAGATGAACTCATCAGTTCCGACAATTGACAAGTGATACGGTCAAGACCGCCATCGAAGCCTTGCAACAGGGAGACAAAACCTCCCGGATGAGACTTTTTGCAGACAACGCGGAATTGTTCGGTGAGGGTAGGCCACGAAGTTTGGAAGGATTTGCCAACAGCGTTGTGGGACACGAGCGTTTCACGAAAATCGAAAGGGTTGAGAATGACGGCTGTGATTGAACCAAGTCAAGATTACGAGACTCGGCTGCTTCTCATTGTCATTTTGGCCGGAACCTTTGGTGGTCTCGTCCACGCCATCCGCTCGTTCTACTGGTACGCCGGGAGCCCGGACCTGAGATGGAGTTGGGCCCTTACCTATCTGCTCTTGCCCTTCAGTGGTGGAATCCTGGCCATGTTGTTCTACTTCGTAGTTCGCGGAGGCTTTTTCTACTCGCAGTCGACGATCAAAGACACGAGCCCCTTTGCTTTTGATGCATTCTCAGGGTTAGTGGATTGCGATCGCCGGAAACCGCTTTCTGGCTGGGGCCAAGTCGTCGATCGGGGGCGTACCGGCCTCTATAACTTCGCTCACGCCCACGTCAGTCGTCCCCACCTCTCCACCCCACGCCGCCGGCAGCGTGGACGTGGGAAGTGACCAATCCAGACGGCCAGAAGGCCGTACTTGCTGGGGGCTTCACTTACACTTAGAAACTTCAATCTCGACTTCGCCGGCACTGTTTTCAGATCTGGAGACTGGAGCCGCGTATTTCCCGGCGGCACTGGACAGTTCCGCGTGGAAGTCCCTCAAAAATTCTGTCTCGGTCTCTTGAAAAATGCCTTCCAGCCAGCATTACCCTGGACTCGCACGACGCTGACGAGCTCCCAGTTTTGCGCTCCGAGTTTATTCGCTTGGTCGATGACCTCCTGCTCACTGTTCACGCTGATGACTTGGTATTCCCAGTCCTGCCCAACAACCGGCTGGGGCGAGGCGGTTACCTCCAAGCTTGCAGCCTGGCTGTGACTCTTTCCGCCTCCCGTGCCCGTGATCACAAACGGAAATGATCCATTCGGAGTCGCAGCGCTGACAGTCAGAGTAAGTGTGGATTTCCCGTTGCTCAAAGGGCTCAAGTGCGATTTCACTCCAGTCGGCAGCCCCGAAGTGCTGAGCGCGACATTCGGAAGAGGGCCCTGGACAGAGTTGACGCCAATCGTAAGGGAGGTTGAACCTCCTTGCGCGGCGTGAATCGCGGAAGAAGGGACCGAAAGACTGAAATCGGGGCCCCCCATCGGCTGTGGATTGAACACGATATCCAGGATTGGATGCAACTCGAAGACGTTTGGAGCTGCCCCGTGCTGTCCATGCGCAAAGTCAAAGAAACCCACACCAGTCACCTGTACGGGAATGTCCGCCGTCTGGAAAGATGATCCCGCCGTGAGCTGCGAATCAAATTTGACCCTGGCGTTCGCGATCTGCGCCGCAAACGGGCTGCCGCTGTCTACGCAGTGAGGAGAGGGGATCTCCGCCACCATCGTATTTCCTTGGTCATCCTGGAGAACGAGGTGGTAGTCGGAATCTCCCTTTGATCCTCCTTCCAACTTGTAATCGGTGAGCGTGGCATTGACTACAAAAACGGTTGTTTCAGTGGGAGAGAATCTCGAGGCGGCCGGAATCGGGTGGGGCGGGGTTAAAGCAATCAACTCAGCGATGGTCTTGTTTTTAGGATTTGCCAGGTCAACGCGCTGTGCATCAGCATCGGTTCCGGTTTTCACCGACCAGCGTTCCACTCCACAGCGCTGAGCCCACAATTGAGGTGTCGACATCAAGAAATACAACAATGCAATCAGAACACTGAGCGGATTTCTTGCACGCGTCATGTAGCCTCCAATTCATCGTTTCCTGCGAGAGCCCGAGGATGGCCGTCCATTGCTCATGCCTGCCGGCCCGTTGCGCCGGTAGTTTGAAAAGCATTGCGCTCGAATTCGCTAGCGGGTACGTGCATCATGGCTAGTCTGCTATACCGTTACTTCTACTGAGTCTTAATACTCTCACAGGTATGATAATGATGGGAGAATACGCCGCTCGACCATACACGACAACTGATTTCATGCCGCTAAACGCAGCCTTTTGAGGGAGACGCGACCCTAAACAGTCTCGGTACGTTGTACGCACGGACACAGCAGTTCGCCGAGGCGGCCAATTCCTGCACGGAAGCGCTGCACATTCGGCGAGCGTCTCAAAACAGGGGTTCACCCCAATTTTCTGTGCCTAGATTGTGCCCATACATTTTGAATGTATGAATTCTCTAGGTTCTATGACTTCAAAAGTCAACAAACTTACGTGTTTTCAAAAAGGCGTCGAGAATTCGACTCCTTCCGCCTCCACCATCTTTTTCCTTTGTGTCTGTCTGGGCACTTCCGCAGGATCGGCCCAGGCTAGTTTTCGTCTTCCATGTAAAGTGCAAAGTTGGAAGTCTGAGCAGCCATGCGATCCTGAAAACCAGTGACGTTCGAACCCAATTCGAGAGTCGATAGCACACTGGCATGGCGGGCTGGGACGCCAGCACTCGTCGTGGCCTGCGGTAGCCAGAGAGTAGCAAAATGAGGCTCTCGTCCCCAGAGCGAGCGAGAGCTCGCTTTAAACGTCTTCTCGTAACTGAGTTTTAGACTGCCTGTGTGAGCCGCGTGCGCATCCTGTCCTGAGTCTACTGTATCGTGATCGTTATAGCCGATGACGTTGAATTCTGGTAATTGGTGTCAGCGCCGTACTTTGCAGTGATGCTGGCCGTTCTGCCCGTTTTGCCCGTTCCGCTGCAGCCCACCAAGCCAGCCGCCGAGGCGGCAAAAAGCAGTAGCACGGTACAGGCATAACGTCGGCGTTTCAGCGGTTGAATCCTCAACCCGAGCAATAGGAACGCGAGCAGTCCGCAGACCAGCACTAAAAAGGAGGGGCCCTTTGGAAGCTCCAGGCGTCTCCGCATGCCTCCGACCGGAACTACGCTCGAAGAAAGAGTTGTCGTAAGTGTCGCTTGCAAATAAGCGCCCGTGCTGCTCGTGCCTGCCACTCCACTATAAGCGACGGTGCCAGAAATGACGCTGGAACCTCTGTAGAACTGCACGGTTCCAGTGGGCGCGGCGCCACTGCTGTTCGTCTTCACGATAGCCGTCAGCGTTACACTTTCCCCAGAATGGATAATAGTACTGCTCGAGGTGACGCCCGTGCTCGTAGACGCTTGCGAGATGGTGATGGCGTTGGTGGGCGATGTGCTGCCCGTATAACTGTTGTCTCCGGCATATTTCGCTATGATCGGGTGGGACCCGGCATTGAGCTGAATTGGCTGGTCTTCAAAATAGCCCGCGCTATTGATCGTGTAGGTGCCATTGTCGAGCGATGTTCCGTTGTCGGTTAGAGTTACCGATCCTGTTGGGCAGGGAACCGACGCAGAAGAGCACTTTTGGCCGGCGTTGTTGGTTACGTCGACGCGCAGGATGTAGGGTGAACCGTACGCAGCTGAAGTTGCGTTTGAATTGGAGACGGACCCAGATGATGTGAAGGTTACAAGACTGACTGCGGTCTTGCTGCTCTCCGGGGCGACCGCGACACTCACTGCATTGGAATCGCTCGCCGCATTGGTTCCGTCACCTGCGTAGTGCGCGGTCACACTATATGTGCCTCCGGGCAGCAAGTTGGTGGAGCTGGAAACAGTGCCGCTACTCAGCGTAAACACGCCGATCCCAGCTGAGCTGCTGCCGGATAGATTCCCAATCAGCGATACATCTCCCGTGGGCGTTCCTGACCCCGAACTCGGAGAAACGGAGATCTTGACCGACACAGACTGGCCGTGGGTAATGTTGACGGCGTTGCCGTTATTGAGGGTCAGATTTGTAGAAGTTCCGGTAAATGATGCCGCAGACCAATTTTGCACCAGGTTATACGCATTCACAGAGCCTAAGCCCGTCGCCCGGTCATACCCGTTTGTCGTCGTCCACGCCGGCGTAGACTTATTCTGAGGATCCACAAGCGCGCCGTATCCGCTCGAGGCGCTACAGTTTGGCGAACCCCCGGTGCATGCCACCGAATTGTTGCCAACGGTTACGTCGTTGAAGATGCAATTCGAACCGGAGCCGGTCGTGGCGTTGCAGCTCGATGGGTTCTGCGTCGCGGCCAATTTATAGAGCGCATAATTGGCGTTACCTTGGCGCGCTCCGGTTTTCTGGTTGACTAGCGCCATGATTCCTGCAAAGGCCGGGGCTGACGCCGATGTTCCCCCCACACCTACAAACGAAAGCGACCCGGAAGTTAAGCTGCACGAGTTGCTATCGACCTGGTCTGCTTGGCACACAATGTAAAGCTGTTGTTCGCCCCGTTGCTGGCGAACAAGGAAACGTCCGGGATGTCTCGGACACCGTCCTTCGGCACGCCTGTCCCGCTTTGCCAGCCGGGTTTCGCGTATCCTGCGGTGCACGCCGTGTCTGCGGAGTTTAGCGTAGAGCAGTTGCTTTGGCCGCCGCTCCCGGCGATGAGATCCCTACCGTTGCTGTGAACGCTGCCGCAGCCCGTCCCTCCATTCTGCGCGCATGAATCGTTCCAGGTAGTCTCAGGGATGTAGGACTTCGCCGACTGTCCCGTGGTGCTGTTATTCGAATTCGCATCGTTCCAGTAATTCGTCGCTGGATTCGCACTGGTGTAGTAGAAGTCGGTTCCGCCGAGGGCCACGTTGTACGGCGTCGAGGCCAGTCCGCTGACCGCCAGCCCGTGCGACGCCGACGTTTGGCCGCTCGCAGTGTCACAAGCTGCCGTGCCGTTGTCGCCGGCAGCGATGATGACCGTAATCCCTTGGGCAGCGGCTTGTTGCCACAGGTCCCTGTAGAACTTGTTGCCGGTCGTCCCTAAGGAAGCCTCGCAGGCCCCATAACTTTCGCTCATTACAGGGGCAATGTTGTTTTCGATGATATAAAGTGCTGAGAGATCGACGCCCGCCGTCGCATTAGAGACTGTGGATTCCGAGACCACAAACTTGATCGTCGCGTTCTTCGCGACTGCCCCTGACCACTCCACGTCCAAATCCGCTTCCGTTTCCTCGCTTTTGGACGTGATCCCCGGATCCGGTCCGTTGAGGATGACCTGAGGATCGTTCGCCGGCAATCCGAATATTTTTCTAAAATCTCGCACATCTTGAATATTAAGGTTTGTTTCACCGACAATCGCAATCGTCTGCCCTGTCCCGTCTATCCCCGTGTCCCACAGCTTCTGGACACCATAAATCGTTGCAAAGTCGCTCGGACCGAGCGCATAACACGGCCGCGTTCCCGTCGATCCGCAACTGATATAGGTAAACTCTGGTTGCACTTCTCCTGTGCCCTTCGTCCTCTTGAATGTTCCTAGGTGGTGAATCTGCGATTGCTTCGGAAAGTTGTGCAGAGCCACCACTCCTGCGACCACCGGAGCCAGAACCACTGGTATTTGTGGATCGCTGGCATTTGCAAAGTGCTCCTCGCCGTTTACAAAATAATTGTGAATCTCCGTGTGAAACGCTCTTCTTACCTGGCCCGCGTTGCCTCTGAACTCAATCACTACACGTCCGACTCCCACTTTGATCCCTTCAAATCCCTTGGACGTCAGCCAGTCGGTCACTACCTGAATGTCTGCATCAGCTGGGCCAAATCGCTTCCCGAACTCCTCGGGTGTCAGCCAGTGATGATAATTGGCCGACGACTTCATTTGCTGCTCGTCCAGCAAGTCCTTTAAAGAGGCTTCCTGCTCTTCGCTGCGCCGCAAGAGGAGCAACATTCGGTTAATCATTTTGGCGTCCGATACGGCACCCTGGTCGTACTTCGCCTGCACTAACGGATGCACGTTACCTTCGAGCCGTACCAGATTCGTCTCCTCCACGGACTGCGCGATCCGCGGACTCACAGGATTCGTCTGCGCACTCAGGTGTGCGCAGAATAGGAACAGTTCTACAGCGACAAGGCAACTGGGATTCCGGAAGAATGATTTCATCAGGTTTGCGTCCCTCGGGGAGGTTTGAATGCACACGAAAAGAGCGGTACCCAACTCATGTACCGAGATGTTTATGGCGTTACCTGTGGGCCCTCGCGGTCAAGACTCGTGAAGAATTTGTAAAACTGCGTATAAAGGCGAGAGGAATCGAGAGTCCGCAGAAGTCTGAGAGGCAGCGGAAGGCGATACACCTGCAACACGAGAAGTTCCCTCGGCCGCAACAGCGAACACCCTCACTTCTCAACCGGGTCAGTTGCGATTTGAACCCCCAACGCTCAGCCTGCGGACGGGGGAATCGCGGAAGATTGCCCTAGTGGTTCTCGGTGCGCGGGACCTCTTTTCCGTGCCGCTGCTTGTGCAGTACGACCCCGCGGTACTTTCCGTGGAAGAGGTTCGGAACGGGGGCTTGCTCTCCGGTGGGACGCAAGAAATCGCTATTGTAGAGCGCCTGGACAACCAGCGCGGCGAAGCGATCATCTCAGCCACGAGACAACCCGGCACACCGGGAGTAGACGGTACCGGGACGCTCCTAGAGCTTTCGA
>WNFF01001272.1_pt1 | contig 28985 bp, 28 predicted proteins | sample 5400441 | NCBI WGS metagenome assembly WNFF01 (sample SAMN13153345, study PRJNA577476) | soil metagenome | isolation source: 120 cm saprolite under Douglas fir tree site 2 hole 3 replicate 1 | place: USA:California | collected 2015-04-18
TCATCACGGCGCTGGGCACCGGCATCGGAAAAGACGATTTCGACGCCGGAAAACTGCGCTATCACAAAATCATTCTGATGACCGACGCGGACGTGGACGGCAGCCACATCCGCACACTGCTGCTGACTTTTTTCTTCCGTCACATGAAGGAATTGATCGAGCGCGGACACATTTACATCGCGCAGCCGCCGCTGTACCGCGTGAAGCGCGGCAAGACGGAGAAATATATTCGCGATGACCGCGAATTTGCACGCGAACTGATGAAGCGCGCCACGGAAGACCACGTCGTGAAGGCCAAAGAAGGCGTGAATCTGGAAGGCGCACGGCTGACTTCCTTCCTGCTGAACGTGCAGGAGTATGAAGCGGCGTCGGCAAAACTCGGCCGCAGGCTGCGCGAACCCGCGCTCGTGGAATTGCTGGTTGAAAGCGGACTCGAGAAAAAGACGGACTTCGAGGACAAAAAGGGACTCGAAAAACTCTTGAAGCAACTGGAAAAGACCAAGCTGAAGCTGGATGGCAAGATTGTGTTCGATGAGGAACACAGCTTGCACGAAATCCAGTTTGGGCCGCCGCACAGCCAGAAGATCAATTGGGCGGTAGCTTCGACGGCGGAATACAAGCGTCTGCGCGGGCTGGCCAAGCAAATTGAAGAGTTCAACCACCCACCGTTCACCGTGGCGCGCAACGGCGACAAGGTGACCAAGGAAAAGGTGACGGACGTACTGAACTACATCGTCGAGGACGCCAAGAAGGATTTCACCATCACGCGATTCAAGGGCCTGGGCGAAATGAACGCCGAGCAGCTCTGGGACACCACCATGAACGCGGACACGCGGACATTGCTTCAGGTGAAGCTCGAAGACGCCGTTGCGGCCGAGGACATTTTTACGACACTGATGGGCGAGAATGTTGAGGCGCGGCGCAAGTTCATCGAGGACAACGCGCTGGAAGTCGTGAACCTGGATATCTGAGGCGTGCCGGACGATGCCAAAGCCGGCGACGGATCCATTCGCAGCGCGATTCGCTGGGGTCTTGTCCTCGCGGCGGTCGCGACCTTTGGATTCCGGCTGCCGCGGCTGGTGCATGAAATTCGAGCATGGCGCGGAGCCGTACAGCTTGGCGACGGCTCGGGCGCTGAAAGTTGGCGAACTTTTCTGGTTGCTGACTCGATCGGGCTCTTGATTGTCGTGGCATTTGGCTTGGTGATTTTTTTCGCTTTGCGGCCGCGGGGCAAAAGCCAGCCATGATTTATCAGTTGGGATGGACGACGCTGCCGGGGTTGCGGGGATTGAGCGTTAGTGAGTTTCGCGGAGCGCCGACGAGCGCGCCGGACAATGAACGCGGAGTGGCGATTGAGTTTGCGAAGGATGCTGAACGCGATGCGTTCTTCAGGCAACTCGAAGAGCACTTTGCGGCGCGGCGGTTTACAAATTCAGCCGATGCCTTCGACACGGTGAAGGCATACATACTGGAATACGCGGCGAAGCGATAGAGATTCAGCAACAGCGAGGGGAAATGGCGGACGAGACAAATACATCGGTACTGCTTCCGATCGATATCGAAGCAGAAATGAGGAAGTCGTATCTCGATTACGCGATGAGCGTGATCATCGCGCGCGCGCTTCCTGATGTCAGGGACGGGTTGAAGCCGGTGCAGCGGCGGATCCTCGTGGCGATGAACGACCTCGGCTTGGCCTCCAACCGCGGCTACCGCAAATGCGCCAAAATCTGCGGCGACACTTCCGGCAACTATCACCCGCACGGCGAAGCGGTGATTTATCCCGCGATGGTACGTCTCGCGCAAGACTTCAACATGCGCTACCCGTTGGTCGATGGGCAGGGAAACTTCGGATCCGTTGACGGCGATCCGCCGGCGGCCATGCGGTACACCGAAGCACGGCTAGCGAAAATCTCGGAGGACATTCTCGCCGATCTCGAAAAAGAAACTGTCGATTTTATTCCGAACTTCGATCAGACGCGTGAAGAACCCGTCGTCCTGCCGTCGCGCATTCCAAATCTACTCGTCAACGGCGCGAGCGGCATCGCCGTGGGCATGGCCACGAACATCCCGCCGCACAATCTGCGCGAGATCGTGGACGCTGCCATTCTGCTGATTGAAAAGCCCGACGCGACGCTGAAAGAAATAATGAAGATTGTGCCGGGCCCGGACTTCCCGACGGGGGCATACATTGCGGGCCGCGAAGGCATCGAAGCTGCTTACAAAACGGGCCGCGGCAGCTTTACCATGCGCGCCAAGGCTGCGATTGAAGACTCCGGCAAGGATCGCGAAAACATCGTCATCACCGAAATCCCCTACCAGGTGAACAAAGCCCGACTGATCGAGCGTATCGCCGAGCTGGTACAAACCAAGAAGCTTGAAGGTATCTCTGACGTGCGCGACGAATCCTCACGCGAGGGCATGCGCATCGTCATCGAGCTGAAGCGCGGCGAAGAGTCGCAGCTCATCCTCAACAATCTTTTCAAGCACACGCAGATGCAGGAATCCTTTGGCATGATTCTGCTCTCCATCGTCGGCGGGCAGCCGCGCGAGCTGGGCTTGATCCCGATGATCAAGCTCTTCATCGAGCACCGCATCGACGTGATCCGCCGCCGGACGATTTTCGAGCTGAAGAGAGCCGAACAGCGCGAGCACATTTTTCGAGGAAACTCGAGGGTGTCAAGTTAGACGGCCGGAAGTACCGCGCCCAGGGAGCGCCGGAAATCGAAGCGGCAGGCCGCGGAAACGCTCTAGGCCTTAGTTATGCGCAGATCGACGCCATCCTGGAATTACAACTGCACCGGCTGACACAGCTCTCCATCGACGAGATTCTCAAGGAATTGAAATCCATTCGTGAATTGATCGCCGAGTTGCGCGAGATTCTGGCGAGCGACAAGAAGCTTAGGCAGGTCATCACCGCAGAGCTGCGCGAAGTGCACAAAGCGTACGGCGACGACCGGCGCACGCAGATCGTCGACAAGGTCGACGAAATCAAGCTCGAAGATTTGATCGCTGATACGGAGATGCTGATTACCGTGAGCCACGCGGGCTATATCAAGCGCACGGCCGCGGACACCTACCGCCACCAATCGCGTGGCGGCAAGGGGCGCATTGGGGCGAAAACGAAGGAAGAAGATTTCGTCGAGCATCTCTTCATCGCCTCGGCGCATAGCTACATCCTCTTGTTCACATCCAAGGGCCGCGTCTACTGGCTGAAGGTCTATGAATTGCCGGAAGCGGCGGCGGCCACACGCGGCAAAGCCATTTCGAGCCTCGTGAAATTCCAGGAAGACGAAAAACTGACCGCGCTGGTTGCGGCGCGCAGCCTGGAAGAAGCGGACAAATTCGTCTTCATGGCCACGAAAAGCGGTACGGTTAAAAAGTCCACACTGACGGAATTCTCCAACCCGCGCTCCACCGGCATCATCGCCATCACCTTGGACGGCAAGGACGAGCTCATTGGCGCGAAGCTCACCGACGGCAAGAAAATGATTTTCCTGGCCAGTCACGAAGGCCAGGCGATTCTGTTCCGCGAAACGGAAGTGCGTCCGATGGGCCGCAACGCCGGAGGCGTGAACGGCATGGACTTGGACAAGGACGACTACGTCGTCAGCATGGACGCCGTCCAGCCGGACTTCGAGATCATCGCCAAGGAACGCAAAATCACCACGCAGAATCTCGAAGAGCTGGAAAACGAGCAGATCAAAGACTCGCTGGTGACGCTAATGCTGACCGTGGCCGAGAAAGGCTACGGGAAGCGCACGCCGCTCGCGGAATATCGAATCACGTCGCGTGGCGGCAAGGGCGTGGTCAATATGAAAACCACGGACCGCAACGGCTACGTGGTTGCCACCTTGCAGGTCACCGAAGAGTCCGACGTGATGATCATCACGCACAACGGCAAAGTCATCCGCGTGCATGCCAATGAAATTCGCGAAGCCGGCCGCTCCACGCAGGGCGTACGCTTACTGCGGCTCGAGGACGACGACTCCGTTGCCGCCGCCGCCGTCTTACAGGAAGAAAACGAAGAAGAAAAGAAGTAGAATCGCTGGGCTCATGAAAATCACAAGACGAGTCTTTGCGTTTCTCCTGGTGTTGTGCGCCCCGCTGGTACTTTTTTCGCCGGCGGAATCGTCCAGGAAATCTGCCGGGAAGGGCCAATACCTCGCCTACGTTGGGACGTACACGACGAAGACGGAGAGCAAGGGCATTTACTCCTTCCGGTTTGACCCGGCCACCGGCAAGATGACGGCTCCGGCACTCGCGGCCGAGTCGCCAGATTCATCTTTCCTCGCCGTCCATCCTGACGGAAAATATCTTTATGCCGTGAACGAAGCCGGAAAAAACAGCATGGTCAGCGCGTTTGCACTCGATGAGCGAAGCGGCAAGCTGATGCTGCTCAATCGGTTGCCGGCGCTGCGAGAAGACCCGTGCTACATTTCGTTCGACCGTTTGGGAAAGTTCGTGCTCATCGCCAACTACAGTTCTGGAAACGTAGCGGTCTTTCCGATTCTTCCGGACGGCAAGCTCGGCGAACACACGGCGGTCGTGCAGGACTCCGGCGCCCTCGGGCCAAATAAAGAGCGGCAGGAGGGGCCGCATGCACACTGGATCGAGCCATCCGCACACAATCGTTTCGTCTACGTCGCGGATCTCGGCTTGGACCGCGTTCTGATTTACAAATTTGATGCCGCCAAGGGCACGCTCACGCCCGGAGAGAAATCCGGTGCGGCGAATCCGGGTGATCCCTTCTCTGCACCGCTCGATCCTGGCAGCGGTCCGCGACACGTGGCGTTCTCCCGTGATGACAATTTCATGTACGTGCTAGGCGAACTGCAGTCCAACGTCACCGTCTTCAAGAACGACGCGCGCGAAACCTTTCGCCAGGTGCAGCAGATTTCGGCGCTGCCGACCGGATTTTCCGGGCGCAATGATGCCGCGGAAATCGCCATCCATCCGAGCGGAAAGTCTTTGTATACCTCGAACCGGGGTCAGGAAAGCATCGCGGTGTTCGCCGTCGAGCCGAAAACGGGCACGCTGACGTTTGTCGCTGACATGCCGACCGGGGGAAAAGAGCCGCGGCACTTTGCGCTAGATCCTACCGGCCAGTATCTATTAGCTGAAAATCAGCTTTCCGGAAACATCGTGGAATTCCGCATCGATGCGGCTACCGGCAACTTGACTGCGACCGGCGAAGTTCTGCTGGTGCCCTCGCCCGTCTGTGTGGCGTTCCTCGTCAAGCGCTGAGGACCGCAAATCGAGAAGCCCGGCCAATCCCATCAGGCGAATCTCAATTATTCTGGAACCCGCCTAACCCAATGCGGGAACTACCTGGTATCCAGAGCGGTTCTGCTTGCGATTGAGGAAGTTTGGAGTACAATCCCGGCAATTATGGCCAAACGCAAAAAGAAAAGAGCAGCATCCAGGCGTTCCGCCAGAAAGAAAAGCTCACGCAAAACCCGCTCGCGCCCGCGCGCCAACGCGAAGCTGCCCAAGGATGCTGTCACGCTGGTCGTCTTGCTGCGCGCGCGCGAAGGCCAGGAAACGATCCTCGAGGCGGAGTTGCGCGCCCTGGTAGCTCCCACTCGAAAAGAAGAAGGCTGCCTTCGCTACGACTTATACCGCTCTGCGGACACGCCCGGCGCCCTCCTGCTCCACGAAGTCTGGGAAACTCGCGAAGCTCACACCGAGCACACCCACTCACCCCATTTCCTCCGCTGGAACGCCCGCAAAGACGCGCTCTTGGCCGGACGAGACGCCACGTTTTGGAAACAGGTCGTCTAGGCTTACCGAAGCAATTGTTCAGGATTCGGGAACTGCGAGGTAGTATCCCGGTCGCGCGCGAACCTTCAGATTTTTCGCATCGTTTCGAACGACATTCACTCTGATTTCGTGGTAGCCGCTCGCGTCGGTTCCCGTCGGCGTGTAGCTGATGGCGTACTGCGAGTGCAGCTCGCCGCCGATTTCATCGATGGCTTTTTCGATCGAGCGATCCTTGAAGGTGGAAAGGTGCGTGCCGCCGGTCGCCGCGGCGGCCACCTCGAGGGCGTGATCCTTGATCTGATTGTGAATGTGCTGCACAGCCCAGACAGCCGCTGCCAGAATATCAATGTTGCCGTAGCGGTTCGCCTCGCTGGTGGGAGTTTGCGGCGTGCCAGGCTGTGGAGGAAGCGGAAACGTGCCCGGTGGCGTAAGCTGCGGACGCGTGTCTTTCGGCTTGGCCTGCAGCTCGGCGCGCGTGGTGGAAAGCCCGACGCTATAAATCGTCACATTGGCGAGTTGCGCATTCCTCAGCACTTCCCCTAATTTCGCGTCGCTGCCGGCATCGGTGGCTTCGGAAAGAACCATCAACACGCGCCGCCGCCCGGGCTTGTCCGGCGTTGGTTCCGGACGTCCACTGAGCATCTCCACGCCCACGGCCATCGCATCGTAGAGTTTTGATCCCGACGTGCCCTCGCCAAGGTGCGCGAGGGTGTTCTCAATGAGGTCGCCGTTGGTCGTGAAGTCTTGCAGCTTGTCCACGGAATCGTTGAAGCCCACTACCGCAGCTTCTCCGCTCGGCCCCATCACCGTTTCTGTGAAGAGAATTCCCGTCTTGCGCACTTGCGGAAGCAAGGCTGCGATCCGCGAACTGGTCTCGATCAGGATAACCAGCGAAAGCGGCTCGCCCCCCAGATCGAAATGCGAAATCTGTTGCGTCACGCCATTATCGGCAATCTGAAAATCCCGCGCCTGCAGGTCGTGAACCATTTCTCCGCGGGCATCGCGCACGGTCACAGGCGTATTCACCAGCAGGGCCTGTACTCTTACCTTGGGCATGTCCTTGGGGGCTTGTTGCACCTCGGCGCCCGGCTTGGGTGGAATGGGCCCAGAGGGCGCCTGCGCAAGGGCGGGCACCCGCAGAGTCAGCGCCAATAGAAAACCTATGGGTATAGTTGCGATGCGCTTCATCCTGGGCACCTGGCAGCACCAGCCAGCCCCCTTCGACTCTCTTGGGGCGAGCCTGCGCTTCGGGAGTGTACTTCATTCGACGCATGTTCCACGGAAGGCGTTGCCGCAGGACTCCGCGATTCCTACAATCAATGCTCGTCCCTAGGGAGAGAACACCCATGCCCAATGGCAAGAGACCCAAGCCGCAACACGCGCCCAAACCGCCTCATCAGGACCCTGAGTTCCTGTCTAGCACGCCTGCCCGCCCGATTCGTATTCTCGGCGAATACATTCACCCGCTCGTGCAGCTGAAGCGGGAGGGCATTGGCGACACCGTCGTGATGTTCGGCTCCGCGCGTATCGAATCGCGCGAAACGGCGGAGGCCCGCCATACGCGCCTGCAAAGAGAAAAGATCTCAAAGATGTCCGCGGCGACTCTGGCCAAACACCGCGCGGCCCTGCGTCACGCCAAAAACCTGCTCGAAATGTCCCGGTATTATGAAGAAGCGCGCGAACTATCTCACAAGCTGACCTCTTGGTCGCTCACCCTGGGCCCCCGGCCGCGCCGCTTCGTGGTCTGTTCCGGAGGCGGGCCGGGAATCATGGAAGCGGCGAATCGTGGCGCTTATGAAGCGGGTGGGAAGTCCATCGGCCTTTCCATCGAGCTTGCGCACGAACAGTTTGCAAATCCTTACATCAGCCCCGAGCTGAGCTTCAATTTCAAATACTTCTTCATGCGTAAACTCTGGTTCGCGCAAATCGCCAAAGCGCTCATCGTTTTTCCCGGGGGCTTCGGCACCATGGACGAGCTCTGGGAAATGCTCACGCTGCTGCAAACCCGCAAACTTCCGCAGCACAATATCATTCTCATCTACGGCAAAAAGTATTGGGATGAAGTCCTGAATTGGAAGGCCATGGTGCGCTGGGGCACCATCAACGAGGACGAATACAAGATGCTCCAATTTGCCGATACTGTCGATGAAGCCTTCGATCATATCCGCGCTGGCCTCGAGAAATACCACATGGGCGGCGACACCTTTTTGCAGGCTTACTGACTCTTGATTGACAACAACGTTTTTATTTTCATGATGTTAGGGTGTGGTCTGACTCTCGCTACATTCTTTGTACCGCGGTGTTTGATGATGCGGGAGGACCGCACCCCGCACCAGTCTGGGTGCCCTCCTCGGGAGGGTGTTATGCCACTCTATTGGCATCTATGGAAATCGTCGTTCGGCAAGGCGGCATTGGCGACGGCCGCGCTGAGTGCATTCCTGCTTCTTCTAGGCGCGCCGAGCGCCAAGGCCGACCAGGGGGATAGTGGCCATCGGCGCATAGCGTATGTCGAATTTCGTCTTCACGAATCGATCGTGTATTTTGGCTACTACAGCCCCCAGGCAAACTATTGGCGCCATGAACGCCAGGAAGCCTTTGAGCAGCTGGAACGCTATCGCCGCCGCGAGTGGCGCGAGCGGGAATGGCGGGAACGTGGATGGCGCGAGCACGAGCGCCGCGAACACCGTCGTGACGAGGATGGCCGCCGCTACTATCGTGACCGGGATCGTGACCGCGCGCGAGACGACGATTGAAGCTGTGCATTCATTTATCAGGGAAAATGGAAACGGGGCGCCGCAACTCAGTCGAGGCGCCCCGTTTTCGTTTTGCAACAGGGAAGAAAATCAGCGCGAATTCACCAGCTCTTCCTCGGAGAAGACGGCTTCGAATCGCCGCGTTTCATCCTGATCGTGCAACATCACGATCGGCACCACTCGTAGCCACTGTTTACAGGAATGGCACTGCGTCATTTCGCCCTGCAAGTCCTGCAAAAAGCCATCGGTAAAATGATACTGCGTTCGCTCGCGCCGGGCATTTTTCTTGTCCCGCGCGCCGCAGTGCGGACAGATGAATTCCACCGTGTCCTGCTCACATTACGCCGGTCCATGGGGATTGACCTCCTAGAGATCCACGTCCACACGGCATAAGATGCGGCAACTTATAAATCGGATGCGATTCACTGTAAGTTATTCATATTAATAGTGTTACTACGATACGGCCGGGCACGGAAGGTCGCCTCCATGGTCCGCCAGGGCAGCTCTCTGCATATGTTCGGGGAACTTGTACCGAACCCTGGTGTCCAACGCTGTGAGGACGCGCGCAACCTCACATCCCTGCGAGCGCGGCGCCGGTCTCCTGGAGTTCTAGAGCAACCCCCAGGAAATCGGCGCCGCATAATTTCTGTCATTTCGCTCTGTCTGACCGCAGAGCGGTCCCGCCTCGCAGAAAATCCTCCTGGAGGTGTGTGATGTCTCTCGATCCCCAAAAAGTTTCTGACGAAATTTCGGAGCATGGTCTCGGTTCGTTACGCGGCTGCCTCATGGATGGCGACGCCGAACGACGCAGACGCCAGCGAAGCATTCGGCGCCGCTCGCTGCTAATCTCTATTGCCGTGCAGAGCGCCATTCTCACTGCACTCATCCTTGTCTCTCTCTTCGGCAAACCGCAAAGCATCGCCCTCGCCAACGTAACGCCACTGCCGCCTTTCGGTCATCCAGTGAAGCACCGGGGGGACAATAGCAAGGCTACCACCGCGCGGGGTCCGCATACTGGCGGCTATATCTTTCCCACTCCAAACGCCAGGCCCGTCGCTCCTCCTGGTGAAAGTCTGAATCCAGTGGGTGCGCCTGATTTTGAACCCGGATCGAATCAATCGACCGATGGCCCTGGCTGCAGTTGGTGCGTGGACATTGGTAGCAAAGACAAGGGACCACAGCTACCTCCTGACACCACCGTGAAACCACAAGTTGTTCACGTAACGCATCTCGATCCCGCGATGCTGATCCATCGTGTCGAGCCGGTTTACCCGCCACTGGCAAAGCAAATTCACCGCGAAGGCCGGGTGCAATTGCACGCCAGAATCGCGACCGACGGCAGCATTCAATCATTGCAAGTTGTTGGAGGTGATCCGATGTTTTATCCATCGGCGCTCGACGCTGTGGGCCAGTGGCACTATAGAGCGACGATTCTCAACGGCCAAGCGGTTGAAATCGACACATCCATCACCGTGATTTACACCATGCCACACTGACAGCTAACGGCTACGCGTTCGATCATGCTGCCAAAAAGTGCAAAGGGCCGCGACTGCCTATCGCGGCCCCTGTGCGTGCACTTGGCAACCGATTCTTTGTTCGCTGACTAGAACCGGAAAACGATTCCTGTCGAAACACGCAGATTGTTCTGCGTATTTGTTCCCGTTCCCGTTTCTCCGAAACGAGTCATCAGGTAATCCACCTTGACGGGCCGAACCGCGAAGTGATCGGTCAGTCTGTAATCCACGCCGCCACCCACGGTCATGGCAAACGCGTTTTCCGTACCGCTGGTCCTTGCCACGCTCGCGTCAGCGCGCGCCACGCCGAACAGTGCTTCGCCAAAAGGGGTTACCCGCCCGAAGTGACGAACGGAAACGCGAGGCCCGAACAGATACGTGGAAAGCGTTCCGCTCTTGCCGGTGTTCAGGATATTTCCGCTGCGATAGCCGCCGAAGTCCGCGACACCGCTGAGCCAGCTATTTGCGTTGTAAGCTACCGACGCGCTGCCCCCGTTAAGGCTGAAGCTGCTCACGCCCGAAGTGCTCGGATTATTGCGCACATAGGAATAGCCCGCGAAAATATCGAACTTCGGCGTGTCTTGCGCATGAGCGCTCACGCCGAAAAGCGAAAGAACCGCAACTAAAGACACCGCTAGCTTCGACTTCATAAACCCTCCTTGAATTTAGTTATCTGCGCTAGCCGACAGCACCATCGCTCGGCCGCGCGTTCTCGCGGCGTGCCTCAGGCAGGTAGGCAGCAATCCGCATCTCTTTTTGTCTGACTCTAAAGATGCATGACCCGAGCAGAAAGTTGTGAGAGTACCTGAATATTTCGTGTGTAAATTTTTCACTCAGCACTCTTGAATTTGAATCTGCGCGGCGGCCCAAGAATAACGACACGTCGAATTAGAGTAGAGGCTCCCCCGTGTGAGGCACAATCGCGTCACGCGTGGCGTCGCGCAGGCGGATCAATTCGTGCCAGCCGGATGCATCAGCAGTGTCGTTCGGCCCATTCGCGGTGCGTGGATAGATCAGCGGAGAAAGCGTGATGGTCACGTTGCCCGGCCGCGGCAAGTACGTTCCATCGCGCAGAAATCTCCGCGTCCCCGCGAGCGAAACCGGAAGTATCGGCACGCCGGTGGCCACGGCCGCTTTGAATGCGCCCAGCTGAAATGGCCGCACGCCGTCTTCTCTTGTAAACGTCCCTTCCGGGAAAACGAAAACAGACTCGCCGTGGCGCAAAAACTCTTCGATTTCCTGCGCCTGTCGCAAGCGCGACTCCGCATCCGTCCGGTCAAACTTGAGATGCCCCATGTGCTTCAGGAACGTGCCGATGAAAGGCATTCGACCGACTTCCATTTTCGAGACAAAGCGGTACTCTACGCCCAGCCCAAGCATGAGTGGCAACACGTCGAAATAACTGGTGTGATTTGACGCGAAAATCTTTGCCCCGGGCGTATCCATATGTTCTCGCCCGACGACCGTCACGCGGCACCCGATGAGTCCGAACAAAATCTTGAGCGCGGAAGAGGTGAATCTTCCCGCTGCGCGATGATCCTTGATGAAATGCACGATCGCCCAGGTCGGCACGATCCACAGCAAAAACATCACGCCGAAATAAATTCCGTACAGAATCTCCAGCCCGCGCTTTACCCCGGCAACGAACTCACGCGCTACATTGCCCAGTGCGCCTTTTGTTCCCAGCCGCGCAATCTGCAGCCACGCCGGCGCCCGAGACGCGGAGAGTGTCCCCGCGAGGTAGAGCTGCTTGGTCTCTTCGCGTCGGAGTTTGCCGCTCGAAGTCTTCGGAATACTACCTGGTGGAATCAGCTCCACGCGATCCGGCGGAAGCCCCAATCCCTGGGTCACCAAGTCCGTAACGGAAGAGGCGATCCCACTGCGCCGTGCCGCGTCGCGCTCCCGTGTCTCCGCAACCACCACCAGCTTCTCCGTGCCCGATCCTTCATCCCGCAACCCGAACGCGACAATGCATCCCTTTCGAATCCCCTCCGCTCCCGCCGCCAGTTCTTCCACTTCGTGCGGATACAAATTTCGCCCGCCCTTGATGATGATGTCTTTCACGCGCCCCGTGACGTAGATCTCCCCATCGGCGCGATACGCGCGGTCGCCGGAATTCACCCAGGCGTATTCCCCTTCCGTGCTCGCAGAACCCAGCGGCAGCAACGCCTCTGTTGCTTTCGCATTGCGGTAGTAACCGCTGGTCGCCGACGGCCCGCGAAACCACAAAAATCCCTCCGTCCGGTCCATCATTTCTTTTCCGCTCTCATCCACGATGCGCACTTCATGCTGTGGTATCGGTCGCCCCGAAGAAACAAAGGCAATAGAAGTTTCATCTTCTGGTGCCGCGGAAACGGCGCGGCCCTGGGCGGCAAAGGTCTCTCGCTCCACGCGATCAATCAGCGGCCCGCGGCCCAGCGGCGGCACAGTAACCGCGAGCGTCGCTTCCGCGAGTCCGTAAACCGGCAGTTGCGCTTCACGCCGAAAGCCATAGTTCGCAAACCGGTTCGCGAATCGCTCCAGGGTTTCCGGATTCACCGGCTCCGCGCCATTCAGCGCCGCGCGCCACGAACTGAGATCCACGCCCTGAATGTCTTTGTCCGCGATCTTTCGAACGCAAAGTTCATAAGCAAAATTCGGCGCCGCGGAAATTGTCCCCCGATGTTTGTGAAATGCTTGCAGCCAGCGTTCCGGCCGCGTCAAAAAAGCAAGCGGCGACATCACGGCAAGCGGAATCCCGAAATGCAGCAGCGTGAGCCACGCGCCGATCAATCCCATGTCATGGTAAAGCGGAAGCCAGCTCACCCCCACATCACCGGGCCCAAGTTTCACCGCTTCGCCCACCGCCCGCACGTTGGCCAGCAGATTCGCATGCGTCAGCACCACGCCCTTCGGATCGCCCGTGGAGCCCGAGGTGTATTGCAGCAGCGCGATGTCGCTGCCTTGGCGCGCGCGGCTTCCGGTGACGTGTAGGGGAAGCGCACCCGGCGACGGCGGTGGAGCTTTGTCCGCCGCTTCCATCAGTTTTTCCGCATCGGCCACTTCCGTCAGCGAACGCACGCGCGGTCTCAATAATTTCGCAACCGCCTCCGCGCGCCGGAACGTCAGCAGCAGACAAACTTCCGCATTGTTCAGGATCGCCGATTGCCGCGCCGCGTATTCTTCGATGCGGTCCGCCCGGAACGGCGGATAGATCGGCACAGGAATTGCGCCCGCCAGCAGAATCCCCGCGTAGGAAACAAAAAATGCGCGGGAGGTCGGCAGCATCAGCGCCACGCGGCCACCTGCGGGCACTCCCCGCCGCCCCAATTCCGCCGCACAGCGCTGACCTGCGGCGTACAGCTCGCCGAAAGTCAGCGTCGCGCATCGTTCTTCACCGTCGATATCTTCGGTGATCAGCAGGTGTGTGCGCTGGGCGTCATGCACCGCGCGGTGGCGCAGCACTTCGATGAGCGTCTCGGCGGAAAATACTCCTGCATCTCCCGCTTGGCGATGAAGTTTTTGCGTCGCTACAGAAGCGCGCAGCGCGGATCCGCATTCGCCATTATCTGCACCCGCTCCAGGTGCCTCCAGAACCGCCCGCGCCAGGTCGTCTGGAGTATTCGCCTCCGAGGCGACCCGGTCCGGCAATCGAATGTCGAACGCCGTTTCCAAACGCGCCAGCAACTCCACGCGTTCCAGGCTGCCTAGTCCAAGCTCGCGGTCCAGTTGCGAACCGCCGTTGAGCATCGGGAGCGCGCCCTGGCTGCCCAGTTCATGCAGCAGCCCGCGAATCTGTTCCAGCACGCGCTCGCGCACTGCCGCACTGTCGAGGTGTATGGTGGGTGTAGCCACAACACTCACGAAGAACTGCTGGCCGGGGTATCGCCCAGCCCTTGTAGCGGCGTTTATGCCGCCACTGCTTCTTCACTCAACTCCAGCCGGGCGCAGCCGAAAACCCGCTCTATGCGCTCTTTTTCGCAGCTTGGGCCGTCGAAAAACCTTTCGGCAAGAGCGTCGTGGAAAGGTCCACGCCGGAAAGATCCGCGCCGGTCAAGTCCGTCTCGCGCAGAATCGCCACACCCATGTCCGCGCCGGAGAACTTCGCGCCGTTGACGTTGGCGAGACGCAGATTCACGTTTCGCAGGTGCGCCCGCTCGAAATTCACATTCGAAAGGTCGCAGCGGAAAAATTCCACGCCGCTGGCCTGGGCTTCTGACAGATTCGCCCCGGGAAGAATCGCTTCCGTCATGTCCGTGTTGCGCAAATCTGCTTTGCGCAGGTTGGCCCCGGAAAGATCCGCGCCCGGAAGTTTTGCCTTCCGCAGATCCGTCCCCTCAAGGTTCGCGTTACGAAGAATCGCACCGCTCAAATTCGCACCGCTCAAGTCCGCGCCGGAAAGGTCCGCACCGGTAAGGTCTGCCCTCGCCCCACCGTCTTTCCCGCTGAAAAAGCGCTCATGCGCTTCCAGGATTTGCCCCAGTGACTTTCCATTGTGGTTGATGCTCTTCGGTTTTCTGAGTCCCATAGCTGTCCGCCGCCGGTTTGTTTTCGCCTTGTAGTTTACCGGAAGTGACGGAGGGTGGGAACCAGGCGCGCTCAATTCTTCGCGGGAATCGGCGCCGGGGCTGGGGCGGCCTGCGCCCGCAGCGAGTTGACTACCGCCTGCGTGACGTCCTTGCCCCCGCGTGAATTGTTATAGATGGACTGAATCGTGTAAATCGGCCCCCACGGAATGCCCCACCAGCCCGCCGCCAGCGAGAGCAGCGTGAAAGGCAACCCCTTCATTACCGCATTTTCACCTTGGCCAAGAAAATAAATATCCGAAGGACGCCGGAACGTCAGAACGATCACGGAAACGCAGTACTGAAAGAGTACGAACTTCGCTCCGCGCTGGAGTTCAAACTCCAGCTCGCCATGTTTCATCTCTTCGATGCCTTTAATTTTCGTTGCCACGGCTTGCGGGCTCCATTGCTACTGTAAGCCACAGGCACAGTCAAGTATGATTTTTGTTCCACCAGGAGGATCGTTCTTCTGTTCCGGTCTCTTGGGTGTGATAGTGTCAAGTCAGCGGTCAGGAAAATAATGTTCAGCCGTTTCCCAATGCTCTCGACGCTATGCGGGCCTTCACCGCGCTGGTGCCTTCTCATTCTCTTAGTACTCTTCGCTGCGGTCCTGCCCGCTTCCGGTTTCGCGCAGGGCCACGAGGACGAAATCGTCGCCAATCTGGCGGGCGGCCGCGTCATTATTCACGTCGCCAGGGACATCATTCTCTTTGCCGCCATCGACCAGCCCGTCGAACGGAATTCCATTCCACCCCGGGTGATGAACTTGGATGCCGCGCATATTGGAGTCCTGCTGGGCGCTTCGGAATGGCGTATCCCTGCCGACCCAAAACCCATTCGAATCGATCGCGATTTTCAGCGCGTTGGCGCGAATGAGCGCCGCACCGACGTGTCTCCTGGCGAGGCTGAGCCCGATCTTGATGCCATCGGCATCACCTTTCTCGAAAAGCTCCGTCCCCTTGTGGGGCAGCTCCACCACAAGCTTGATTTCGTCCCGGACGACCCCATTTTCCAGCTTGTAATTATTGGCTATGGTTCGGATCAATATGGTCCCGAAGTCTGGGTCGCTGAATATCGCATCGAACAACAGCAGATTGCCACAAGCGGTGAATACTGGCAGACGCGCATTCTCCGTCCCCGGTTTACGCAGCTCTATCCCCCGGAAAAACACGCGCCGCGAACTTTGGTGGAGGTCCGCTATCCTGTGGATCTCAAAGGCCCAAGGCTGTCGGAACTTATTCAGGGCAACGATCCGCGAGTTGTGCAAGTTGCTTCCAAGGAGCCGCGCTTCACCAAGGTGCTCGAAAATCTCCACGGTGGCCAGGCGCAGAAGGCCGCGCCGCTAGACTCCGTCGATTTCATGCGCGCCCTCTTGCCCCTGGTCGCCAACAACGCGCCTTTTGTCATGGGCACGATGGCGGAACAGCACGGGTTCGAATGGATCGTTCCGCCCGCGGAGCCCATCGAGAAAGTCGAAGAAGACAAGAACCGGCCTCGCGAAGCGCCCTCGCTTCTGCGTAAGCCGCCTAAACCATGATTTTCAGGAAAGCTTTTCGATCGGATCGCCGCGCCGGATCATCCCGCCTTCAATCACGCGGCACAGCATCCCGCGTCGCCCCCACATCTCTCTTCGCAGTCCCGGCCGGATTCTCTCCAATTGATCGCATGGCGTGCACACCGCGCTGACTTCCAGGTGCGTCTCGCCCACGCGGAGCTTCTGCCCAACCTCCAACCCATTCACGTTCAGCCCGCTCGTCGTTATGTTCTCGCGGATGATGCCCGGCGACAGGTTCATAGCTTCGAGGGTTTCACTATCGACCAGCAGGACTTGACGGGGGCTGTCCGGTCGCGCGTGTGCGCAGCCTGCAAAGCCGGAGTTATCTGCCACGCGAACTTCCGGCAACTCCTCCATCGGCAACCGTTTTTTCGGTGCACGAAAGAGATGCTTCACTAGGGGCATATTTCTTAGTCTCCCGCAGCCTGCCATCGGGTGCCGTGGGCGCCGATGTCTTTCCGATAATGCATTCCTTCGAAACGGATCTTGGTGATGGCTTTATAGGCCGTGGACACGGCAGCATTGAGCGAAGAACCAGAAGCCGTCACTCCCAGAACTCGTCCGCCATTCGTTACCAGGGCCTCCCCTTCGCGCTTCGTGCCCGCATGCAAAATCTTAACACCGGAATTCTGCGCCAAAGCGGTTAGTCCCTCAATGCGCTTTCCGCTCTCAAATTTTCCGGGATAACCGCCCGAGGCAAGCACCACGCAGACGCTCGCTCCCGCCTTCCATCGCAATTTCGAACCGTCCAACTTTCCATGCGCCACATCTTTCAATACTTCCGCCAAGTCAAAATTCATCCGCGCCACAATCGCCTGCGTCTCCGGATCACCGAGCCGGCAATTAAACTCCAGGACCTGCGGCCCCTTCTTGGTCAGCATCAGCCCTATGTATAGGAATCCTTGATACGGGATGCCGTCAGTCGCCAGGCCGCGCAGGGTAGGCTCAACGATACTCGCCATGACGATCTTGCGCAGCTCCTCCGGCAGCAAGTCGTCGGTCGAGTACGCTCCCATGCCTCCCGTGTTCGGCCCTGCATTACCATCGAACGCGCGCTTGTGATCCCGCGTCGGCGCGAGTGGCGCGTAACTCTTCCCATCCGTCAGAATAATGAACGAGAGCTCGTGGCCCTCGAGTGTTTCCTCCAGCAGGATGCGGTTTCCGCCCGAGCCCAGTTCCTTCGTTTCCATCACGCGTGCGATAAAATCCTTGGCGGCTTCTGCGTCGGGCGCAAGAAAAACCCCCTTGCCGGCGCACAACCCATCCGCTTTGATCACCACCGGCCAGTTCACTTTCGAAAGAGCGGCATTCGCAGCGCGCGCTGATTGATACGTGCCATACATATTTGCGGTCGGAATCTTGTGCCGCGCCAAAAATGCCTTCGAAAAAATCTTGCTTCCTTCCAGTTGCGCGGCCTTCCTCGAAGGCCCCACAATGGGCCAATTCCGCTTTCGAAACGCATCCGTCAACCCATTCACGAGCGGGAGTTCAGGCCCCACGACCGTCAGGTCCGGCTGAATCTTTTCTGCTAGCGCCACTCCCGCAGCCACATCACCCGTATCGATAGCTGCGCATTCCGCTTCTCCTGCGATTCCGCCGTTGCCCGGTGCGCACCAGATTTTTTCCACCAGCGGGCTCTGCTTGAGTCTCCAGACCAGCGCGTGCTCGCGCCCGCCTCCGCCAATCACCAGAACTTTCATTCGTGGCTCACCATCTTGACCGCGCTTCGAACGATAGTCGCCCCCCGGAAACGTGTCAACCCGGCCCCCTTCCGCCCACGATTTCACTTCCAGCAGAACCCCGCCCTGCCACGTTTTACCAATCGAGCTGCACTGTTCTCTAAGGACAGGTACGCAGAATCGTTCCGCTTCCTACACTCGAATAAGATCAACTTTTGCTTCCAATCCAACGGAAAGGGTCCTGCCATGCTCATCCCTCTGCGCCATGAAAACATGGAAGGCCGCCGTTGGCCCGTCGTCACCTTCGCACTGATGGCCCTTAACGTCTGGGTGTTCCTTGGTACGCACTGGCAGATGGAGTCGCAAACGCCCGAGCGCGCTGAAGTCCGGATGCACATCATCCTGCTCGCTGGTCATGCACCCAGAATGGAAGACCTCGGAAGAAATGCAGCAATTCATCGCTGATGTCCAGAGGAAAATTCGGGAACAGTCTTGGAAGCAAATCGCCCATTCGAATCGGAAGCCTGAAGACGGCTGGGACACGCGAATCCGAAGAGTCACCGATCCGGAGGAACTCCAGGCGGAGATGGATTCACTAGTGCAGCGCTTCGCCGAGCAAGAAAAGAGCTCCATTATCCGCGGCTTATCACGTGCCTAACCTCTATATTTCCATATAATGGTTAGGCTGTATTTTGTTCGGCAATATGTGGTTTCTGAGATTTTCAGCCGTTGCCTACGGCGCGAATGGGAATCGTCACCGTGGATGCCGGTTCGGAAGACGCCAGCATGTGGCAGCGTCCATCGAAAATCCCCCCTGGATCGATCACCATGCACGGCGCGTGAACTTCGCCCGTCACCACGCCCTTGGCTTGAATCTCCACGCGGCCCTTCGCAAAAATCACGCCGTCAAAGCGTCCGGAAATCACCACGCGATTTCCTTCGATCTGTCCTTCCACTTTGGCGCCTTCGCCGAGAACCACGGTCTGTTCGGAAATAATATTGCCCTTCACATTGCCGTCCACTCGAAACGTTCCGGTGACCGTAAGCGTTCCTTCCAGAGTCACGCCCTGATCAATGAATCCGGTCCATTCTTCGCCGGCACCGTTTTTTGCTGCACTGGGCCACTTCCACGCCATCTCAATACCTCCCCCCCATCAGACCCTTCCACTTTAGCTGCATGTGGAGACAAGTCAACGCAGCTTCACACCGGAGTTGTCGAATGCACCGACTGAACTAAGGGACAGGAGGCCATCGCTCAGTTCGTTTTGCTATTTCATTAAGCGATCGTAAATCCCCATCAGCTGTCCTTCGTCATAATATTCCACGACTAACTGCCCTGGCCGCATTTTTGTTTTTTCGCGAAGCAGCACTTTTGTACCGAGGTGTCGCTGGAGTTCTTCCAAAGCAGATTTGATGTTTGCGTCTACATGGATCTCGGCTCCCGCCTGCTTGCCGCGCGAACGCCGCGCCGCCAGCCGCTCGATCTGCCGCACTGTCAATCCGCCGCGCGCTGCGCGTTGGGCATACCGCATGCGCAGTTGCAAATCCTGCACGGCAAGCAGCGCCCGGCCATGCCCGGCCGAAAGCTTGCCCTCTTCAATCCAATCCTGAATCGTCGGCTCAAGCTTCAGCAGCCGAACCGCGTTGGCAACGGTTGCTCGGTCCTTGCCGGTCCGCTCTGCCACGGATTCCTGCGTAAGGTGAAATTCATCCATCAGACGTTCGAATGCCCGTGCTGCCTCGATCGCGTTTAGGTCTTCGCGCTGGATGTTTTCCACCAGCGTCATTTCCAGCGCCAGTTCGTCTGGAACTTGTTTTACGATTACCGTTACTTTGTTTAGGCCCGCCCGCTGCGCCGCGCGCCAGCGCCGTTCCCCGGCAATTAACTGAAATCGCGAGCCAATCGGCCGTACCACCAGCGGCTGAATGATGCCGCTGGCCTGAATGGAACGCGCCAACTCATCGAGCGCTTCCTCGCGAAAGCGGGTTCTTGGTTGGTATGGGCTAGGCTCGACGAGATCGATATCCACTTCTCGCGGTCCCGTGTGGACGGTTTCCCGCGTGGGCACCACGGCGGCCCCGCCGGCTGTCGTTACTTGTGGTTGAATAGGAGCGGATTCGGGCGGCGCCTTTGGCTCAGGCTCCCGAATGAGCGCTCCGAGTCCCCGTCCCAGCGCGTTTCTCGGCATTGGCGATAACCTCCTGGGCGAGCTGCGTGTAGCCTTCCGCCCCTTTGCTATGAATGTCGTAAATAATGATTGGCTTTCCAAAACTGGGTGCTTCCGCCAAACGAACATTGCGCGGAATCACGCTTTGAAAGATCTGCGTTCCGAAAAAGCTTCGCAAATCCGTGGCAACCTGCCGCGAAAGCGTTGTCCGCTCGTCATACATGGTGAGCAGGATACCCTCGATTTCAAGGCTAGGGTTCAACGTCCGCCGGATGCGCATTAGCGTGTCTAGCAACTCCGAAACACCTTCCAGGGCCAAATACTCGCACTGGATAGGTACCAGCACGGCGGTTGCAGCTACCAGCGCATTCAGTGTCAGCAAGTCCAGTGCAGGAGGGCAGTCCAGTATAACGAAGTTGTATTTCTCCTGGAGAGCTTTTAGAGCACCTTGCAGCTTATATTCACGGGTTTCTGCAGTCACCAACTCCACAGCGGCCCCGGCAAGGTTTTTGTCGGCGGGAACGACATCTAACCCATTTACTTGCGACTTCTGGATAATCTTCTCGAAAGGCTCGCCTGCGATCAGGGTGTGATAGAGCGTTTTTCTCGCGGGGTCCTTTGTAAACCCGATAGCGGCTGTGGCATTGGCCTGAGAATCGCAATCAACGAGCAGAGTGGCTTGTCCAGCGGTAGCGAGGCAAGCGGCTAGGTTTACAGCCGTCGTAGTCTTTCCAACCCCGCCTTTTTGGTTCGCAATCGCGATGATTCGGGACAAGCGTTGCCTCGCCAGCGAAAATCTAGCAAAGCGGACGAAAGGATGCAAGATGTTTCACGTGAAACAATGCGGGGATGCCCCGCAAACGAATTGGCGGCTTTCGACTCCTGACGATGAGAAGTGCAAGGAGATCGGAGAGCGGTGACAGAGTTGAGTTGTGACACGGGAGTTGAGACTTGCCGATTGTGGATGTTCCACGTGGAACACAAGTACAAAACGCTTCACGTGGAACAAGCTCAGGAGCCCGGAAGTGCAAGATGGGAGGATTTACACCAGATCAAGTGGATATGCTGGCGGGCTGAATCCTTCTTGTGCCTACCAAAAGGAGCCGCCTCAAGGAATGTGGCACCGGGATATGCTTGTGCCACTCCCAAGTCCGTATTTTTTGGATTTCCGGCAGGTCCCTGGCCCCGATCCAGAGAATAACCTGTTTCGCTGCCACCTTTTCCGAGTGTGCCCACTCCAGGAATGGCGCAAATTCTCCTAGCGCTCGCGAACAGACGAAATCGAGCGGGGCAACCTCTTCCGCCAGCTCCTCATAGCGGCTAACAAGCACCCGAGCGCCTGCAAGTCCAAGATCACGAATGACTTCGGCAAGAAAAGTCGCCTTTTTGACGTTTGACTCGATGAGGAAAACTTGCAACTCGGGACGGATGATTTTGAGCGCCAAACCGGGAAAACCGGCTCCAGAACCAACGTCGGCGAGCCGACCATGCTCCACAGGGACCGTTGAGGCCGCGTACATGCACTCGCAAAAATGTCGATTTAAGATCTCTAAGGGATCGCGAATCGAGGTCAGGTTAATCTTCTCATTCCAAGTGCGTAGAATATCTGTATACTGTTGAATTTGAAGTACTTGTAAGTCATCTACGGCGATCTGAAACTCTCCCAGGGCCCTTCGAATCGTATCCGCAGAGAGCGCAGCCGGGGTGGGTGTCGGCATGAGAGTGATGGACCGCAGTGTTCCATTAACTGCTTTATTTTGTTACAGTTACAGTAGATCCTACCAGATATAGCGGGCCTACAACTCCCGCAACCAAATCCACAGCGCTGTGCCAGAAAATCACGGGCACCAAGCTATTGTATGCGATTCGGCCCGTTCCGAACACTGTCCCAATCACCAGGGTGCTGAAGAAGCCGCCGCGCCCCTGGTATAAATGCGCCAATCCGAAGAGGATGGACGAAAGGAGGACCGCAGCCCAAGCAGGCGATCCCAGGTGCCCCAGCACAGCCATCGCGAATCCGCGGTAGAGAAACTCTTCGCAAAGCCCAGCCGTGATAGCTAGTGCCAGGAAGGGGAGCAGCTCGATCGTGGACTGCGGCAAGATCCGTTCGGCGATGGCTTGCATGGGTCCCCGGGCCTCGGCGGGAAGGCGGCCCATGCGGCGCAAGTTGAGCCACTGAAGAATGGCAATCATCGCGGCGCCGACAAGGGAAGCCACCAGGATCCTAGTTCTGTCGTGCATCGCCAGCCCCAGTTGTTCGGCCGTGTAGCCATGCGCCCAAGCGCGCCACGCCACCACCGCCGCGGCCAGCCACTGAAAGCCAATCGTCGAGGCGTACAAAGCGAGACGCTCCATCGGGCCGACCTGCGGCATGGCCATCAGCTTCTTCAAGCGCGCGCGGCCGCGCCACGGCAGAATCACCGCAAGAACGAAAAAAATCACAGCGATGTCCCAAGGCATCCGCCGATAAGAACACTTTCCATATCCTACGCGCAAGCATCCAAAGTTTTGAGTCGCGGAGCAATGGGGGCGAACTGGTCACCCCTAGAAGCGCACTCCGGAAAGGCGGCGAGATTTTAACCGTTCGGTAAGCGGTTCAATCAGACTCTAGCTAGATCCCCTACCTGCTGATCAGCACTGGAAATCTCCGCTGTGATGTAAACTCTCATTCGGCAGCTGTCTTGGACGAAAGCAATCCGCCTCGGTGCACTGGATTTTCCAAGCGCCGCTGGAAAATCGAAGACATGCGCGTGATTCGTTCCTGAGCACGAGGAGTTTCTATGAAACAATCTGACTCGTGGCCCGCACTTCCGCTCGCCGAATGGAAGGACACCTATGCCACTCTGCACATGTGGACCCAAATCGTAGGCAAAGTCCGTCTGGGGCTGAGCCCGCCCATCAATCATTTTTGGGGAACGGCTCTCTACGTGAGCGCTCGCGGTTTGACCACCTCGCCGATTCCCTACGCCAAGGGAGTGTTTGAAATTAACTTCGATTTCATTGCCCACACGCTGGAAATTGCGACCAGCCTAGGGGAAAACAGGGCCTTCCGCCTCATCCCCCGCACGGTTGCCGAATTCTATGCAAAACTCATGGACGCGCTGCATTCCCTCGGCATCGATGTGAAAGTGTGGCCCATGCCTGTGGAAGTGCCTAGGCCTGTTCGATTCAATCTGGATGAGAGTCATGCGGCGTACGATAGAGAATATGCCCATCGCTTCTGGCAAATTCTCGTTCGCGCGGGCGCCGTTTTCTGGGAATTTCGGTCACGATTCATTGGCAAGGTCAGCCCCGTCCATTTTTTCTGGGGCAGTTTTGATCTGGCGGTGACGCGCTTTTCCGGCAGGCGTGCGCCGGAGCGTCCGGGCGCCGACCCGATTACCAAAGAGGCCTACTCCCACGAGGTAATCAGCGTGGGATTTTGGCCCGGCGACGGCGAGATTGTGAAGGATGCAGCCTTCTACGCGTATGCCGCTCCGGAACCGGCGGGATTTAAGGAACGTCAAGTGCGCCCCGCAGAGGCTTTTTATAGTAACGAGAAAAACGAATTCTTTCTGATGTATGACGATATTCGATCGGCGGCCTCTCCGGAGCAATTGTTGCTGGACTTTTGCCAGAGCACCTATGAGGCAGGAGCCATTCTTGGAAATTGGGACCGCCCAAATTTGGAGCGGTACGCGGTAGGAGCCAGGAACGCCTAGTTGGAATGCGAGTCCGGCTGCCGCCGTTTATCCGCCCTGGCAGTGGCGGGTCAACGCCCGATCCGTCAGATCATCGGAAAGTGGGGTGCGGCAGCCAGGTAGTTTCCGAGCGTGGCGTTTATCCAGCTTGCGCCATCTATGAAACTCCAGTACGCTGGCCCCAGTTGCCAGCGGCGTTTCCCCCCTCACCCGCTATCGTGGTTCCAGCTGCGGTTCAAATTCTTGTGCAGGATGGATGACGCATGATGTGCAAAAGCACATGGGCGGGACTTGCGGCGGTGATACTGCTGAGTTTGCCCTTGACCGCCTGCAAGGACACAAAAACCCTGCAAGAGAACGAGCAATTGAAAGCCCGCGTGGCGGAACTTCAGAAAGAGAACGGCCAATTGGGAAACGAACTCGAAACCGTGACGGCTGCCCGCGATGAGTTGAAAAAAGAAAACGAAGCGCTTAGGTCGCAGATGAAGGCCTCGAAAACGAAGCGCTCTGGAAAGAAAGCGGCGAGTCGAACACGCCGTCGGAGGTAAGGTCTCGGCAGTTTCACGACCCGCACGCGGTCGGAGTGCGCGAGCCAGTTTCTGCATTTATCGTCAGAAAAGGGAGGGAAAGAGGATGAAAACGTTTGAGGTGCAATTTCGCTATCAAGACCGAAATGAAGGAACCGTGGAATCAACGGTCAAAGTGGATGCGTCGAATCTTCCCGGAGGTGTTGCTAAGGCCACACGCGAGTTTGTCAAAGGCTTGGACCGCAAACAGAGATTCGATATGAACAAGAATGGACTCGAAATTACGGCCAAGGCTGTGGGGGCAGCAACGGAAGCGCCGGCAAAGCAGTCCACCGAAGCCGCCGCCGGTTGAGCAGCCAACAGGAGCGGAGCGCTTCCCGCGCTTGGTCTCTGAAGTAGATTCCTGCGCCAGGGTTTCTCGGTAAGCAAGCACGAACCGTCTCATCTCGCTATAATCTAAGGTGGTTGGAGCGAGGTGTGGCTTGGCCTCATCGGTAAAACTCACTTCCATGGCAAAGGCCGCGGGCTGCGCGGCAAAACTCAGTCCAGCCACGCTGGATGCGGTCTTGCGCAAACTGCCGCGGCAGACCGATCCCAACGTTCTCGTCGGATTCGACACCAATGACGACGCCGGCATTTATTTGCTGGGCGAAGGGCTCGCTATCGTACAAACCGTAGATTTCTTCACGCCTATCGTGGACGATCCGCACCTGTTTGGACAGATCGCTGCAGCCAATGCGCTCAGCGATGTATACGCCATGGGCGGCCGCCCAGTCTCCGCGCTATCCATTGTCGGTTTTCCGGAAAAAGGCGACCCCGCCATTCTCGAAGAGATCATTCGCGGTGGCCTTTTGAAGATGAACGAAGCAAAATGCAGCGTCATCGGCGGCCACTCGATTCGTAACGAGGACATGCTCTTTGGCTACGCGGTCACCGGCGTCATCAACCCGCATCGAGTTTGGCGAAATGTCGGCGCGCACGCGGGGGACGTTTTGCTTTTCACCAAACCCCTCGGCACCGGAGTCATCACCACCGCGTTGAAGAAGGATCGAGCCACGCCAGAATCGCTCGCCGCCGCGGTCGCCGCGATGACGACTCTGAATCGCGATTCCACCCTCGCGCTGCAAGAGCTTGACGAAATGACCGCCAGCGCGAAACGCATCCACGCTGTTACTGACGTTACCGGCTTCAGCTTTCTCGGCCACGCGCGCGAGATGGCCCTCGGGGATCCAGCGCACGGCATCGAACCCGCTTCCTTCGAAATCGACCACCAAGCCTTCGCCTATCTTCCCGGCGCCGTGGAAGCCGCTCGCGAGGGCCATCTCTCCGGCGGCCTGAAGAATAACCGCGCTTTCATTGGCGATTGCGTTGCCTTTGACGCCAGCGTGCCCTCCGAGTATCAGGATTTGCTCTTCGATCCGCAAACCTCCGGCGGCCTGCTCATCTCCATCTCACCTGAATCCGCTGAAGCAGCGCTCACCGCCCTGCAGCGTCGCGGCGTCTCCGCCCGCCGCGTCGGAAAGGTCGTCGCGAAGAAACACCCTCTTCTCTCTGTTCATTAGCATCATGACGACCGCGAGCATCCGGTAAAGTTCCAGAATGGACACCATCACCCACGGCATCGCCGGCGCGCTGATTGGGAAAGCTATCTTCCGCGGCGAGGACCTGTTGGCCTCGCATCCGATGAACCGCGGGCGCATCCTCACGTGGTCGCTGATGCTCGGCGCCATCTTTCCGGATTCCGATGTCTTCCGGGATATTTTTTCCAGCGACCGGCTTCTGATCATCACCTGGCATCGCAGCATCACGCACTCGCTCCTGATGCTTCCGCTTTGGGCTCTGCTTCTCGCCGCCATCACGCGGGCGTTTGCGAATTCGCGAAGATGGCCAGCCCCGTCGTTCGCAACGCTGACCGCAATCTATGCGGTCGGCATCTTGAGCCACATCCTGCTGGACCTGGTCACGTCCTTCGGGACGATGATCTGGTCTCCCTGGCGGTGGTCGCGCCCCGCATGGGATCTCGTTTTTATCGTCGATTTCACGCTGACAGCCATTCTCCTCGTGCCGCAGTTACTCGCCTGGGTCTACTCCCATCCCGAAAAGGTGAATTCGCGTGCCATTGGAATGTGCCTGGTTTTCTTGCCGGCGCCGTGGCTCATCGCCAAAATTGGCGAAATCGTCGGCGCGCCGATTTCGGGCCGCGTCGTTTTGGGCGCGATGCTTATTTTCGCCGTGCTCTTTCTCCTGCCCGTGCTCCAAGGCTGGGGTTTGAAGATTCGGCACGACACCTGGAATCGCGCCGGTTTCGCTGCGGCACTGTTTTACGTGGCGTGCACGCTCTACGCCCATCACGTGGCCTACGGGCGCGTTCAGAAATTCGCCAAACTCTACCCTTTGCAAGTGGAATCAATCGGCGCGTTGCCGCTGCCACCCTCGCTCTGGAATTGGGACGGCCTGGTCCGCACGGACCGCGGGGTGTACGAGGTGCGTATAGATCTCGACGAGAGGCCGGCGAGCGACGCGGAATTGCTCGCGCGCGAGCATCATTACTACCCTGACGCTTCTCCGAATCTGTTCATCGAAGCTGCCAGGCGCTTGCCCGAGGTTCAGAGAGTTTTGTGGTTCGCGCGGTTTCCGGTCACGCGCTTCCACAAAGAAGCCGACGTAGCCGTCGTGGAAATCTCCGATATTCGCTTTGTGCAGACGCGCCGCGATCGCCCCGCGCCCTTCACCTATCGCGTGCGTTTCAGTCCCGGCGGAGATGTTCTGTCAAAAGGCTGGATCTCGAGGTAGGACAGGCATTCCCGGCGGTCCGCTTTCAATGGAATTCCTGATTACCGTGCAAGCTTGCCGTCTGCGGGATGGATAACGACTTGACGGTCCTCGCCCATGCCGATACTTTCCGTGCGCACTCCGCTGATATCCTTCAACGCCAAATGCACGATGCGCCGCTCCCGCGAGGACATGGGGTTTAACCGAAACGGCTGGCGGGAAGCTTGCACGCGTTCCGCCGCCACGCGCGCCGTCATCCGCAGCTCTTCAAAACGAAGCGCGCGGTAACCGCCGCTATCGATGTGAATTTTCTCGTGAAACGACGGCTCCAGCCGCAGCGCCCGGAACGCCAAGTGTTCGAAGGCCTTCAGAAGTTCCGCGCCGCGCTCCAGCAGAATTTCTTTGTCTCTCCCGTCGAGATCCGCGAGCACTTCGGCATCACCTTCCGCGCCCGTTCCGTCCGGGGCCACCGCGCGCACGGACACCTTCAATTCCAGCCGTGCTGCGCGCACCACACTGTCCAGAAAATGCTGCAGCGCCTCGGCGGTTGCCTGCCGGTCCAGCTTGCCTTCGCGGATGAGTTCTTGAGCCATGGGGCATTCGAACGCGATCACCCGCGTCCGGGTTCCGACAGAAATTCTCCTAAGACTTCTTGCCGCGCGTTGCCTTCACCGGCCCCTGGGCGGGCAAAGGATGCCTCCGGTTCAGATACCACTGCTGCGCGATTCCCACCACGCTGCTGGTGAGAATATACACTGCCAGTCCGCTCGAAATCGGCGAAATCATGAAAATCGCCGCCATCGAAATGGGCATGATTTTCAGCATCATTTGTTGTTGCGGATCCGTCGCGGTCATCGGTGTCATCTTTGAGACGATGTACATGGATGCGCCCATCAGCACCGGAAGAATGTAGTACGGGTCTTTCGACGAAAGGTCCGTGATCCACAACCAAGGCGCGTGCCGCATCTCGATCGCAAACCGCAGCGCGGTGTTCAATCCAAACCACACCGGCATCTGCAGGAACATCTGGAAGCAGCCGCCCACCGGATTGATACCTTCGCGCTGGTAGATGGCCATCACTTCCTTGTTCATCTCCGCCTTGCGCGGATCGCGCATCGAATATTTCTTGTATTTCTCTTGAATCGCTTTGATTTCCGGCGCAACGCGCTGCATTTTCAGCGTCGTCTTGTAGCTCGAAATGCGCAGCGGAAAGAGCAGCGTGTTGATGATGAGCGTCAGCACCACGATGGCCCATCCCCAGTTCGGGATGTACTTGTGCAGCCATTTCAGCCCGTGGAACAAGGGCTCCGCGATGAATTCCAGCCAACCGAAATTGATCAACCCATGCAGCGGCGGGTTCATTCTTTTCAGGTCGTCGTAATCTTTCGGGCCGACGTACACGCGCAACGCCATCGGCTGCGCCGGAGTCGCCGTCGCAACTTGCGGAACGGGCTCTGCGGTGTCCTGGCCATCCACCTTGACGCTACGCCACGCTTTCCAGTAGCGCGTCTGCAGCGGAATGGAAGCGCCGCCACCCGCCGGCAAAAACGCCGCCGTAAAATAGCGGTCCTCGATGCCGACAAAATCTTTTCCACCCTGCCAGACGCCAGGCGGCCATTTTTCAATTCCCTCCAGCTTTTTGTGCGGCAAGATGGTGATCTTTCCGCCTTCGCTATAGTAAACGTTGACCGTTTCCACGGGCGCCGGGTTGGTCACCGTCCAGTCGCCAAAACCGCCAAGCCACCCGATCCCCGCGGTGATGGGCTTGCCGTCCAGCTTGACGGAGGTCTCCACGCGCGCAACGTAGGTATGATCAAACTGGAAGCGTTTTGTGACCTCGAGGTGGCCGTCGCTCCAGGCGAATTCCGCACCGGCTGGGGCATGCAGCGCAATTCCATCCGATGAAATCTTGTATAAGCCGTCGTTCGCCGCTTTTCCCAACTGCTCATCATCGAGAACCACGGCGAACGGCCAGCCGCCGGTCTGTTGCGCGGCCTCAGGATGCACGACGTCGAGGACGCGTGGCGGCTTCG
>WNFF01002050.1_pt1 | contig 28932 bp, 26 predicted proteins | sample 5400441 | NCBI WGS metagenome assembly WNFF01 (sample SAMN13153345, study PRJNA577476) | soil metagenome | isolation source: 120 cm saprolite under Douglas fir tree site 2 hole 3 replicate 1 | place: USA:California | collected 2015-04-18
CGTCCCGCGCTGGCCGGGGTCCCTCGCGAGCGACATCGCGCGAGGCGGCCGGGTCCTGTCGGCGGGGGCGGCTCCCGGCTGGCCGTCTCCGTCACCCGCTCGCCGGATTCGCCGCTCTTCGAGCGGCGCACCGGACTCGGGGGGCCCACTCCGCGGCCACCCGGGAGCCGCCCCCGCCGCCACCCGGCCGGTGTCGGGCGAGGGTCGCTCGCGAGGGACCCCAGCCAGCGCGAAGCGTGGAGTGAACGACTCTTTTCGCTACGAGGCGAGCGCGGGCTTGCGCGCGAACCAGGGGCGGGCGGCTTCGAGCTGGGCGCCGAGGCGGAAGAGCGTAGCCTCGTCGCCGAAGCGGGCGACGAGCTGGACAGCGACCGGAAGGCCGCTCTTGGCTTGACCGAGCGGCAGCATCATGGCGGGCTGGCCGGTCAGGTTGAACCAGACCGTGAACGGCGAGAACGCGAAGACGCGGCGCCAGTACTCCTCGACGTCGTCCATCATCATGTCGATCCAGCCGAGCTTGACCGGGAGCTGGCCGAGGCCCGGGGTCAGCAGCACGTCGTAGCGCGAGTGGAAGGCCGCCATCTGCCGGCCGAGCCGGTGGGCGGTCTGGGTGGCCCGCACGTAGTGAGCCGAGCTGGTCCGCTCGCCGATGCGGGCGGTGTTCCAGGTGACCGTCTCCACCTCGCCCTCGACCGCGGGCCGGCCCGCGGTGGGATGGGTCGACAGGTTCACCACCGTGTTCACCGCGGCGAGGGTGATGAAGGTGGGGATCACCACGCCGCGCTCGATCTCCGGGTCGGCCTCCTCCACGTGGTGGCCGAGCTGGGCGCAGAGCCGGACCGTCTCCTGCAGCGTGGCGAGGCTCTCGGGGTCGATCGGCACGCCGTTGGGGGGCAGCGTGGTGTAGGCGATGCGCAGCGGGCGCGGCGGGGCCCCGCACTCCTCGAGGTAGGGCCGCGCGGGCGGCGGGGCGGTGTAGGGATCCCCCGGCCCCGGGCCGTGGGTGGCGTCGAGCAGCGCCGCGCTGTCCCGCACCGAGAGCGTCACCGCGTGCTCGGTGGAGCAGCCGCCGAGGCCCTCGCCGGTGACCGGCGCGAAGGTGTTGCGGCCCCGCGTGGGCTTGAGCCCGACCAGCCCGCAGCTCGCGGCGGGGGCGCGGATCGAGCCGAAGCCGTCGCTGGCGTGCGCCATCGGGAGCATGCGCGCGCCCACCGCGGCGGCGGCCCCGCCGCTCGAGCCGGAGGAGATGCGGGTGGGGTCCCACGGGTTGCGGGTGGGCCCGTAGAGCCGGGGCTCACAGGTGAGCGAGAGGCCGACCTCGCAGCTGTTGGTGCGGCCGAAGATCACGAGGCCGGCCCGCTTGAGCCGGGCCACGTTTTCGCTGTCGAACGTGGCCGGCGGGGTGTCGGCGAAGAACCGGCTGCCCCGCGTCATGGTCGTCCCGGTGAGCGGGGCGCCCAGGTCCTTCAACAGAAACGGCACGCCGCGGAACGGCCCGTCGGGAAGCCCGTCGGCGATCGCGCGGCGGCCGTGGTCGTAGAGCGGCATGATCACCGCGTTCACCTTCGGGTTGCGCGCTTCCACCCGCGCGATCGCGGCCTCGAGCAGCTCGGCGGGCGTCACCTTGCCGCGCCGCACGAGGTCGGCCAGCCCGAGGGCGTCGTACTGCTCGTAGTCCGCGAAGCCGCTCATGGGGCTCCGGTCTACTGCTTCACGTAGAGCTGGCCGCCCGCCTTCTTGAACTCGGCCGCCTTGTCCCGCAGGCCCTGTACCACCGCGGCGGTCTCGTCCGCGATCCCGTGCTTGGCCGCGTAGTCGCGCACGTCCTGGGTGATCTTCATCGAGCAGAAGTGGGGCCCGCACATCGAGCAGAAGTGGGCGATCTTGGCCCCGTCGGCGGGCAGGGTCTCGTCGTGGAAGGAGCGCGCGGTCTCCGGGTCGAGCGAGAGGTTGAACTGATCCTCCCAGCGGAACTCGAAGCGGGCGCGCGAGAGCGCGTCGTCCCACTCGCGGGCCTTGGGATGGTTCTTGGCCAGGTCGGCGGCGTGGGCCGCGATCTTGTAGGCGATGACCCCGTCCTTGACGTCCTGGCGATCCGGCAGCCCGAGGTGCTCCTTGGGGGTGACGTAGCAGAGCATCGCGGTGCCGTACCAGCCGATCATGGCCGCGCCGATCGCGGAGGTGATGTGGTCGTAGCCGGGGGCGATGTCGGTGGTGAGCGGTCCGAGGGTGTAGAACGGCGCCTCGTGACAGACCGCGAGCTGCCGGTCCATGTTCTCCTTGATCAGGTGCATCGGCACGTGGCCCGGCCCCTCGATCATGACCTGGCAGTCCTGCTCCCACGCGACGGTGGTCAGCTCACCGAGGGTGTCGAGCTCCGCGAACTGGGCGTCGTCGTTGGCGTCGGCCTGGCAGCCCGGGCGCAGCCCGTCGCCCAGCGAGAACGACACGTCGTAGGCGGCCATGATCTCGCAGATCTCGCGGAAGCGGGTGTAGAGGAAGCTCTCCTGGTGGTGGGCCAGGCACCACTTGGCCATGATCGAGCCGCCGCGCGACACGATGCCGGTGACGCGGTTCGCGGTGAGCGGGATGTAGCGCAGCAGCACGCCGGCGTGGATCGTGAAGTAGTCGACGCCCTGCTCGGCCTGCTCGATGAGGGTGTCGCGGTAGACCTCCCAGTTCAGGTCCTCCGCCTTGCCGTTGACCTTCTCGAGCGCCTGGTAGATCGGCACCGTGCCGACCGGCACCGGCGAGTTGCGCAGGATCCACTCGCGCGTCTCGTGGATGTTCTTGCCGGTGGAGAGATCCATGATGGTGTCGCCGCCCCAGCGGGTGGCCCACGTCATCTTCTCGACCTCCTCCTCGATGGAGGAGGAGACCGCGGAGTTGCCGATGTTGGCGTTGATCTTCACCAGGAAGCGGCGGCCGATGATCATCGGCTCGCTCTCCGGGTGGTTGACGTTGGCCGGGATGATCGCGCGCCCCCGGGCGATCTCGTCGCGCACGATCTCGGGGCTCATGCCTTCCCGCAGAGCCACGAACTCCATCTCGGGAGTGATCTCGGCCCGCCGCGCGTAGTGCATCTGGGTCACGCGGTGGCCCGGCTTGGCGCGCAGGCCCCAGCGGCCGCTCGCGCCCGGCTCCACGTCGGCGCGCGCGAGGACCCAGTGACGCCTCAGCGGGGGCAGGCCCTGCTTGATGTCGGGCGTGAACTCGGGATCGGTGTACGGCCCGCTCGTGTCGTAGAGCCGGAGGCGCTCGTTGTTCGAGAGCGTGACCTCGCGGACCGGGACGCGCACCGAGGGGTTGGACGCGGAGAGATAGATCTTCTGGTTGGACATGCAGGGCCTCCCTTCGCTGGTATTACCCAGATCAGGTTTGTAGCGGTCGGCAGCGTCCCCGCTGCCCTCTCAGCCCGGATCTCCGAGCTCCCGCGTGGGAACGGCTGTCCGAATGCTACGTCCAAACGGAGGGGGGGTCAAGGCCGCCCCGGACGGCGCGCCGCGCGATGGCGCCGCGTCGGGGCCTGCGCTATAGTCCACCCCCGACCCGGCCCGATCCGATGAGCGACGTGAACCCACAGGAGATGGAGGTTCTCGCCGAGGCGAGCCGGCTGCTCACCTCGACGCTCGATCTCGCCGAGGTGCTCGATCGCCTCGCCAACATCGCGCGCACCCGCCTCGAGACCGACGTGGCGCGGATCTGGCTCCTCGACGAGGCGGGCGAGGTGCTACGGCTCGCCGCCCACAAGGGCCGCATCCGCTCGCCGCTGCCGGCCCGGGAGCAGGTGGCCACGCGCTCCTCCCTGGTGGGCTGGGTGTTCACCCACCGGAAGCCCCTCGCGCTCGCCGACGTGCAGCAGGATCGGCGACTCGAGAAGCGGGACTGGTTCAAGGCCGAGGGCTTCGCCTCGCTCCTCTGCGTGCCCATCCTGCTCGACGGAGACGTGATCGGGATCCTCTCCGGCATGACTCGACAGCGCCGCGAGTTCCGCGCCCCCGAGGTGGCGCTCGCGGAGGCCCTGACCGCCTCCGCGGCGGTGGCGGTCCGCAACGCGCGCCTGCACTCGGAGACCGTCCGCCGGCTGGCCGAGATCGAGGCGTTCCAGCGCGTCGCCTCCGACACCCTCTCCTCTCCGGACGTGATCACCGCGCTCGAGGCGGTGGTGCGCGAGATCCCGGCGCTGCTCCGCTCCGACGGCGCGGCCTGCTCGCGGGTGGATCCGCGCACCGGGGCGCTCGAGACGGTGACCACCGTCGGCGCCCGCGGGCGCCCGGTGCAGCCGATGCGCCTCGAGCCGGGCCACGGCCTGGCCGGCCTGGTCCTGCGGGAGAAGCGGCCGTTCCGCACCGATGACTACTTCGCGGACGACCGGTTCGAGCGCCCGCCCGCCATCGCGGACTGGGCCACCGCGGAGGGCGTCGTGAGCATGGTCACGGTCCCGGTCACCGACGCGGCGGGGGAGCCGATCGCGCTGCTGTGGGCCTTCAATCGCAGCCCCCGCCCGTTCACCGGCCGGGACGAGGCGACCCTTACCGCGCTGGCCCGCCCGGCCGCGCTGGCGATGGACAACGCGCGCCTGGTCGGCGACCTGCGCCGCACCCTGGAAGAGCTGCAGGCCGCCCAGGACACGCTCGTGCGCGGGGCGACGCTCCGCGCGGTGGGAGAGCTCGCCGCGGGCGCCGCGCACCACCTGAACAACCTCATGGCGGTGGTGCTGGGGCGGAGCCAGCTCCTGCTCTACCGCAACCGCGATCCCGAGATGGGCTCGGCCCTCCGCACCATCGAGCGGGCCGCCCTCGACGCGGCCGACACGGTGCGACGCATCCAGGCCTTCAGCCGGGCCGGGCACGGGGGGAGCGCGGCCCTGGTCGATCTGAACGACACGGTGCGGGAGAGCATCGACCTCACGCGCGCGCGCTGGGAGCACGAGGCGCAGGTGCGCGGCGCGCAGATCGAGCTCGTGTTCGAGCCCGGCGCCCTGCCCCCGGTCTCGGGGCGCAACGCGGAGCTCCGCGAGGTGCTCACCAACCTCATCCTGAACGCGGCGGACGCGCTCCCGCGCGGAGGGCGCCTCCTGATCCGGACCTGGGGCGAGCCGGGGCGGGCGCTCGTCTCGATCACGGACTCCGGTCCCGGCATGCCCGAGGACGTGCGCGGTCGCGCCTTCGAGCCGTTCTTCACCACCAAGGGGGTGCGGCGGCTCGGGCTGGCGGTCGCCTACGGCCTCGTGAGCGGCCACGGGGGCGACATCGCGCTCGAGAGCGGCGAGGGCCGCGGCACCACGGTGACCTTCTGGATTCCCGCCGCGGCCGTCGCCGAGGCCGCCGCGCTTCCCGGGAGCGGCGGGAACGGGGGGCGCCACGGCCGCATCCTGGTGGTCGACGACGAGGCCGACGTGCGCGAGGTGCTGGCCGACCTCCTGCTCTCCCACGGCCACTCGGTCACGCTGGCCGGCGGCGGTCAGGAAGCGCTGGCCTACCTCGCGCGCGACCCGTTCGACCTCGTGATCACCGATCTCGGCATGCCGGACGTCAACGGCTGGGACGTGGCGCGCGCGGTCAAGAGCGGGCGCCGGGGGCTGCCGGTCCTGCTGCTGACCGGCTGGGCCGACGCGGTGGAGGCGGGGGTGGGCCGGGTCGACGCGGTGATCAAGAAGCCGTTCGACATGACGAAGCTGGCCGCCGCGGTCAGCGCGGCGCTGGGCCCGCCGTCGGAGCGATCTGGGGAAGGATCTGGGGCGTGATGCGGATCAGGACGCTCCGCTGGGTGTCGAGCCCCTTCCGGATGAAGGGACCCATGAAGAGCGGGACCAGCAGCCAGTACTTGCGGCGGTAGTCGGACAGCAGGGCGGTTTCCAGGTCCGCCCGCCCGTCGACCCATTCGGCGCGGCCCTCGAAGGCCGGGCCGGCTTTGGTCCCCACGTGGACCGTCACCCGGCCGTCGTTGCGGATGCGGCGCGCCTTCAGGCTGTCGCGCCGGGTCGTGAAGTACACGTCGCCCTCGTGCGGCCAGAGCCAGGTCGGCACGGTGCCCGGCTTCCCGGCCCGGCTGTAGGTCGTCACGTACATGTAGCGGGCGCGGGCGAGCGCGGCGGCTAGCTCCGGGGAGGGGATTCTTGCGTCCATCTTGGCTAGAGCCTACCATTGCCCGGTGAATCGCCGCGAACCGTGACCCCCGGAGGAGACCTCATGCCGCCGCATCGCCATGCGTACCGTCCGACCATCATGGGAACCCGAGGCGCCGTGGCCTCGGCGCATCCCCTCGCTTCCATGTCCGGCATCCGCGTGCTGCTGGAAGGCGGCAACGCGGTCGACGCGGCGGTGGCGGTCGCCTCCACCCTGAACGTCGTCGAGCCCTTCATGTCGGGCGCGGCCGGGATCGGGCTCATGTTGATCTCGCGAGCGCGCACCCGGGAGCGGCACGTGCTCGACTTCATCGGGCCCGCCCCGCGGGGCGCCGACCCGGCGCGCTGCACCGAGGACGAGCTGGCGGGCGGGCCGAAGTCGTGCGCCACGCCCGGAAACCTGGGCGGCTGGCTCACCGCGCTCGAGCGCTTCGGGTCGATGCCGCGGCAGAAGGTGCTCGCGCCCGCCATCGATCTGGCCGAGAACGGGGTGCCGCTCACCTTCGCCAACGTGAAGTTCTTCGAGCAGTCGCGCGCCCAGCTGGCCCGCTCGGCCGAGGCGGAGCGCCTCTTCCTGGGCAACGGCGGCCCGCGTCCCGGGAAGATCGTCACCTACAAGGAGCTGGCCGGGACGCTTCGCCAGGTGGCCGAGGGAGGCGCGGAGGCGTTCTACCGGGGGCCGATCGCCAAGGCCATCACCCGCGCGGTGCAGGAGGCCGGCGGCTGGCTCGCCCTCGAGGACCTGGCCGCGTTCAAGCCCGAGTGGCGGGAGCCGCTCGCCATCCCGTACCGGGGCCGGGAGGTCTGCTCGGTGCCCCCGCCGTTCTCGGCGTTCCAGATGCTCGAGACCCTCAATATCCTGGAGGGCTTCGACCTCGCGGGCTGGGGCCACAACTCGCCCGACTACCTGCATCACCTGATCGAGGCGATCAAGCTCGGCTCGGCGGACCGGCTGGCCTTCGCCTACTCGGGCGCGCCGCCGATCGCGGGCCTCGTGTCGAAGGCGTACGCGGCCTCGCAGCGGGCGCGCATCGACCCGGCGCGCGCAGCGGTGAGCGAGGGCGAGCGGCACAGCCGCGAGCGGCTGGCCGGCCAGATCAGCGAAGGGCACCCGGCGCAGTTCGTCAACGAGCAGACGACGCACTTCGCGTGCGCCGACGCGGAGGGTACCGTGGTCTCGGTCACCCAGACGCTCGGGATGGCCTTCGGCTCGGGCTTCGCGGTGCCGGGGACCGGGCTCGTGCTCAACAACATCCTCAAGTGGTCGGATCGGGATCCGGGGTCGCCCAACGTGCTGAAGCCCGGCCGCAAGTCCGGCACCATGATGTCGCCGACCCAGGTCTTCCGGGACGGCGCCTTCGCGCTCTCCATCGGCACGCCCGGCTCGTACGGCATCCTCCAGACGCAGCCGCAGATGCTGCTCAACTTCCTCGAGTTCGGCCTGAACCTGCAGGAGGCCATCGAGGCGCCGCGGATCCGGGTGTACCGCGACCGGCTGCTCGACGCCGAGTCGCGCATCGCCGAGGCGACCCGCGCGGAGCTCGGCCGTCGCGGGCACCAGGTCAACGTGATCGACGACTGGTCCTGGGTGGTGGGCGGCGGGCAGGGGATCGCGCGCGACCCGGAGTCCGGCGCCCTCATGGCCGGCGCCGACCCCCGCCGCGACGGCTACGCCCTGGCCATCTAGACTGGGGTCAGGTCTTACATTTCGACATTGTCGGAATGTAAGACCTGACCCCGACCGAGGAGACGACGGTGGACCTTCAAGACAAGGTAGCGGCGGTGACCGGCGCGGGCTCCGGCATCGGGCGCGGCATCGCGCTCGCGATGGCGGCCCGCGGCGCGCGCGTGGCGGCGGTGGACCTCGACGAAAAGAGCGCGAACGAGACCGCGCGCCTGCTCATGGGCGCGGGCGGAAAGGGCGTGGGCGTGCAGGCGGATACGAGCCGCGCGTCCGACGTCGATCGCGCGGTGTCGACCGCGGTCAGCCAGCTCGGGCCGCTCGACGTCATGGTCAACAACGCGGGCATCCTCGACGGCTACTTCAATGTCGACGAGACGGACGACGCGGTATGGGCCCGGGTGCTCGGAATCAACCTGACCGGCGTCTTCTTCGGCTGCAAGCGGGCGCTCAAGGAGATGCTGCCCCGCGGGGCCGGGCGCATCATCAACATGGCCTCGGTGGCCGGGCTCAACGGCACCGGCGGCGGCGCGGCCTACGTGGCGTCCAAGCACGGCGTGGTCGGGCTGACCCGGCAGATGGCGGTGACCTACTCGGCCCGCGGCATCACGATCAACGCGGTGGCCCCCGGCCCGATCCTGACCGGGCTCCGCGCCCACTCGCAGGAGATCCTCGGCCCCGGCGTTCCCGACATGAGCGGACGCGGCGTGGCGGTGAATGACGAGCAGGTGCGGGCGATCGCGCCCGCGGGCCGGCGCGGGACGGTGGAGGAGATCGCGTCCGCGGTCTGCTTCCTGGCCTCGGACGAGGCGGGCTACATCACCGGGCACACCCTGGTCGTCGACGGAGGCTGGAGAGCCAAGTGATCAAGAAATTCTCGGTCCTCTACGTGGGACAGATCGAGCTGGAGAACGTCGGCATCCACGGCACCCCGACCGAGCAGCGCGCCTATTCCAACGAGCGCCTGGTCGAGGCGTTTCAGACCTCGAAGGAGGTCGCCCAGCTCATGGACGAGCTGGGCTACTACTGCCTGTGGACCGCCGAGCACCACTTCCAGAGGGAGGGCTACGAGGTGCTGCCCAACCTCGTGATGCTCTCGACGTGGCTCGCCACCCAGACCCGGCGGCTCAAGCTCGGCTGCGCCTTCAACATCCTGCCCATGTGGCACCCGGTCCGCCTGGCCGAGGACTACGCCATGGCCGACATCGTCACCGACGGGCGGGTTATCATGGGCGTCGGTCGCGGCTACCACACCCGCGAGGTCGAATCCTTCGGGGCGCCGCTCCTCGACGCGGCGGCCAACCGCGAGCTGTTCGAGGAGCAGATGGAGGTGCTCCTCAAGTGCTTCAACGAGGAGTCGTGGAGCCACCGGGGCAAGCACTTCGTGATCCCGCCCGACGTGGACTACCGGGGTTATCGCCTCCGCGAAGTCACCTGCGTCCCGCGCCCGATCCACCGGCCGGTCGAGATCTGGATGCCGATCGCGAGCGGCAAGACGATCGACTACATGGCCCGGATGGGCCTCAAGGCGATGGTCACCCTCAACGGGGAGAAGGTGCTCGATCAGGTCGCGCGCGCCTATCGCGACGCCTGCGTGCGCCACGGGCGGCCGAAGGAGCTGGGCGAGGATCTCTGCTGGGGCGTGGGCCTCTACCTCGCCGACTCGCGCGAGGAGGCGATCCGTCGCCTGGAGCCGGCCCACGACGAGCGCTACAAGTGGTTCGCCCCCTTCGGCTTCGTCCGCTACGCCGACGAGCAGGGTCGTTCGTGGGGCACGCCGGGCGCGCCCGCGCGCGTGCCGACCCTGCGCGAGGGCGTCGAGCAGAAGGCGTGGCTGGTCGGGCGGCCCGCGGAGGTGATCGAGACCATCCGCGAGGTGGAGGCGCGCTACCCCGGCCTCGACCAGTGCATGATCCACTGGGCCGAGGGCATTCCGCCCGCGGAGTTCAAGGAGCAGCTCCGCTGGTTCGCGCGGGACGTGATGCCGGCCTTCGCCGGACGGGGCTGAGAGGCTGGGGGGGATCCCCCCGGGGGTATACCCCCACCGGGTAGTCTCTCCCTCGTGGAGACCCCCTAGGGATTGTATTTTCCCCTTTTCTCTCCCTCGGAGTTTGGCCATAATACCCCTGGCCGTTTCGGGGGGCGCCGGGCAGCACCCCCAATAACCTAACGAGGGAGGAATGACGGATGGCGAAGAAGAAGCTGGCGTTTGGTGGCTACGCGATCAACTTCAAGGGCTGCGACGACACGCTCGAGTCGGTCATGGGTTCCAAGCCCATCGGCCCCTCGGAGATGACGAAGAAGATCTGGGCATACGTGAAGCGGAAGCGCCTGGCCAAGAAGTAGTAGGACCCGTTTCGCAGCGCACGGACCGTCCTGACCCCGCCCGGCGCCCCAGGACGCTCCGCCGCTAGAGTCCGAGCTTCTCCGGAATGGCGTCCAGGCGGTCCACCTCGTAGTCCGGGGTCAGGTCCAGCTCCTCGGCGGGGGCGTTGGCGCGGTTGCACCAGCAGGTCGTGAATCCGTAGGCGGCGGCGCCCGCCACGTCCCAGCCATTTGACGACACGAAGACGATCTCCCCCGCGGTCAGCCCGAGCGCCCGGGGGGCCATCTCGTACACCCGCGGAGAGGGCTTGTAGACCCCGACCGCGTCCACCGAGAGGACGTGGTCGAAGGCGCCCGCGAGCCCGCTCGACCGGACCGCGCTCTCCAGCATGCGAGGGGAGCCGTTCGAGAGGATGGCGAGCGGCGTGCCCCGGAGGGCGCGGAGCGCCCCCGGCACCTCGGGGAACGGGCTCAGGGCGAGGTAGGCCTCCATCAGCGACTCGATCTGGGCTTCACCCGCGGCGACGCCGAGCCGTCGCAGCGCGAAGCGCAGGGCCTGACCGGTCACCAGCCAGAAGTCCTCGTAGCGCCCCATCAGCGAGCGCAGCCACGTGTATTCGAGCTGCTTCTGCCTCCACAGCAGGGACAGCGTCTGCGGGTCCGACGTCACCGCTCGCGCGGCCTCCACGACCGAGTGAACGTCGAAGAGGGTTCCGTACGCGTCGAAGACGACGGCCCGGGGCGTGGCCATCCTAGCCGGCTCCGGACAGGGCCGCCCGCGGGCCGCGCTGGGCGGGGCGCCGTGGGGGCGCCGGCTTCGTGGGTCGCCGCGGCGCCGCCGGTGGGGGCGTGGCCTCGAGGCCGGTCTCGTAGAAGCCGTAGCGGAGGATGGCCTTCGCGTCGCGGAAGGAGAGGCTGCGGGTCTGGGAGCCCAGCGTGATGAGCACGAACTGCTGGCCCGACTTCCAGGCCGAGATCGCGAGGTTGTAACCCGCCTCGCGGGTGAAGCCGGTCTTGAGCGCCTGCACGCCGCCCGGATCCCGGAAGAGCGGGATGTTCCGGCTGTAGACCCGCCCGCGATACACGAACGTCGCCCCGCCCAGGAGCGGGCGTGAGGCCGGATAGTCGTCGAGCAGCCGCCCGACGAGCTTGGCGAGGTCCTCCGCGGTGGTGCGCTGGTTGGGATCGGGCAGGCCGTGGGGGTTGGCGTAGCGCGTGTGGGTCAGGCCCAGCTCCTCGGCCTTGGCGTTCATCGCGGCCACGAACGCCTCCTCGGTGCCGCCCAGGTGCTCGGCCACCGCGGCGGCCGCGTCGTTGGCGGAGGCGATGGCCACGCCCTCGAGCAGCGTGCGCAGGGGCACCGCCTCGCCGGTCCGGAGGCCCATGCGGTAGCGGGGTGTCAGGACGACGCGGTGGCTCACCACCACCGGCTCCTCCCACTGGGCCCGGCCCGCCTCGAGCGCCTCGCAGGCGAGATAGAGGGTCATGAGCTTGACGAGGCTCGCGGGCGCGTGGGACTCGGTGGGGTTCTTGGCGAAGACCACGCGGCCCTGCGTGTCGAGGAGGAGCACGGCTTCCGCGCTCAGGGCAGGCGGCCGGCTGTTCTGACTGCTGGTCTGGGCTAGAGCCGGTGCGGCGATGATCGAGAGGGTCAGGCTGACGATGAGGGCCGGGATGACGCGCACTGCCCCTATCTTACCCGTGGCCAGAATTAGCCAAGCAGAGAAAATCCCTAGCGCACCGCGCGCTTGAGCTCCTTCGACGGCTTGAAGCGAGGTGTGCGTCCGCCCGCCACGTGCATCGGCTGTCCGGTGCGCGGGTTCTTCCCCTTGCGCGGCTTGCGTCGGCTCACCGAGAAGGTGCCGAAGCCGACCAGCGTGACCGGCTGGCCGCGCTTGAGCGAGCCGCGCACCGCGGCGAGGAACGCGCGCAGGGCGCGATCGGCGCCGGCCTTGGTCCAGCCGCTGGCGGTGGCCATCGTGTCCACGAGGTCGATCCGGCTCACGTCTCTCTGACCGGTCGCGGATGCTAGCAAACCGGACGTTGGAGCGTCAAGGTCGAGGTGATATCGTGGCCCCGGTGAAAAAAGCGCTCGTCTTCACCATGGAAGGCAACGCGGACGGCGAGGCCGCGCTGGCGTTCTTCCAGGCGCGCGGCGTCGCGGTCGACGTACGCGACGTCGGCCGGGATCCGCAGGCGAGCCTCGACCTGTTCGCCCGGGCGGGACGCCTGGGCGTGCCCACCGTCCTGATCGGCGACCGCATGTTCGACGGCTTCGGCGCGCATCGCGAGGAGATCGAGGCCCTCCTGCGCGACTAGGCGGGCTTGCCCGCGGCGCAACGCGCCGCGTTGACGGAGGCGGGCGGCTGCGGTATAAACACGCGTTGGGCCGGTGGCCGACCGCGCCGCCGTGACCCGCCCTTCGAAACTGGCTCAACGAGGAGATTCGGACTATGGATGCGATCTGGCCCTTGCCCCGACGCGCGCTCATCGCGCTCGTCTGGGTCGTGGGCGTGTGCGCGCTGGGCCTGGCCCCGGCCGCGCTGGCTCAGACCTCCGCCCCGCCCGCGGCCGCGGTGGCCGCGCCGCACCAGGGTGGAGGCGAGGCGTCGCTCAAGCTCCCCGACCTGTCCCAGGCGACCTTCGTGGGCATGAGCGGGCGCACCATGCTGCAGTGGGGCCTGCTGGTCTGCCTCCTGGGCCTGGGCTTCGGCCTGGTGATCTACTCGCAGCTGAAGAACCTGCCGGTGCACCAGTCGATGAAGGACATCTCGGAGCTGATCTACGAGACCTGCAAGACCTACCTGATCACCCAGGGCAAGTTCCTCGCGATCCTCGAGCTGTTCATCGCGGTGATCATCGTCTTCTACTTCGGGTTCTTGCAGCACTTCGAGGGCATCAAGGTCTTCATCATCCTGCTCTTCAGCGTGATCGGCATCCTGGGCTCCTACGGTGTCGCGTGGTTCGGGATCCGCATCAACACCTTCGCCAACTCCCGCACCGCCTTCGCGAGCCTCGCGGGCAAGCCCTTCCCGGTCTACGCGATCCCGATCAAGGCGGGCATGAGCATCGGCATGCTGCTCGTCAGCGTCGAGCTGTTCATCATGCTGTGCATCCTGCTCTACATCCCGCGCGACTACGCGGGGCCGTGCTTCATCGGCTTCGCCATCGGCGAGTCGCTCGGGGCCGCCGCGCTCCGCATCGCGGGCGGCATCTTCACCAAGATCGCCGACATCGGCTCCGACCTGATGAAGATCGTGTTCAACATCAAGGAGGACGACGCCCGCAACCCGGGCGTCATCGCGGACTGCACCGGCGACAACGCGGGCGACTCGGTCGGCCCCACCGCGGACGGGTTCGAGACCTACGGGGTCACCGGGGTGGCCCTGATCACCTTCATCCTGCTCGCGGTGCCCAAGGAGCTGGTGCAGGTGCAGCTCCTGGTGTGGATCTTCGTGATGCGCGTGATCATGATCGTGGCGAGCGGCGCCTCCTACCTCGTCAACGAGGCCTTCGCGAAGGCGCGCTACGCCACCGCGGCCAAGATGAGCTTCGAGGCCCCGCTGACCAGCCTGGTGTGGGTGACCTCGATCGTATCGGTGGTGCTCACCTACGCGGCGTCCTACGTCATGATCCCCGACCTCGGTGACGGCAGTCTCTGGTGGAAGCTCTCCAGCGTCATCACCTGCGGCACCCTCGCGGGGGCCATCATCCCCGAGTTCGTCAAGGTGTTCACCTCCACCAGCTCGGCCCACGTGCGGGAGGTGGTCACCTCCGCGCGCGAGGGCGGGGCGTCGCTCGGCATCCTCTCCGGCCTCGTGGCGGGCAACTTCAGCGCGTACTGGCTGGGCCTGACCATGGTGCTCCTGATGAGCATCGCCTACGGGGTGAGCACCCTCGGGCTCGGCAGCCTGATGGCCGCGCCCGCGGTGTTCGCGTTCGGCCTCGTCGCCTTCGGCTTCCTCGGCATGGGGCCGGTGACGATCGCGGTCGACTCCTACGGTCCGGTGACCGACAACGCCCAGTCCGTGTTCGAGCTGTCCGTGATCGAGACGCTGCCCGGCATCAAGGGGCAGCTCAAGAAGGAGTACGGGTTCGACGTCAACTTCGAGCAGGCCAAGCACCTGCTCGAGGAGAACGACGGGGCCGGCAACACCTTCAAGGCCACCGCCAAGCCGGTGCTGATCGGCACCGCGGTGGTGGGCGCGACCACCATGATCTTCTCGATCATCGTGCTGCTCACCGCCGGCCTCACCCAGAACCTGGACAAGCTCTCGCTGCTGCACGCCCCCTTCCTGCTGGGGCTCATCAGCGGCGGCGCGATCATCTACTGGTTCACCGGCGCCTCGACCCAGGCGGTCACCACCGGCGCCTACCGGGCGGTGGAGTTCATCAAGGCCAACATCAAGCTCGAGGGCGTCACCAAGGCCTCGGTGAGCGACAGCAAGCGGGTGGTCGAGATCTGCACCCAGTACGCCCAGAAGGGCATGTTCAACATCTTCCTGGCCGTGTTCTTCGTCACCCTCGCCTTCGCCTTCGTGGAGCCCTACTTCTTCGTGGGCTACCTGATCTCGATCGCCCTGTTCGGTCTCTACCAGGCGATCTTCATGGCCAACGCGGGCGGCGCGTGGGACAACGCCAAGAAGGTGGTGGAGGTGGACCTGAAGGAAAAGGGGACCCCGCTCCACGCGGCCACCGTCATCGGCGACACGGTGGGCGACCCGTTCAAGGACACCTCGTCGGTGGCGATGAACCCGATCATCAAGTTCACCACCCTGTTCGGCCTGCTCGCGGTGGAGCTGGCGGTCTCGGTCACCGCCGAGCGCGGGGCCGGCTTCACCAACGTGCTCGCGGCGGTGTTCTTCGTCATCTCGGTCATCTTCGTGTGGCGATCCTTCTACGCCATGCGCATCAAGGTCGAGGGCGTGGGAGCGACGGCCCCCGCCATGGCGAAGCACTGAGAGGAGGGCGGCCATGGATCGCTCGAGCGTGCTCGGTTCCCTGGTGGCGCTCCTGATCGGCCTGGCCGTGGGCGCGGCCGCCCTCTCCTGGTGGGAGGGCGGTCGGCAGAGCGCCGAGATCGAGAGCCTCAAGGTCCGGCTGGCCGACGAGCGCGGGGTCGTCCAGTCCAAGGTCAAGCAGCTGACCGACGAGCTCAACGCCGAGAAGCAGCGGCGCGAGGCCCTCGAGCAGGTGCAGCAGCAGAGCGGCAAGCGCCGCTAGCCACGCCGGCCGCGGCTAGCGGATACAGACCCCCGGATACCGGAGCCCGTTGCTCGACGCCCAGCACTGACAGGGCGTGCCGGGCCGGATCCCGATCCTGAGGCGGCACTGCCCGTAGTCGGTCCGGCACACGCGGGGAGCGGTCGGGCAGGGGTAGTTGAAGGCCACCAGTCCCGGGCGAGCAGCAATGCGAGCGACGCCGCCACCATCAGGGCTCTCAGCACGGCCGGCTCCCTCCGCGGTCACCGTAGCACCGGGCGGCGCGGCCCGCGTGATGTACGCCACCGAGCGCCGGGCGAGGGTTGCGATGGCTAGTGCACCGTGACCCGGTTGGGCATCTCGAGCTTCTTGAGCTACATGCAGTGCATGTATTCCAAGGGCAACCAGATCCCGGTGGTCCGGGGATCGTTGCCGGCGTACACCGCGATCTTGCCCGGGCCGGCGGATGTGCCGCCCCCGCCCGGGCGGGTCGGCCAGTGAACGCGATCGTCCAGCTGATGCCTCCGCCCTCCGCGCGCGTGATCGAGGCGTGTCTGGAGCGCGCGAAGCGGGCCCCGCTCCAGCGCCGGATCGTGTCCTGGGCGCCTTCGTCGCACCGATCCGGGTCTTCACCGTTGCGGAAGCATCGATGAATGTGGGGCGCGGGGAATACTGATTCACATCCGGCGCCCGCCGGGTCGGCTCCGGTTTGGGGACGATGCTGCCGGGTCTGCGCTCGAGGGCCACGACTGTCGCCACCACTTCGCCAGTTGGCTCACGATGCGCGGGGATCTCTGCCCACAGCAAAGCGCGAATGAGCGCCGAATACTGGAACCGGAGTGGACCAGTCGAGACAGAACGCGCCGGAAATGGTAGAGTTTACGCACGAACGCCGGGGTAGCTCAGTGGCAGAGCAACTGATTCGTAATCAGTAGGTCGCGGGTTCAACTCCCGCCCCCGGCTCCACCCACCCACCGCACTCCGGTCTCGCTCCGAAGCGGTCGTCCACCCAGGAGAGGAGAGTCACCATGAAGGGTTTGACCCAGGTCTCGGTGCTCAGCAGCACGTGGAACGAAATGCGGGTTCTTGGACTTCGCGCGGACGGCGCCCTGTTCCGCGGGCACGTCACCGTGAAAGCCCAGACCGGCGCCGGAGGCGGCGCGTCGGTCATCTGGACACCGATAACGGAAGCCGAGGATGCCTCGATCAGCGAGGTGACCGCACCGGCCAACGGGTTGCCGACCGGCGTTTAGCCGTCGCTGGCTCACGGGGGCGTGTTCGGCTACGATAGCCCGCGCATGCTCTCCCGCGCCCAGGAAGCTCGGATCCGCGCGCTCATCTGGGGCAGCTCGCCCGGCACGCTGCTGACCTATTGCCTCGAGCACCTGGCGAACAGCGCCAAGATCCCGGCGAGCCACATGTCGGATCTGGCCGTCTTCGTTCGCAGCCTGCACGAGCGGGGGGATTGCCAGCGGCGCTTCGGAGGGTTCTGTGAGGCCGGCCGGCACGAGACGCGACAGACCCTCGTCTGGGGCCCCTCGCCTCGGTTGCGGGCCGAGGGAACCTGACCGGCTCCGCCCGGTCAGCCCGAGGCGATCGCGCGATTCGGCTTCGATCGGCCCTTGCGGGCCGCCAGGACGACCGCGAAGCCGTGGAGGCGCAGGCTGCGCGTGACCCAGGGCTGGTTGCGGGACGTATCACTCCGGCGATCGAAGATCACCCGGACGTGACGGTCGCCGGCCAGGACGCGCTGGAGCTTGGCGTGAATCTCGTCCTCGTCGCGGGCCACGATGACGAGCCAATGCGGCGGCCGACGGCCTGGTACCTTTCGCGGAGGGAGCCGCTTCGGCATCACTGGCCGGATCGTATCGGAGTCGAGCAAGACCCAGATAGTACCGAAATCTCCCGACCGGGCCGGGAGGGGGACTCATGATCGACGACTCGCTCGTCCGTTTCACCGCGCACCAGCTCCCCCGCGAGGAGCTGCCTCCCCTCATCGCGCGCGCCGATGGGCCCGCGCTCCGCCGCGCCGCGGTCCACCTGGGCGCGCTCGCGGTCACCGGGGCGCTCGTGTGGCGTCTCCGCGGCACCGGCTGGACCTTGCCGCTGCTGGTCGCCCACGGCTACGTGCTCGCCTTCGTCTTCTGCGCGTTCCACGAGACCGCGCACCGGACCGCCTTCCGCACCCGCTGGCTGAACACCGCGCTCGGGACCCTGGCCGGCTTCCTCATCTTCTGGCCCTACCGGAACTACCGTGTCTACCACTGGGAGCATCATCGATTCACGCAGGACGAGGCGCGCGATCCCGAGCTCTACTTCGCGAAGCCCGCATCACCCAGCGCCTATCTGCTCGTGCTGACCGGGGTGCCGAACCTGATCCGGCGCGCGAGCGATATCCTGCGGCTCGCGGGCGGTCGAGCCGACCGACCGTGGATGGCCGCGCCGGAGCGCCGGCCCCTCATCCTGGAGGCGCGCATCTACCTGGGTGTCTACGTCGCGGTCGCCCTCGCCTCCGTGCTGACTGGCTCGCCGATGGTGCTGCTCCTGTGGATCGCGCCGCTGCTCGTCGGGCAGGCATTCCTCCGCCCGTATCTCCTGGCCGAGCACACCGCCTGCGGCTCCACCCGCGACTGCCTGGAGAACACGCGCACCACCCGCACCCTGGCGCTCGTACGCCTCTTCGCGTGGAACATGCCTTATCACGCCGAGCACCACGCCTACCCGGCGGTGCCCTTCCACGCCCTGCCGCGTCTGCACTGGCACGTGCGAGCCAGGCTGGCCAACCTCGAGCCCGGCTACGTCGCGGCCACGGTCAAGGTGAACCGCTACCTCTTCGCGCGAAAACCCGGTCCCGTCGAGTAGCCGGGCGGTCGTCGGCTGGCATTCTGCGGCACTCGGGCTGACAATCCGGTGCGGGTAAGTCGGCGAGAGTGCTCCCCAACTAGTTGACTTCGTGCACTTCCTAGAGTGGCGCGGCGTTTGCTTTTTTGCGTGGTCAAGGTACACGCCAATGATGACGCCGAGTGTGGTCACGCTGCAGGAGGTGCTGAGGCACCACCGGACGCTGTCGCGCCGCGGCCGGGAGTTCTACGAGAGCCTGCTCCATCTGGGTGACGTGCTGGCGGTGCGGGTGGACTACCTGCCGGGCGCGATGCTCTGGCTCGTGACCAGCCCCACACAGGCTCAGCTGATGCGCAAGGCTCGCGAAGGGCGATCCACGTCCGACGTGTGCGTGATGAGCCTGCGGGAAGCCCAGGACCTCTTCGGCGCGGTGGGCGATCCGACCCCGGCCACGCTCTACGAGGTTGCGGGCTGGCTTCTCGCGCCGGCCCCGGACGAGGTCGTCGCCATCGTCGAGGATGACGAGCAGTCCGAAGATCAGCCCGAAGACCAGGACGCGTTCTAGCCCGACCCGCTCCAGCCGCCCCGCCGTCCTCGCTTGACTCGCCGTCGCGGCATCCCTAGGATGCCCACCAGCATGCCCGCCCCGACGATTCGCCCCCGGTTCCCCGACGGCAAGGAGGCCTGATATGGGTAGAGTGCTCGCGCTGGTTACCACCTTCGTGCTGCTGTGCTCTCCACTCGCCGCCCCCGCCCAGGACGCGCGGGCCACCCTCGAGAGCGCCTCCCGGGCGCTGGGGGCCGGCACCCTCAGGACGCTCCAGTACTCCGCGAACGGAGTGAGCTTCGCCATCGGCCAGAGCGTGGTGCCGGGCTCGGCGTGGCCGCGATTCAACATCCCGTCTTTCACGCGGACAATCAACTACGAGACCGCGTCGCTCCGCGAGGAGCAGGTGCGGTCGCGGGCCGAGATGCCGCCGCGCGGCGGGGGCGTTCCCGCGGTCGGCGAGGCGCGGCAGATCGCGCTGCTGAGCAGTGATCTGGCGTGGAACGTGGTGGGAGAGTCTGTCGCGCCCGCGCCGGTGGCTCTGGTGGAGCGCCAGCTCCAGCTGTGGACCACGCCCCACGGGGTGATCTGGGCCGCGATGGCCTCCAACGCCACCGTCCAGGGGCGCACCATCGCCTTCGCGGTGCCAGGCCGTTACACGGTCCGGGCCACGCTCGACGGAAGCAATCTGATCGAGAAGGTCGAGGCGGTGCTGTCGAGCCCGGTGGTGGGCGACATGCCGGTCGAGATCAGGTACGCCGACTATCGCGAGTTTGGCGCGGGCGGGGTGAAGTTCCCGACCCGCATCCGTCAGACCGCGGGCGGGTTCCCGGCGGTGGACTTCACGGTCACCGACGTGCGCCCGAACGCGCCGGTGGACATCCAGGTGCCGGACGCCATCCGGCAGGCCACCAAGCCCTACGCGCGCGTGACGAGCGAGGCAGCGGCCGACGGGGTGTGGTACCTCACCGGGGGCAGCCACCACAGCGTGGTGATCGAGATGAAGGACCACGTGATCGTGGTGGAGGGCCCGCTCAACGACGAGCGGGCGACCGCGGTGATCGCGGAGGCGCGCCGTCTCGCGCCGGGCAAGCCGATCCGCGCGGTGATCAACAGCCACCACCACTTCGATCATGCGGGCGGGCTCCGCGCGTTCGCGGCGGAGGGCATCGGGGTGATCACCCACGAGAGCAACCGGGCCTTCTTCGAGACCGCCCTGATGGCGCCCGCCACCATGACCAAGGACCGCCAGCAGGCCGCCCAGCGAAAGGTCGCGGTCGAGGGCGTGCGCGACAAGCGGGTGCTCACCGACGGCGCGCGCGCCGTCGAGATCCATCACATGGCGGGCAACACCCACGCCGACGGGCTGCTGCTCGTGTACCTGCCGAAGGAGCGGCTGCTGATCCAGGCCGACGCCTTCACCCCGGGACCGCCGAACGCTCCGACGCCTGCGATCATCAATCCGCTGAGCGTGGACCTCGCCGACCAGATCACGCGGCTCGGGCTCTCCGTGGATCGGCTGCTGCCGCTGCACGGGCGGATGGTGCCGCTGGCCGAGCTGCAGCGGGCGATCGGCCGCGGCAACTGACGAGGAGCGCTAGCTCACCCCCGGCTCGAGGAGCGTGAGGGTCCCCGCGTCGGCGTCCAGCTCGGCGAGGCAGCCGACGGGCAGGGTAGCCTGATCGTCGATGTGGCCGATCATCACTCCGCTGACGGTCGGGATGCCGAGGGCCCGGAAGCGCTCGGCGAGGATCTCCTCGAGCGGACGGTTCTGCAGGAAGAACGGCGAGGGATCGCAGTCGGTGAACTTGCCGAAGACCATCCCGGCCACCCCGTCCAGCGCGCCGGCGAGCCAGAGCTGGGTCAGCATGCGATCGACCCGGTAGTAGGCCTCCTCGACGTCTTCGAGGAACACGATGCTGCCGCGCAGGTCGGGGAGGTAGGGGGTACCGACCAGGTGCGACATCAGGCACAGGTTGCCGCCGAGCAGCCGCCCGCGCGCCTTTCCCGGCACGAGGGTCACCACGCGATGGTCCCAGTCCACCTGGCCCTCGCGCCGCTCGAAAGGAGGCGGCTCGGCCAGGTGCGCGGGCGCCTCCGCGCGCCACAGCACGCGGCGGAGCGCGCCGAGGGTGTAGGGCGTGAAGGCCCGCCAGGCCACCGGGCCGTGAAAGGTCACGAGGCCCACGTGGCGCTGGATGGCCATGTGCAGCGCGGTGATGTCGCTGTAGCCGATCAGGGCCTTGGGCTTGCGGCGCATCAGCTCGTAGTCGAGCGCGGGCAGGAGGCGCGAGGCGCCGTAGCCGCCGCGCACGCACCAGATCGCGTCCACCGCGTCGTCGGCGAACATGGCGTTGAGATCGTGAGCGCGGGTCGCGTCGGTGCCGGCCAGGTAGCCGTCCCGGTCGCGCAGGTGCGCGCCGGGCCGGACGCGAAAGCCGAGCGACTCGATGGTCTCGGCGGCAAAACGGATGCGCTCGGGCTCGTTGGGAGCGGAAGACGGCGCCACCAATCCGATGGTCTGCCCGGGCGCGAGGCGGCGCGGCTTGATGAGCGGCATGGCTCGATCTTACCGCGCCTTGACTTGCCCGGGGAGCGCGGCTAGTCTCCCTCCACCCGCCGCCATGGAGACGCCACCACGATGAGCCCGACCAAGCGCATCGCCATCCGGGCCGGCTACATCCTCGCCTTCGACGGCCGCGGCCACCGCCTCCTGCGGGACGGGGTCGTGGTGGTGGAGGGAGACCACATCCTTGCGGTCGGTCCACGCTTCGACGGCACGGTGGACGAGACCGTCGACGCGCGCGACCGCGTCGTCACCCCCGGCCTGATCTCGACCCACGCACACATCGGTGGCTCGCCGCTGGACCGCTCCTTCATCGAGGACCGGGGAAATCCCCAGTTCTGGTTCTCGGGCCTCTTCGAGATGCTGCCGGTGCGCAGCGAGGCCCAGGACGAGGAGGGCGGGCGCGCCTGCGTGGACTTCTCGATGCCCGAGCTGCTGCGGGGCGGCGTCACCACCGTGATGGAGATCGGGGGCCAGGGCGAGTACGTGGTGGAGCGCGCCGCCCACTTCGGCCTCCGCGTCTACATGGGCCTGGCCTTCCGCTCCGGGCGCTGGCTCACGAGGGACGGCAAGCGCGCGGAGTGGGAGTGGAACGAGGAGCAGGGCCGCGAGGGCCTCCGGCGCGCGGTGGAGTTTCACGCGCGGCACGATGGAGCCCACGGAGGTCTCGTGCGCTGCTTCTTCGCGCCGGCCCAGATCGACACCTGCACCTCGGCTCTCCTGAAGGACGCGAAGCGCTTCGCGGACGAGGCGCGCGTGCCGTACCAGGTGCACACCGCGCAGTCGGTGGTGGAGTTCAACGAGATGGTGGCCCGCCACGGCAAGACTCCCATCGCCTGGATGCGCGAGCTGGGCGTGCTCGGCCCCAACACCATCCTGGGCCACGCCATCATCGTCGGCGGCTCCTCGTGGACGAACTACCCGGCCGGTGACGTGGCGATCATGGCGGACGCCGGCTGCTCGGTGGCCCACGCGGTGTGGGTGTTCGCGCGGCGGGGAGTGGCCATGGAGTCGTTCGCGCGCTACCGCGCCGCCGGAGTCAACATGTCACTCGGCACCGACACCAATCCCCAGAGCGTGATCGAGGCCATGCGCTGGGCCGCGGTGTGCTCGAAGATCGTGGAGCGCAACACCGAGGCCACCACCGCCGCGCACGCCTTCGACGCGGCCACCCTGGGCGGCGCGCGGGCCCTCGGGCGCGACGACCTCGGGCGCATCGCGCCGGGGGCCAAAGCGGACCTCGTGCTGTGGCGGGCGACCTCCTGGCGGATGACCCCGCTGCGCGACCCGATCAAGAACATCGTCTACAACGCGGCCGACGAGGACGTGGACCGCGTCTACGTCAACGGGCGCCTCGTGGTCGATGGAGGCAAGGTCCTGGCCGCGGACGACGCGGCCATCCTGGGTGCGCTGCAGGCGGCGGGCGACCGCATGTGGCCGCGCATGGGCAAATCGGACTGGGCGGGACGGAGCGCCGATCAGCTCTCTCCGCAGACCTACCCGGACTGGGACGCCTAGGCGCGGCGCGTACCGCGTCGCCCCGGCTGCGCGCGCCGGATGCGCGCGCAGCGGTCAGCCGGCGAGGAGCCGGAAGGCCGGGACTGCGAGCGCCGCGAAGACCTGGCCGAGGGGCACGTCGTCCTCTCCGTACCAGCGCGCCTCGTGCAGCAGGTTGAGGACGCCCAGCGTCCGGCCATCGTGAACCACCGGCAGGTTGAGCACCGAGGCGCAGCCGAGCGAGGCGATCAGGGCGTGGTCGAAGAAGACCGAGCGGATGTCGTCCGCGGTGTAGCCGATGTAGGGCTGGCGCTCCTCGAAGAGGCGCCGGGCCCACGGGGTCGGTGGCACCGCCTTCCGCCCGCCCACCGGGTAGGCCTCGGGCTGGCTCGTGTAGCGCCGCTCCGATTCGCGCACCGCCGGATGGTGGAGCAGACACGTGAAGAGCTTGTGGCCCAGCGTGGCCGCCGCCGCCGCGTCGAGCGCTCGGAAAGCCGCCTCCGGCTGGCCCGGGGCCCGAATCGCCGCGGCCACCGCGGCCAGGTGGGGCAGGGTATCGACCGGGGCTCGCCGGCTCATGCCGCACCCTAGCATGCCCGGGTCGGCGCGAGGCGTCTTGGGGTAGGGCTAGCGACGCCCCTTCAGGAGCCAATCCACCGCAGCGGCGCCGTCGGTGCCCTCGCCCTCGGAAGCTCGAGCCGGCTCGGCGGGACGGCTCGCGGCCGGAGCGGCCGGATTGGCCGGCTGCGGCGCGCGGGCGGCGTCCGGCGGCCGCCCCCCGCTGTCGGGCGCGTTCCCGCGCCCGTTCGTCGACGAGGGCCGCGAGAGCGTGGGCTCGGTGGCCTGGGCGCGCGCAGGCTCCGGTCGCGCCGCCGGTCGCACCTCGGGCAGCGCGGGCGGTACCGGCCTGGCCGGAGGGGCGGAACTGGGCGGTGGAGCGGCGACCTGTGGCTTGGCGGCGACCTGTGGCTTGGAGGGTGGGGCCTCGAGCGTCTTCGGCTCGGGGACCGGAGGGCTGCTCGCGACGGCGGGCTTGGTCGGCACAGGCTCGCCCGTCGCGTCTCCGCCCGTCGCGCTTCCGGAGGTGCTCTTCACCCGCGGCTCCGCGCGGGCCGGACGGCGCGGCCCTTCATCCACCAGCAATTCCACGGTGCGGGCGAGCCGCTTGCCGTGAGCGATCTGGTAGACGACCTTGACCTGGCCGCCCGGGCGGATGTCTTCGAACCAGCCCTCCTTGGAGCCGACCATGATCCGGGTGTTCCGGGTCACGAGCAGCGGCAGGACCCCGCCACCGAACGGGCCGGAATTGACGTGAATGGTGTTGGCTTCCACCTTGGAGACCCAGCCGATCGCCTCGCCGTCGACCTGGCCCTGGTCCGCGGTGGCGGTGTCCGACGGATCGGCGGGCCAGAGCATGAAGATGACCACGGCCAGGAGCGCGATGCTCCCGACCGCGGCCGCGAGGGAGAGAAGTCGGCTGCTTCCAGGCACTACGTGTCTACTCGTCAAGGAGCCCCTTGATGGCGTTGAACACCGGGTTCTCGTTCTGTCCGGACTTGGCCGGGCTCGCGGTGCCGGCCGGCGCGGCGGTCCCGACGTACTTCCGCACACAGTCGTACTGCTCCCAGCCCTTCAGCGGATAGTTGAGATCGACGACCTTCCACTTCGAATGGCCGTTCTGTAGCAGCCAGCTCATCTGCCGCGAGATGGTCTGGGCGAAGCGGCCCACGTTGTCGCAGTCCTTCCGCCGGAAGTCGAAGGAGACCAGCACCGCCTTGACCGCCACGCTGCTGACCGGGGTCCGCTGCCACTCGTACACGTTGGCCGGGATCTCGGCCCGCGGGTAGAACTCGGTGATGCTCTTGTTGGTGATCGGGATCAGCTCCAGCCCGTCCTTCTCGGTCACGTCCTCCTTGAGGAGCTTCACCGGATAGCCCGCCACGTAGAACATCGCGTCGATGCGCCCCGCCTTGAGCTCGCCGAGCGCCTCGCCGGTGTCGATCGGCACCATCTCGCTCGGGGCGACCTCGGAGAGCTTGAAGAGCAGGCGCGCGGTCAGGTACGTTCCGCTGCCGTCGCGGCCGATGGCGACGCGCTTGCCCGCGAGATCGTCGAAGTCGCGGATGCCCCGGCGGCCGAGGACGTGGACCTCCTCGTTGTAGAGCGGGAAGACCATCCGCGTCTTCTTCGCGATGCGCTGCAGGACCGGGTCCGACTGCACGCGGGCCACGAAGGCGAGCACGTCGGACTGGACGATGCCCATCTGCACGCCCGGCCGCTGATAGACCGCGAAGATGTTCTCGATCGAGCCCTTCGACGTGTGAACCGTCAGGTTCACCCCGGTGGGCTTGGTCAGCTTCTGCAGGTCGAGGCCGAACTGGTAGTACGTGCCCTTGTCGCTGCCGGTGATGATCCCCATGTCCTCCGCGGCCGGACACAGGCTTGCTGCGACCAGGATCAATAGAATGGCTACCGAACAATGAATGATGAACTTCGTCACTGGCGTATCTCCTCTAGGCGAGAGTTTCCCCCACCGCTTCCATGGGGGCAAGCGCCATACCAGTCGCCGAAGTCGAATGAACGCGCTGAGTTACCGCCAACCGCGAGGACCTTGCATGGTGAGGCACCCCGTACTACTGGACAATTCCCTACCCAACGTGGCCGCCGGGACCACCTCCCGACGGCCGCCATGCGGCATCGCCGTCGGCCCGGGCTCCGGATAGGGAAGCGCGGGGCGTGAATATGCCATACGGCCCCGGGCGAGTCAACTCTGATAACGCTTCGCGTCAATCTCTTGCGCGAGCCCGGCCGGCGGCGTAGAGTCCCGCTTCCGGAGGAATGACCATGCCCGAGCGTCCGCTGCCGACCGAGCAGCAAGTCCGCGCGCTGATCCACGATCGCCGCAACTGGGGACGATGGGGGAAGGACGACCAGCTCGGCGCGATCAACCTCATCACGCCGGCCAAGCGGGCCGCCGCGGCGCGCCTCGTACGGACCGGGCGGAGCGTCTCGTTGAGTCGCCCGTTTCCCAAGGAGCCCGGCCTGAACAATGCGCTGCCCGCGCACCACTACATGCGCACGCTGCCGCGCGGCAAGGGCGGCTTCGCGGCGGACTACTACGGCATCTTCTATCACGGGGTGGCGTCCACCCACCTCGACGCGCTCTGTCATACGTGGGACGAGCACGCGATGTGGAACGGGCGCGATCCGAAGAAGGAGATCACGTTCGACGGCGCGACATTCGGGTCGGTCGAGCACTGGGCGGAAGGCATCCTCACCCGCGCGGTGATGCTGGACGTGCCGCGCCACCGCGGGACGGGGTCGGTGACCGAGGAGCGGCCGGTGCACGGCTGGGAGCTGGAGGATATCGCGCGGGCGCGCGGCCTGCGCCTCGAGCCGGGCGACGCGGTCTGCGTCTACTCGGGGCGGGAAGCCTGGCAGGCCGCGAACGCGGAGCGGCCCTACGGACGCCCCTTCGGGATCGGGCCCAACGAGCGCCCCGGCTTGCACGTCTCCTGCCTGGAGTTCCTGCGGGACCACGACGTGAGCGTGCTGGTGTGGGACATGCTGGATCACCTGCCGGTGGGCTACGACATTCCCTGGGCGGTGCACGCCGCGCTCTTCGCCTACGGGGTCGCCCTGGTGGACAACGCGCTCCTCGAGCCGCTCGCGCGGGCGTGCGTGGAGGAGCGGCGCGACGAGTTCATGCTGATCGTCGCGCCGCTCGTGGTGGTGGGAGGGACCGGCTCCCCCGCGAACCCGCTCGCGGTGTTCTGAGCGTCAGTCCGCCCGGTACTTCCGCTCGGCCCCGGGGGCCAGCGCCATGCCGTGGCCCGGCCGGTCGGGGATCAGGAAATCGCCGTGGTCCATCACCGGCATCTGGGCGAAGAGATCGTCGGGCACCCAGTCGATCCATTCCACCAGGAAGCCGTTGCTGAGCGCGCCGGCCACCTGCAGCGATAGCTCGTGCACCACGTGGGGCGAGACCGCGATCTGGTGGGCCGCGGCGAGCCGTCCGATCTTGAGGGTCTCGCTGAAGCCGTTGGCCCGGCAGACGTCGGGCATCAGGTAGCGGGCCGCGCGCCGCTCGATCAGATCGCGGAACTCGAAGCGCGTGTAGTTGTTCTCGCCGGTCGCCACCGGGATGTCGATGCGGGCCGCCACCTCCGCGCAGGCCGCGAGGTCGTCGGCCAGCACCGGCTCCTCGTACCAGACGAGATCGAGGTCGGTGAGCAGACGCGCCTGTCGGATGTTGCCGAGCACGTCGAGCTTCTGATTGACGTCCACCATCAGGCGGACGTCGTCACCCACCGCCTTCTTCACCGCTTCCACCCGCGCCCGGTTCGCGCGCGGATCGGGATGGTGGATCTTCATCTTGTAGTAGCGGCAGCCGCGCGCGACGTAGGCCTGGGCCTCGCCGATCAGGTCCTCGAGCGTGTAGTTGGGCCAGCCGCCGCTGCCGTAGGCCGCGACCCGGTCCGTCACCGCGCCCCACAGCTTGTAGAGCGGCAGGCCCGCGGCCTTTCCCGCGATGTCCCAGAGCGCGATGTCGAGCGCGCTCAGTGCGTACGCCGCGACGCCCTGCCGCTTGATGCCGCGGTCCGCGCGATACATCCGCTCCCACAGGCGCTCCACGAAGAGCGGGTCCTGGCCGATCAACAGTGGGGCGAGGCGCGTCACCAGGTAGGCCTGGATGGACTCGACGCCACCGCCGCCGAACGCGAGCGTATAGCCGAGCCCGGTGACGCCTTCGTCGGTGCGGACGTGCGCCACCACGAGGCTGTGATACGGGAAGTCGAGTGCGATCGGCTTGCGAGTGGGAATGCGCAGGATGGCGGTGTCGACGGCCGTGATTTTCATGGCCGCATCCTAGGGCGACCGGGCGCGGAAGCGCAATGGGGCCCGGTGGGTAGCCAGTTGCCCTGACTGAGGCCAGCCGTCGTCTCACTCCAGCAGGCGCCTTCCGCGCAATTGCTGCCACCGTCGCGCCTATCGATGCAACTGATTGAAGTCAGTACGCTTTCTGGCCGTCGTCCCGTGGCACGGGGTTCGCTTGGCCCTCAAGAGCATGAGGCGCTCATCGGGCCCAGAGTCTGCCCCGCCGCGCGGGCGGAGGATCGCGATCATTCTGCTGATCCTTCTGCTGATCGCGCTGCCTCTCTACCTGTGGCCGCTTCGAGGTAGCGGCACCGGACTGCCCGGCACGGCCGCGCTCTTCGGGCCGCCGCGTGACCCGCGTGACGCGACGGCGGTAGCGCACCTTCCCGCCGACGTGTGGGATGCCTTGATGGACGAGGGACGAAGGGGCCGGAAGATCGAGATCAGGCAACCGCCCGGGAACCTCACCCGGATTGCCGACCTCGAGGAGGTGCCAGGCGTCGGACCGCTCGACGTCGGCTCGGGAGGTACATCACTGCCGTGGCCGCGCGACACCCGGCCGCGCCCGATCACGGCGTTTCTCGGCAACGGGCCGGATCAATCGAGCGACACCAGTTCACCGTCTGCGCCCGTGCAGTTTCTCGCGGGGCCACCCGGAGGCGAGGGCACGGGCTCCGGCAATGGGTCGAGCGGCGGCAGTTACTCGGGCTTTCCGAATAACCTCGGCCCGTTCAATGGCGGCGGAGGTGCGGGGGGGGGCTCGGGGGGCGGCGGTCCGCTGTTCTTCAGCGACCCGGGTGATCCGAGCGCGCCCGCGCCCACTCCCGAGCCGGCGACGATTCTCCTGATCAGCTCGAACGTTGTGCTGCTCGGTGCGGCGTCGTGGAGACGCTGTCGTTCTTTGAAGGAGACCGTGCCTAGCGGGTGACAAAAAATGGAGCCCGCAGCAACCAGCTTTTGGCTTGGAGCCCCCCTCAGTCGGGCATAAGTGCACGCCAGCATTGCAGTCCTTCGATGGCATACCCGTTGCGTAGTTCCCCGTTCGTAGCGCAAATCCTTCGAGGAGTGCAAACAGTGAATGTCCTGGTGCTTGACGAGACGATGGAGCTATCGGCGCCGATCCACGGGCTTGCGAGTATCTGTGGCTGGGAGCCGCATTTCGTAGGGTCGCTGCACGAGCTGGAGCAGGCGGTGCAGGCGCACGGGCGGCCGGCGCTGACGGTGGTGAATTTGCAGCCGCCGCTGACGGCGTGGGAGCTGGGGCAGCG
>WNFF01000960.1_pt1 | contig 28894 bp, 27 predicted proteins | sample 5400441 | NCBI WGS metagenome assembly WNFF01 (sample SAMN13153345, study PRJNA577476) | soil metagenome | isolation source: 120 cm saprolite under Douglas fir tree site 2 hole 3 replicate 1 | place: USA:California | collected 2015-04-18
CGAGGATTTTTCCGCCCCGATCGCGGGCGGCAAGCTCGAGGTCCGCGAAGAATCCCGCCGCCGCGTCCGCCCGTCCTTCGCGAAGCGCGCTGCCCGCATCCAGCGACGAGCCAAGCTCGACAAATTTCACGTCGGCGACGCCGAGGGCGACGCGGGAGAGCGCCCAGAGCGCGAAGTAGTAGGAGGAGCCCTGCGGGTGGGCGGCGATCCGCTTGCCGCGCAGCTCCGAGAGGTTCTGGATGCCAACCGCGGCCAACGCTTCCTGACCATGGCTTCGGCCGAGGAGGAGCACCGTCCGGGGCGAGGCGTCCCGAAGCTGTGTCCACCAATGGGCCAGACGGTCGACGGAGATCGCCGCCATGTCCACGCCGCCATTCTCCGCGCCAAAGGCGAGCGCCTTGCGCAGGTCCTCCTCGCGGCCGAAAACGACCGCCCTGGCGTCCATCGAGTAGGCGAGCTTGAGCAGACCCCCGCTGGGCCGGTCCCGGCGATCCGGATCGGAGGTCTTCACGCCTCCGGTGGCGAGCAGCAACGCCGCGGAGGAGCCGCGCGGGGTGAAGCCGATCATCGTCGGTCTGAGCGGAATCGAGGCAAGCTCGCCCACGGGAGCGGCCACGCCGGCGGGAAAATCTCCAGCGGAGAGTCGAGCGCCGCGCTGCAAACGGGGAAAGTAACGCGTCTGCAGCCTATCGACGTAGCCCAGTCGCGAGCCCGCGAGGTAAGCCGCCGCGAGCAATCCCGCCCCGATCAGGAAAATGAACCCCGAGCCGCGTCTGACGATCACTACCGCTATTTAACCTCAATCTTCTTGCCGATCGTCTTCTCGCCCGCCGCGGCGACATCCGACACGGGTGTCGGGGGGGTCAGACCCATCTCCATCTTGAACTGCTTCACGATCTCCTGGGCCTGGATCTTCTCCGCCTCTTCCTCGATCTGCATCGCCTGGTGATCCACCGATTCAAGCGCCATCTGCATCCGCGCCTCGTTCATCGCGGTCTCCTCTTCGACCTTGCGGATCATCTCGTCGTGAGTGGCGTCGATCCCGGCGACCTCGAATGACTCCATTGCATCCGCCACCTTCGCTTGCCATTGGGCGCGCCGGGCGTCGCGAATCGCATCCATCGCCTCCTGGGTTTTCTTGTCCTTCTCGCGCATGAACGCCTTTTTGACGTTCTGCGCCTTCTCCCAAGCGGAGCGGGCGGTGCTCAGCTGCGCATCGTTTCGAGCCAACGCCCCCTTTTCCATCTGTAGCCGCGTGGCGTACTGGGCCGCGAGATCGTCGCGTCCGGCCTGAATCGCCGCCTTTACCTTGGCGGTAAGGTCGCCAACCTCTTGCTTATACTTGGAATTCTCCTTTTCCAGCAGCGTCACGTTGGCGCGGATCATCGCGATCGACTCGTTCATCTTGGGAACCTGGTCGTTGAGGTCGCGGATGTTCTGCTCGAGGATCATCTCCGGGTCTTCGATCGAGGTGACGAAGAAACCGAAGAAGCTGCGCATTGCCCTCTTGAACCGTTTGAACATGAGGCCTCCGACGCTAACCCACCGGCTTAGCACACGAACCGGTGGAGACTACAGTTTCGCTAAAAGCGCCCTCCCTACGGAGGGAGGGAAACCGCGATTGCCTGTGGCGATTGAGGATGGGCCCGCTCGCCAGCCTTGGCTTTAGGCTGGGCGGGGACGGCTCGCCCTCGACATCCGAGTAGCGACTCTTCGCGCCTGGGCCCGCGCCTCGGCGACCAACGCGGCTTCGTCGAGCGTCAAAAGCTGCCGATCCTGCATCACCATCTTACCATCGATGATCACGTGCACCACGTCGCTCGATCGCGCGGAGTAGACCAGCCGCGAAAGCAGCTCCCCTTCCGGCGTGGCATGCGCTTGAGAGAGGTCGACCACCGTGAGGTCGGCTCGCTTTCCGGGCTCGATCGAGCCGATCTCGTCTTGCAGCCCGAGCGCCCGGGCTCCACCCAGGGTGGCCATCTCGAGAACGCGCGAGGCCGGCATCGAAGCCGCTCCGGTTCGCGGCTTCTGGATCAGCGACGCCAGACGCATCTCGGCGAACATGTCGAGGTTGTTGTTGCACCCGGCGCCATCCGCCCCAAGGCAGACGTTCACCCCGAGGTCGAGCAGCTCCGGAACGCGGGCCACCCCAGATGCCAGCTTCAGATTCGCGCTCGGGCAGTGGCAAACCGTGGTCCCCGTCTCGCGGAGAATCCGCTGCTCCTCCGGGCTCAGCCAGACGCAGTGGGCGAGGACGACGTCGCTGCCGGTAAGCCCCAGCCAATGGAGGTACTCCACGTTGTCGCGACCCGTACTCTTGCGGACTTCTTCGCACTCGGACGCATTCTCGCTCGCGTGGGTGTGGATGCGGACGGAAAGCTCGCGCGCCCTCCGGGCAACCTCGCGCAGCAGATCCTCGGAGCAGGAGAGGACGAAGCGAGGTGCCATCGCATAGCGAAGCCGATTGTCCGACGTCCCGTGCCACGCCTTGATCAAGCGCACGCTCTCCGCGAGGGAGTCGGCGGTGCTCTCCAGAAGCTCCGGCGGCAGCTGAGGACCGACATCCATCATCGCCTTGCCGCTGGTGAGCCGAAACCCGCAGTCTCGCGCCGATTCGAAGATCGCGTCGGCGTATCGCACCACCGACATGTCGAGCGCGGCCGTCGAGCCGCCCTTGATCAGCTCGGCGAAGGAGAGGTCCGCGGAGACTCTCAGCGAGCGTTCATCGTGCGCCGCCTCGAGGGGCCAGATGCGCTGGCGCAACCACTCGAGCAGCTCGAGGCCCTCCGCCTGATTGCGAAAGAGCGTCTGGCAGGCGTGCAGGTGGCCGTGAATCAGGCCGGGCAAGACCACCTGTCCGGAAGCATCAAGGACCCGCCGGACCGTGCCCGGGTTTTTCAGGCCGCGGCCGACCTTTAGAATCCGGCCGCTGCGAATCCAGATGTCCGCGCCGGAGAGGACATCCCGGGCAGGGTTCATCGTGACCACGGTCGCGTTGGTAATCAGCAGATCCAAACGGCGGCGCTCCGATCACAAATAGGTTTTCGTAAACGGGTGGGGCAAGAGCTGCCGCAGCTTGAAGCGCTTCTCTTTCCCGCGAAGGTTACGGCAATGAACTGGAAGATCGCCGCCCGCAAACTCCGCCAAAACTTGAAGACAGACGCCGCACGGAGGCGACGGTTCGGCACTTTCGCTGACGATCGCCACCGCCAGCAGTTTGCGCGCACCGAGGCGGGCGATGGCGCAGGCGATCGCATTTCGCTCCGCGCAGACGGAGACGCCGTAGGAGGAGTTTTCCACGTTGCAACCCGAAGCAACCTGCTCGCCGTCGACGAACACCGCGGCACCGACGGCGAAGCCAGAATAGGGTGCGTAGGCGTGGCTCCGGGCCTCGATCGCCGCGTTGAACAGCTCCGCCCAGGGAATGACTTGCCGAGCCATCTTTTAAGAGACCTTCGCCGCGCTCGCGGCAGTCCTCCGGCTGAGGCGGCGCCGCACCATCGCCGTCGTCGCCCAGATTGCGATCCCCAGGGCGAGGAGCTCCGCGGAGAACATCCATTCTTTAAGTTGCGGACGCGCCATCGCCAGCAGGATCGCTGAAAACCCAGCGCCGGCCAGCGGGATGACGAGCCCGCCGGGCAGCCGATAGGTGCGCTCGGCGTTGGGCCTGCGATACCGCAGCACGATCACCGCGAGGCAGGTGGGAATGTACTGGCAGAAGAGGGCGACGTTGGACACGTCCACCAGGGAGCCGTAGCCGAGGAAGAACGCCAGCACCCCGGCGAGCCCGGTGGCGAGCGCGATCGCCGGCCCGGGCGTCCGAAAGCGCGAGGTCCCGGTGAAGACGCGGGGCAGATACCCGTCGGCCGCCAGAGCGGTGAAGTAGCGCGGTCCGACCAGGGCGGTGCTCGAGCAGAACCCGGCCATCGAGACCAGTGAAGCCAGGCCGAGGATCGAGATCCCGGGCTTGCCGAAAATCCTGCCCGCGACCTCCATCAGCGGCTGCTCGCGGGCGTGCAGATCCGGCACCGTGCTCAAGGCGACGAGTTGGATGATGCAATAGAGCAGGGTCGCCCCGGCGAGGCTGCCGACCAGCGCGAGGGCAACGTTGCGCTTGGCATTCTGGGTCTCACCCGCGGGAACGGGAACGTATTCGAAGCCCGAAATCATGAATACCGCGAGAAAGGCGGAGGAGGAGATCGCGTGCACGTAGGTCACCGGCTCGCCCGGAACGGACTGGGCGGAAAACATGCCGCTCAGTACCTCCGGACGGACGTACGCGAGCCCAACCAGGGCCAGCGCGAGGAGCGGAAGAATCTTGGCGATCGAAAGAAAGTCGGAGGTGCGCGCCCCCGCCTTCACCCCGAAGTAGTTGATCATCCCCAGGGTGCCGATCAGCCCGACCGCGACGAACGACTTGAAGCTCAAGACGAAGCCGCCCTGCCGAAGGACCACGGTGCCAAACCACGGAACGAGCTTGGCCAGTGCTTCGGCGAAGCCAACCGACACCGCCGACCAGCCCAGCACCCCGGTGGCCATCGCCATCCAGCCGACGATGAACCCGAGATAGGGGCCAAAAGCCGCCCGGGCGTAGACGTAGGGGCCGCCGTTCTGGTCGAACATTCCGCTGAGCTCGGCGAAGCAAAGACCGATCAGGATGCACAATACACCACAAGTAAAGACCCCGACGACGCTCGCATATCCGGCGAGCTTCGCCAGCGGCGCGATCAACAGATAGATGCCGGAGCCGACGATTCCGTTGATCCCGATGCAGACGCAATCGAAGAGGGACAGGCTGCGCGCGCGTGGAATCGACATCGCGCGCGACTATAGCCGTGCGGCGGCGGGCAGGAAGCTTCGCAGTACGGAGGAGAAAACGTCGCGCGCGCGATTCGCCGTGGCAGCGACTTCTTCGTGGGTGAGGGGCTTGGACCCGATTCCTGCGCCGAAGTTGGTGATGCAGCTCAAGCCGGCGACCTTGACGCCCATGTGCCGCGCGACGATCACCTCCGGAATGGTGCTCATTCCCACCGCGTCGGCGCCCAGCACGCGAAGCGCGCGGATCTCCGCCGGCGTCTCGTAAGAGGGCCCCCGCAGCATCGCGTAGACGCCCTTTTTGAGCGCCACGCCCTGCCGTGCGGCGGACTCAAACATCAGAGCCACCAGCGCCGGATCGTACGCGGCGCTCATGTCTGGAAACCTCGGCCCCAGCCGATCGTCGTTGGGGCCCACGAGCGGATTCCATCCCGCGAGGTTCAGGTGATCGACGATCGCCATCAGATCTCCCGGAGCGAAGGTCGGGTTGATCGCCCCCGAAGCGTTGGTGACCATCAGCACCCGAATGCCCAGTGAGCAGAGCACCCGGGCAGGGAACGCCACCTGGGCCGGGGAGTAACCTTCGTAGTGGTGAATGCGGCCTTGCATGGCGACGGTCGGCTGCCCATCCAGGTGGCCAAGGACGAGCCGGCCGGCGTGACCGGGCACCGATACGCGAGGAAAATTCGGTAGATCGGCGTAGTTGAAGACCTTTTTTTCCTCGAGACTTTCGGCGAACGAACCCAGTCCGCTGCCCAGGATGATGCCTACTCTTGGCGCGACGCCGCCGGCGCGCTCCCGAATGGCATGGACTGTTAGCTGGAGGTCCTCGTAGAGGCCCATCGGGGGAGCATCATACGCGCCGCCGTGCTGTTCTCTACTATCGGACTTGCAAAGCTGTGCATTTCCTGCATTCGTACACCTATGGGCGGCGTGCGCGCCTCCTCGGAAGGGTGCGTCAAAGAGGCAGTGGAAGAAGGAACGAATTCACTTTCGTTGAAAGGGTGATCTACATGATGCGCAAATTGGCATTGGCAGTAGCGTTTGGAATTGCCGTTCCGGCAGCGGCGTTGGCGTGCAGCGACAAGACGGAGCAAGCCAAGACGACGACGGATGGGCAACAGGTACTCCTCGCTCAGGCAGACACGACCAAGCCGCCGGCGAAGAAGTCGACGACCAAGAAGAAGGGTGCGCCGAAGAAGCCGAAGACGGACAGCCCCCCGAAGTAAGTCACTAAGCGAAGCTCGGCGCTGCTCAGTCTGCCGGGCATCTGCTGGATGCGCGGTCCACGTTCATTCGTGGGCCGCGTTTCATTTTTTGCAGTGAATCCGCGCCTCTTGGGCAGCCCTCCCCCTCTGCATTGAATGGCCGCGATAAGTGTTCGTCAGAGCTGCGAACGCGAATTTCTCGCGGACTCACGAAAGGTGAAAACCATGAAACGCAATCTATTGGCCGGCCTCGTACTCGCCCTGGCAGTTCCGGCTGCTGCCTTCGCCGCGCCCGCAACCCAGAAGCACGCAGTTGTCGCGCAAGCAAATACCGCTGGCGCCACCAAGTCCACCGACGCCGATGCCAAAGGCAAGAAGAAGGTCAAAAAGGGCAAGGCTTCGAAATCGGCTGGCATGAAGAGCAGCGATCACAAGGCGGAGCAGGCGAAGTAGCTCTCCTTAGATCACCTGAGTCGCTCCAGAATCAGCGGTCGTGGTGTTGGAGCGGCTGTGCTCAAGCGAAACGCCTGGAGGACGAGCATCGTCGCCGCCTCCAGGCGTTCGTCTTTGTTGTAGTGAACCTGGACGAGAGGCTCGCCGGCGCGAACCGGATCGCCGACCTTTCGAAGCAGCACCAGGCCGACCGCCGGGTCGATCTTCCCGTCGACTTTTTCCCGCCCCGCCCCGAGCATCATCGCGGCGAAGCCGATCGCCTCTGCGTCGATCCAGGTCACGTAGCCGCTGGCCGGTGAGGGAACATCGAGGGTGCTCCGGGCGCGCGGAAGGCGAGAACCGTCCTCGATCGCGGATGGATCGCCACCCTGCCAGCGAACGATTTCCTTGAGCTTTGCCAGAGCGGAGCCGGTTTCAATCGACCGTTGCAGCGTGCGCCGTGCCTCCGCTTCGTCCGCCACTGCCCGCCCCAGAAGAAGCATCTCGGCGCCGAGGGCCAGCGTGATCTCGGTGAGATCGTCGGGAGCGGAGCCTTGAAGCACGGCCACGGCCTCGGATACTTCGAGCGCGTTGCCCACTGCCCGGCCGAGAGGCTGATCCATCTGGGTGAGCAGAGCGCTGACCCTCCGATTCATCCGGCGGCCGATCTCCATCATCGTCACCGCGAGCGCCCGCGCATCGTCCGGCGTCTTCATGAAAGCGCCGGCACCAACCTTGACGTCCAGCACCAGAGCGTCAGCGCCCTCGGCGAGCTTCTTGCTCATGATCGAGCTGGCAATGAGGGGAATGCTCTCCACCGTCGCGGTGACATCTCGCAAGGCGTAGAGCTTCTTGTCCGCCGGCGCGAGCGTCGCGGTCTGACCGATCAGGCAAGCGCCCACCTCGCGGATCATCCGCCGATATTCGTCCGTGGTGAGATCGACGCGGAAGCCGGGGATGGACTCGAGCTTGTCCAGGGTGCCGCCGGTGTGCCCAAGCCCTCGCCCGGAGATCATCGGCACCGCCACCCCGCAGGCGGCGACCATCGGAGCCAGGCAAAGGGACACCTTGTCGCCCACCCCGCCGGTGGAATGCTTGTCCACCTTGATCCCCGGAATGTCCGAGAGATCGAGCACCTCGCCCGACTCGAGCATTGCGCTCGTCCAGGCGCCCAGCTCCTCCGGATCCAGGCCCCGGAAGTAGATCGCCATGGACATCGCCGCCATCTGGTAGTCGGGAATGGACCCCGAAGTGTAGCCGGCGATGAAGTCCCGGATGCCTTGCGGCGGGAGCGATTTGCCGTCGCGCTTGGCCTTGATCAGGTCGTAGGGCCTCACCGGTAAATCGCCATAGCAGGATCGGCGGAAAGGTGACATCTGGTTCCGCGCGCTCGATTTGGTAAATGAGTCCCATGGCAGCCTTCCGCGTCGCCTATCCCGTCCTCGCCGGCTTGCTAACGCTCTCGATCGCCTGCTCGAAAAAGGACGCCCCGGGTTCCGCGTCCGGCGGCCCCAGCACTTCGCCGATGAAAGTCGGCCTGGTCACGGACATCGGGGGACGGGGGGATCAATCGTTCAACGACTCCGCGCTGCGCGGTCTGGAGCTGTGGGCGGCGGGCAAGAAGTTCACCGGTTCGGGGTACCGCGCCGCCACCGCGGAGGAGATCAAGTCGTCGATCTCACCGGACCTGGCGAATCTCGAGCCCCCGATCGAGCCGCTGCCGATCTCGCCGCTGGTGCTGCAGAGCAAGGCGCAGGAGGATTACGAGCCCAATCTTCAGCTGCTGGTGGACCAGGGAGTGGCGCTGGCGATCGGCACCGGCTTCATGCTCGAAAACGCGGTGAAGACCGTGGCCAGGCGCAACCCGGGCTCAAAGTTCCTGTTGATCGACAGCCCGCTGCTCGATGCGCAAGGCAAGCCCACCTCCGCTTTGAACGTGCGAACGGTGATCTTCCGGGAGGAGGAGGGCAGCTACCTGGTCGGGGCCCTGGCCGGGTTGGCGAGCCAAGCGAAGCGGATTGCCTTCGTGGGGGGGATGGAGATTCCGTTGATCAAGAAGTTCGAGGCGGGCTTTCGCGCCGGGATTGCCACCACCAATCCGGAAGCGTCCACCCGGACCCTGATCAGCTACACTGGAAGCTTCGACAACGTCGCGGTGGGCAAGCAGGTCGCGCAGGACATGCTGGCCAAGGGAGCCGACGTGATCTTCCATGCCGCCGGTTCCGACGGGCTGGGGGTGATCCAGGCGGTCAAAGAGGCGCGCGCCGCGGGCAAACGCGCGTGGGTGATCGGGGTTGACTCGGACCAGTGGTCGCTCGCGCCCGAGGCGGTGCTCACCTCGATGATCAAGCGCGTCGATCTCGCGGTCTATCAGACGACCCGCGATCTGGTTCGCGGGCGATTCGAGGCGGGAAACAGCGCGCTGGGTGTGAAGGATCGCGGCGTCTCCTATGCCGAAGTGAGGATCGATTTTCCGGGGAAGGTCGCGGCGCTGCAGCGCGTGGAGGCCCTGCGCCAGAAGATCATCTCCGGCGAAATCAAGGTGCCATCGAACATCGCCGAGCTCTCCTCCTTCAAGGCCCCACCCTGATCTCGCTGCAAAATATCTCGAAGCGCTTCGGCCCGATGCTGGCGGTGGACGGGGTCTCTCTCGAGCTTCAAGCGGGGGAGATCGTCGCCCTGGTCGGAGAGAACGGGGCCGGCAAGTCCACTTTGATGAACGTGCTCTCCGGCCTCTATCAGCCCGACGGCGGCGAGATCCGGATCGACGGGCAGCCGGTCCGCTTCCGCAGCCCGCGGGATGCGATCGCCCGGGGAATCGGGATGGTCCACCAGCATTTCATGCTCATCCCCCCGCTCACCGTGGCGGAGAACGTGGTGCTAGGCAGCGAGCCGCGCCGGCTCGGTTTTCTCGATCTCGCCGCCGCGAAGATTGCCGTCCGCAAGGCGTGCCAAACTTTCGGGTTTTCGCTTCAGGCGGATGCGGTGATCGAGGACCTCACCGTTGGCTCGCAACAGAAAGTGGAGATCATCAAGGTGCTCTACCGCGGCGCGCGGGTGTTGATCCTCGACGAGCCCACCGCGGTGTTGACGCCGCAGGAGTGCGAGGATTTGTTCTCGGTGATGCGGGAGCTCGCCGCGGCCGGGCACACGATCCTCTTGATCACCCACAAGTTGCGCGAAGTTCTCGCGGTTGCCGGCCGCATCTACGTGATGAGGCGGGGAAAGCTCGTCGCGCAAGTGAATGCCAAGGACAGCAGCGAGCGGGAGTTGGCGACATTGATGGTTGGCGACGCCGGCCCACCGCGATCCACCTCCAGCGCGCAGCGGGGCCGGGGGGAGATTCTCCTGGAAATCGAAAACCTCCGCGTGGTCGGCGCTCACCGCGTTCTTGCCTTGCGCGGCGTCTCTTTGAAGGTCTTCGCCGGCGAAGTGGTGGGGATCGCCGGAGTGGATGGCAATGGCCAGCGCGAGCTTGCCGAAGCGATCATGGGTCTGCAGCAACCAACATCCGGCGCCGTTCGCCTGGGCGGCGAGCCGCTGCGCCGTCTTTCGATTGGACAGATCCGCCGGCGCGGGTTGGCCTACGTTCCCGAGGACCGCCTGGTGCAGGCGATCATCGGCCCGATGACCGCGGAGGAGAACATCGCGCTGGGAAGAGATCGGCAACCCCCGTTCGCCCGGCGGGGCTTGATCGATTTCGCCGGTCGCCGCGCCCGCGCTGCGAAGCTGCTCGAGGAATACGACGTCCGGCCACCCGATCCAAAGGCCCGGATCGGGTCGCTCTCCGGAGGGAACCAGCAGAAAGTCGTCCTCGCGCGAGAGATGGATTTCGCACCGAAGCTGTTGGTCGTCGTCCAACCCACCCGGGGCCTGGACATCTCCGCGGTGCGCGCGGTTCATGCCCGGCTGCTTTCCGCGAGAGAGCAGGGAGCGGGAATTCTGCTCATCTCCCTGGACCTCGAGGAGGTGCTCGCTCTTTCCGATCGGCTCTACACGCTCTTCGAAGGCCGGGTCACCGGGGAGCTGGGTCGCGCCGAATTCGACGAGAGGCGCGTGGGACAGCTGATGATGGGCGCCGAGGTCGAGCGCGAACCCCGCCCCCCGAGGGCCGATGCCTGAACAGCCGCCGCGGACCGGAATGCTCCCCTGGACGCGGCAGGCGCTGCCTTCATTGCTCTCCGTCGCGCTGGCGCTCTTCGTTTGCTTCATCGCCATCGCGCTCAGCCGATCGGATCTCGGCATCGCCTCGGAGGCCTATCTGCAAATGATCTGGGGCGGACTGGGGGATATTCCGAGCTTTCTCGCCACCGGCGACTGGTCGGTCTTGACGCGGGCGTGGGGTGAATCGGCGACCAAAGCAGCGCTGCTCACCTTCACCGGCCTTGCCGTCTCCGCCGCCTTCTGCGTCGGCCTGTTCAACATCGGCGCCCAGGGGCAAATGACGGTGGGGGCGATCAGCGCGGCGGTGATCGGCGCCAAACTAAACCTGCCCCCTGGATTGCATCCAATCGCGGCGATCGCCGGCGCCGCCATCGCCGGAGCTCTCTATGCGCTGCTGCCCGCCGTGCTCAAGCTGCGGCGCGGGGTGCACGAAGTCATCTCCACGATCATGCTCAATTGGGTCGCCGTCAGCCTGGTCGAAAACTGGCTGGTGGTGGGCCCGCTGCGCGCCACCGCATCGGGCGATCTGTCGCGCTCGGGAACCGATGAAATCCTGGCCACGGCGGAGCTTCCGCGGATCCTCGGGGGCCTGTCGCGGTTGAACGCCGGCTTCCCGCTCGCGCTCGGCGCGGCGTTCGCCGTCTGGTTCTGGCTCAAACGGACCACCCATGGGTTCGAAACGCGCGCGGTGGGACTGGGGATGGCAGCGGCGCGTACCGCGGGGATCGAAGTCGGCGCCCGCGTCTATCAGACGATGGCGTTGGCCGGCGCGCTCGCCGGAACCGCGGGGGCGGTCTGGGTGCTGGGAACGGAGCACAAATTCCCCGCCACGCTGGGGGCGTCCTACGGCTTTGACGGAATCGCGATCTCGCTGATCGGTCAGAACCACCCCCTGGGCGTCTGCATCGCCGCGGTCTTCTTCGGCGTGCTCAGGGCCGGAGGCACCCGAATGCAGCTGCTCGGCGTTCAGAAAAGCTTCCCCGAATTGATCCAGGGACTGGCGCTGCTGTTCGTCGCCGGAAGGCTGATCTGGGAGAGCTTCCTGCGCCGGTCGGCAAAGCGGATGGTCCAGGAAGCGGAGGCGCCGCGTGCTTGAAGTGATCGAAGCGATTCTCTTTTCGACGCTCGACTACGCTCCCGCCCTGATCTTCGCCGCGCTCGGGGCGGTGCTCTCCGAGCGCTCAGGAATCGTGAACATCGGCGTGGAGGGAATGATGCGCGTCGGCGCTTTCGCCGCCGCGATCGCGGCGCTTGTCATCCCCACCGGCGTGGCGGTGGGCGCGGGGATGCTGGCGGGCGCGGCCCTGGCGAGCGTGCACGCCTATCTGTCGATCCGCTGGCGATCGGACCAGGTGGTTTCGGGGATGGCGCTCAACCTGGTTGCGCTCGCGGGAGTGACCTTCCTGCTCGAAACCCGGTACTCGCCCACCGGGACGCCGCCGATTCTGCAGCTTCCCCGCTGGACAGTCGCCGGCCTGGACTCGCTGCCCCTGCTCCGCGTGGTGTCCGGCCATTCGGCGATGACCTATCTCGCGATCGCGTTGCCGCTCGTCTTCCATCTCGTTCTGTTTCGCACGCCCGCCGGCTTGCGCATCCGCGCGATCGGCGAAAAACCGATCGCTGCTGCGACGCTGGGAGTCTCGGTGGCCCGACTGCGCTACGCCACGGTGATCGGCGGCGGCCTTCTCGCCGGGCTTGGCGGCGCGGTGCTGTCCACCTCGACCCTGGATCGATTCGAGCAGCACATGCCGGCAGGCCTGGGATTCATCGCGCTGGCGGCGATGGTGTTCGGGCGCTGGACTCCTCTGGGAGCGTTCGGCGCTGCGGCGTTCTTCGCCGCCGGCAATGCGCTGAGAATCGGCCTTGCCTCCTCGGCTCCCACCGTCTTGAAAATCGTCCCCCAGGGCTTTTTGCTCGCCCTGCCCTATTTACTCACCCTTCTCGTGCTTGCGGCGCAGGGCGCGAAGAGCCGCGCACCGGCGGCGCTGGGCGTTCCGTTCGAAGCAGAGAGCAGATAGCGGCGGTCTCACTGACAGCCGCTGGGGGTGCATTGGGCAAACAATCCGCCGCACGGGCTGCTCGTACCGCATCGGCATGCGCCAGCCGTGCAGCGGTCGGACCCGATCCCACAGGCAACGCATCGTGCGCCACCGGTTCCACAATTGGCAGTGGTCGGCGGGTTGATGCACGAGTTGCTTGCCGTGCAGCACCCGCTGGCGCACGAAGTCCCGTCACAGTGGCAGGTTCCACTGACGCAGCGCTGACCCTCGGCACAGATTCCGCCGGTGCCGCAGGCACAATTTCCGCTCCGGCATTGATCGGCTCGGATCGGGTCGCACGAAACGCAGCTCGATCCCATCGCGCCGCAATTGTTCAAGCCGGGCGTCAGGCACTGTGCATTGGCATTGCAGCAGCCGGAACGGCAGGAGACGGCGTCACAGACGCAGCCGCTCGAGAGGCAGCGCTGACCGCTGACGCACGCGGATCCGCTGCCGCAGCGGCAGCTTCCATCTGAGCCGCAGTTGTTCGCCAGAACGGCGCTGCACGCAAAGCAACTGCTTCCAGCCGTTCCGCATTGCGAGGCGGAAGGCTGAGTGCATTGCCCGTTCGCGCAGCACCCGGTAGGACAGGACACCGCATCGCAAAAGCACCGTCCACCGATGCAGCGTTGTCCGGGTGTGCAGGGCCCATTGGCACCGCAGCCGCACATCCCATTGGCATTGCAGGTGTCGGTGACCGTGGTGGCGCAGGAATGGCAGGACGCAGCGTTAGCCCCGCAGATGCAAGGGCTGCCGTCCGTCGGACATGGCCCGGGGGTCGGCTGGCGGCACGAAGATCCCAGACAGCATCCGCCGCAAGTGCTCGGGTTGCAGTCGCTGCAGCGCCCGTCGGTGCAACTCTGCCCGGTCGGGCAGGCCTGACAGTTAAAGCCGCCCCTGCCGCATTCGGTATCGAGATTGCCGCTTCGACAGCTCAGTCCATCCGATGAACAGCACCCTGCGCAGTTCGCCGGATCGCAAAGGCAGGTTCCATTCGCGCACTTCTGTCCCAAATCGCAGGACGGACCGGCGCCGCAAGCGCAGACGCCGGAGCTGGTGCAGGTGTCGGCGCGGACCGGATCGCAAGCGGCACAGGCGCGTCCGGCCTTGCCGCACAGGCTAGAGGAGGAGGCCGTTCCACCATCCGGATTCGCCGCGGGTGTTTCGCAGAAGTTGTTGCGGCAGCAGCCATTCGGGCAGGACGCGGCGTCGCAGCTGCAAGCGCCATTTTGGCAGTGCTGACCGGGAGCGCACGCGAGGCCGGCGCCACAAGCGCAGAACCCCTGTGCATTGCAGCTGTCCGAGGTGATCGGGTCGCAAAAGACGCAGGCGCTGCCCCCGATGCCGCAATTGACCTGGCCCGGGGGATAACAGGTTCCGCCCGAGCAACAACCGCTGGGGCAATTGGCTGGACAGTCGCTGCAGGCTCCGCCGGTGCAGGTCTGGCCGGGAGCGCACGCCTCGCAGGCCTTGCTTGCGGTTCCGCAGACCGAGTCTCCGCCGGCGCTTCGCGGGACGCACAGGTTGTTCGCGCAGCAGCCGTTCGGACACGAAGTCGCGGTGCACTGACATTCGCCGTTGTTGCAAACCTGGCCTGGCTGGCAAGGGTCGCCCGTCCCGCAGTGGCATTGGCCAAGGACGCATCGATCCGATCCCAGCGAGGCGGAGCACGCCGGACGTTCCCCACACCGGCAGTCTCCAGTGGAGCAGTTGTCGGCGACCGTCGGACTACACGCCGTACAGATGAGGTCGTTCCCGCAACTCATCAGCGAGTAACTGGTGACGCAGGTCACCCCGGAGCAGCATCCGACGCAGGGACCGCAACTGGGCTGCGGGCTTGCGCTCGGAAGGGTGAGGGAGATTTCGACCTCGTAGTCCTTCTTTATCCGGACATCCGACTGGTCCTGATTGACGACGCGACCTTGGTAGAGGCCTTCGGCAGCGACGGTCACCGTCTGCCCGGCGAGGGAGTCCGGCATCAGGATCCGCAGCGTCTGCCCGGTGGGAAGCGCGCTTCCGCTGTCGTCGGGCGGACGCAGCACCGGGTCAAACAGGGCGTGGTCGGTCTTGGCCGAGAACCGGATCTGGGTGAGCACGAGGTCAGAGGTGAAGTTGACGCTGACGTAGACGGAGGTTCCGGAGGCTTTAGCCGCATCTTTGCAGCTGGAGGTCATCCACGCGCCGAGCACGGCTGCAGCGAGGACCAGAGCCCTCCGTGTGAGCGGAGCTTCCGGGGGCGATCCGCTCATCTCGCGTTGACGCTGCCCAGGCTGGTGGCTCGCGCGTGGGGAGCGGGAAGCATCAAGTAAATCGCGCCGCCCGTAAGAACGCCGACACCGGACCAGAACCACCACTTCTTCAGAATGGAATCGCTCTGGGGCGGGGGCGAGGGCGGCAGCGACGAGAACAAGAGGGCCCTGCCCTTCTCCTCCGCTTCCGCTTTCAGGGCCGCAGCTCGAGCAATCTCCAGCTCATGCCGCCTTGCCGCCTCCGCCTCGGCCCTCTGCTGGCGCTCGATCTCCGCCTGCTTCGCTTCCACTTCGGCGATCAGATTCTCCACTACCGCCCCGTCGGAGGCGCTCAAATCCGCCTCGTTCCGGTAGCGCCGGTAGTAGAACGACGCGGTCGCCAGCTGGCCCAGGTGGCGGTAGCACTGGGCGATGTTGAAGAGGAATCCGGGGAGCGGCGTGAGCTCGTAGGCTTCCCTGTAGCCGGTCAGGGCGATCTCGAATTGAGAGAGGTTGAATGCCTTCGTCGCGTCGGTGAACCTGGCGCGCGCCAATCTTTCGCTATCGGAATCCATGCCTCGCGGCTCGCCAAAGGCGGAGGAAGCGAGAAGACAGATTGCGAGAAGGCAGCGGCGGACGCTAGCGCTCAAACGGGTTGATGATGCCATCAGCCGAGATTTTCTTCTTCAGCCTCGGTGTCGGCTTGGGTGCGCTCTTCGCGGGAATCGCCTGACCTGCCGCGCCAAGCGGCGAAGTAGCGGGACTGGCGTCGGTGTAGTTGTTCGACGGTTCCGGTGGCTCGGTGGGCCAGGGGTTGGCGACCTGGCCCGGGTCGGGCAGCGAAGAGGCCTTGAGCGAGAGATCCGCCGGCGCGAGGTCCACCGTCGTTGGATTTGGGGATCGGTCGGGCTCAACGACGTGCCGCGAGCGCGACAGCGTGACGATCCCGACGCTCGCGAGCAGCAGCGCGCTGGCGCCGACCACCAAAACCTTGCCCCACCGCTTTGGCCACGCGGAGCCGCCGGTGAGCGCTTTTCCCAGTTGCTGGCTGAGCTCGTCCATCGAGAGCGGCCGATCGAGAGGCTCTTTTTCCAGGCAGCGCATCACCACCGCCTTCAGCTTGCCGGGGATCCGCTCGCCACGCGAGGTAAACTGAGGAAGCGGCGGAGGAGGTTTGGTGATGATCTGGACGACGAGCTGGCCGAAGGAAGTGGACTCGAACGGAGGGTGGCCGGCGAGTATCTCGTAGAGCACCACGCCGACTCCGTAGATGTCCGCGCGGTAATCGGCACCCAGACCCGCGGCCTGTTCCGGTGCCATGTACGCCGGGGTACCTACGATGGTCCCCTCGATCGTTTCCGATGCCTTTTCTTCTCCGAGCGGCGCGGTGAGCTTGGCGACGCCGAAGTCGAGGACCTTGGTGAAGTTGGCATCGCCATTGCGCTCGGTGATGAAGATGTTGTCCGGCTTCACGTCCCGGTGTACCACCCCGAGTTGGTGCGCCGCCTCCAGCGCGACGCAGACCTGCCGGGTGATGTGTACGGCTCTCTTGATGTCCAGGGGCTGCTTCCGGAGCAGCTCCGCGAGGCTCGCGCCCAACAAGAGCTCCATCACGCAGTAAGCGCGTCCCGCTCCGGAACCTTCGACCTCGTTGACGAAATCGAAAACCTCCACGATGTGCTCGTGGTTGATCTGATTGACCGATCGTGCCTCCTGGAAGAAGCGCTGCACCAGATGCGGTGTTCTCAGGTGTTCGGGGCGCATCACCTTGAGCGCCACCTGCCTGCCCAGCCTCACGTGCCGGGCGAGGAACACCCGACCCATCGAACCTTCTCCGATGAGCTTCACCAGCTGATAGCTGCCCAGGACGTCGCCCTCTTTTTCGCGCGCCGGATGCGTGAGCGAGCCGTCGGGCATCTTGGTCGAGAAGGCCACGGTGGCCGACGGCGGCCGGAGTTTTTGAAGCGCGGCGGCGACCTCGCCGGCGGTGGCGAAGCGGTCTTGAGGCCTGATGGCGAGACATCGCTTGACCACCGGGCTCAAGTAAGCGCTTGGCCCACTGAGCGGAACAAAGCGCTCGCGCGCGCTTTGCTCGATCGTTTCCGCGACGCTCGTTCCGAGAAGAGGCGGCTCGCCGGTCAGTGCTTCGTAGATCACCGCGCCCAGGCCGTAGATGTCCCACCGCGGATCGGGTTTGCCATTCGGCAACCTTTCCGGCGGCAGGTAATCGGCGTTCGGCGCGCTGGCGCGGCTGCCGGCGACCGATCGGTCCCCGAGCAGCGCCCAGCCTGAGCCGATCAGCTTGGGTTGAAGAGCGCGCAACCCACCGTGGAGAAGAATGTTCGCCGGCGTGATCTTGCCATGGACCACCCCGCGCTGATGGAGGTAGTCGAGGGCGGCGCACACCGGGAGGATGAGCTGGATCAACTCCTCCCCGCGCAGCGGCGGATGCGTCTTGAGATAGCTCGCCAGATCCTCGCCCTCGAAATACTCGGAGACGAGATAAATGCAACCCTCCGCGGTGCGACCGGAGCGCAGCTGGCGAGCGAGGTTGGGGTGCTCGAGCTTGGCCCAGGCGCTGGCGTCCTCCAGCAACCGCGACGCAGCAGCGCGGTCGGCGGAGATGTCGGGGCCGAGGAGCTGGAAGAGCACCAGCGGATCCGATCCATTCTCCTGGGCAAGGAACACCTCCGCCAGGGCGCCATCTCCGAGCTTGCGAACGAGCTGATAATTGGGTGCGTTTTGAGTCATCTCGCCGCGCGAAAAGAACCGACCTCCCAGGGGCTGAATGTCGCGTTGGGAATGGCTTCATTCTAGGAGAAGCGCTCCCAACAGAGTCAACACAGCCCCCGATGGAGCTTTCGCGGGTGGGGCCACGCCTACCTCTCGCGCCGATTTCGCTTGATTGTGTCAAAAGCGATTGCTCCACCTTCAGGGTGTTTCTCGACCCGGAACGCGGAGCAATCGGATGTCTACGGTAGACGGTTTCTAGAGCTTGAAAGCGAGCCCGAACAGGGCCTGCAGATCGAAGTTCGTACCTCCACCGAAGGCCGTGTAGATGATCGGACCCATTCGAAGGTTGAACGTCAGGGCCATGTTTTTTTCGAGGAAGTACTCGACGCCGCCGCCAAAGAGAATGGGAACGGCGAATGACCCGAAAGTACCAAAGGTGACGAACATCGGGAGATCGAAATTAAATGCGACGTTAACCACGTTACTGACGGGCAGGCCAAAAATAAGCCCTGTCGCAAATGAAAGTCCGAATGTGGTGGTGCTCCCGAAAAACGGGCTTGATGGATAAAAGATGAGCAAGGGTCCAGGGGCAAACCACACACCTAGGTTGTACTTGGGCGTCTCCATCAGGGTCGCCTTCGCCAGGCCTTGAACCTTGAGCTCCGGATGGACGTTGTTGACGTCGCCCTCGACGCCATAATTAAAAGTGAAGATGCCGCCGAAGTCGACGGTGGGGGTGTACCCATGCAGCCATGTGGCGGAAATTCCCGGCCAGCCCGCCTGGGCGTGAATGACATTATTGTTGCTGCCGACCGTTTCACCGGTGAGCACCGACCATCCCTGACCCGAGCGCGCCTGCGCCTCTAAAGGCACCCAGGCGAGCACCCCGATGACGGCAAAGAGCTGAACCACTTTCCTCATTTCATTTCCTCCCCGCATTGTAGTTTTGGACAAATGAGACTTACACCTGCGAAAGGTTACCCCTGTTCCGTGCAAGTGCAATGAAAGCCTCCTCCAGCCGGCGCATTTTTTTACTCGAACGCTTGCGCGCCGTGCGCAAGGGCTCGTCATCATCCAGGCTCTCTTTCAACTCGAAATAGTATTTGATCTTGGGTTCGGTACCAGACGGCCTCAGTGTGACACGCGAGCCACCCTCGAGTTCATAGGCGATGACATTCGAAGAGGGAAGTTGAATCGGCAGCGACTTTCCCCCGGTAACACTTACACCGGCGCCGTAGTCCTTGACCTCCAGTACGGGAAGCTCCCCAATCCGGCGGGGAGGATCCCGGCGAAAGCCCTCCATGATCTGGGCGATGATCGCGGCGCCCTTCGCGCCTGGGAAGGTGAAATTCCGCTGCACAGAAATGTAGAGGCCGAATTGCCGCTGAATCTGCTCTAAGTATACGGCAGGGGAGGAGCCGCGGGAGCGGCACCAGGCCGCCAGCTCGGCAAAGGCCACCGCGGTGCCAATTCCATCTTTGTCGCGAACCAGCGTTCCGACCGTGTAGCCGAGGGCTTCCTCGTACCCGAAGATGAAACGGGCGCCGATCTCCTCTTCGAGTTGAAGAGCGCGGTTGGCGATCCATTTGAACCCGGTCAGCGTCTCCTCGTGAAGGGTCCCGAGCCGTCGGGCGATGTCCCCCAGCTGTGGAGATGAAACAATGCTGTTGATGGTCAGAGACTTTCGACCTGACGCCGCGGAATGGGTGAGCAGATAGTGACCGAGCAGGACGCCGACCTCGTTGCCGGTTAACTGCTGGAGCGCGCCTGCCGAATCCCGCACCATCACCGCGAGCCGGTCGGCGTCGGGGTCGTTGGCGAAGGCGAGATCGGCGTGGATGCGCTCGGCAAGATCTCGCGTCAGATCCATTGCGCCAGGCTCTTCCGGGTTCGGAAACCCGACGGTGGGGAAGGTAGGGTCGGGGGCATGTTGCTCGGCAACGACCTCGATTCCGCCGATGCCAGCGACGGACATCGCGGCGGTAAACCAGGCGCCTCCGACGCCATGCAACGCGGTGTAGGCGATCTTCAAATCGCACCGGATGTCTGGATGCAGTCGAAGGCGCGCCACGCCTTCCAGGTAGGCACGCCCAACGCTCTCCGGTATCGCCCCCCGTAGATTCGCTTTCTCCGCCTGCCCGCGAGGGAGCAAGGCAATCCGATCGGCGGGCTCCACCGCCTCGATCGCGGAGGCGATGCCGCGGTCATGCGGAGGAATGATCTGGGCGCCGTTTTCCCAGTAGACCTTGTATCCGTTGTACTCCCGGGGATTGTGGCTGGCAGTGATCATCACCGCTCCGGCCGCCCCCAGATGCCGCACGGCGAAGGCGGTCACCGGCGTTGGAACGGGATCGGCGAAGTACAGCGCCCGAATCCCCTCGGCGGCCAGCACCGCGGCGGTCTCCTCCGCGAACTCCGGGCTCAGTCGGCGAGCGTCCCGCCCCACGACTACTCCTCGGCGAGCCGCGTCCGGGATCTGCGCTTTGAGATACCGCGCCAAACCCGCGGTGGTGCGCCGAACCACCGCCCGATTCATCCGATTGGGGCCTGCGCCGATCACTCCACGCAGACCGGCGGTGCCAAATTCCAGCGAGCTGCCGAAGCGTTCGGTCAGCTCCGCATTCGCCCCGCGAGCGAGAAGCTCTCTGACCTCGCGCGCCGTTTCGGGATCGGGATCCGCGGCGCTCCATTCCTGGGCGCGGCGGCGTGCCTCGTCGGCATTCATATCAACGCCCCCGCCCCCGCTGACCCAGCAGACCGTCCCCCCGAACCCGTTTCGCGTCGCAAATTTTCACGTTGTCACGTCAATAGCTCGCGGTCGCCTTGCCGCCGGTGACGATCGCCACCGAAGCGGAGGCGCCGATCCGGTTGGCCCCCGCCGCGATCATCTTCATCGCGTCTTGCGAGGTGCGGATGCCCCCCGAGGCCTTCACGCCGACATCGTCGCCCACCACGCTGCGCATCAAAGCCACATCCTCCGCCGTGGCTCCGCCCCCGCCAAACCCGGTGGACGTCTTGACGAACGCCGCCCCGGCGGCTTTCGCCAGCGCGGAGCCGACGATCTTCTCCTCCCGGGTGAGCTTGCTCGTCTCGAGAATCACCTTGACCGGGTGCGGTTTGGCGGCGTCCACCACCGAGCTGATGTCCTTGATCACCAGTGCGTAGTCCTTGCCTTTGAGCGCGCCGATGTTGATCACCATGTCGATCTCCCGAGCGCCACATCGGATTGCTTCTCTCGCCTCGAACGCCTTGGCGCTCGGCAACGCGGCGCCGATCGGGAAACCGACCACGGCGATCGGAATGGTGTTCGACCCGGCGAGGATCCGCGCTGCCGTTCCCACGTTGGCGGAATTCACGCAAACCGTCGCAAAACCGAAACGGCGCGCCTCCTCGGAGAGCTTGACCACCTCTTCGCGGGTTGCATCTGGCTTGAGCAGGGTGTGGTCGATGTAGGGCGCGATGTCGGCGGAGGTTCGGATCACCTCCGGAGCGATCCGGGCGGCGCCGGAACGAACGCCAAGGACCGTGGCACAGCTGTCGATGATCGGGCAGACGTCGCAACTGGGGGCGCAGTCGGGCACCGTCGCGGCTTCTCGATTCCCACTCGGCGCTGCGAGCGCGGACGCCGGGGACGGCGCGCACGGCTCCTCGCGCCCCAGCCGGGCCGCCTGAAGTCGGCGGCGAACCCGATCCGCGATCTCCTCCACCACCGGGCCGAGCTCCTCGGACTGCGCCATGCGATCCGTCTAGCGCAAAACAGTCGCTCGGCAAAGCATCGCGCTAGGGGCCTTGGACTCCTCGCCGCGCGACCGGCAGCAACGCGACGAACAGCAGGGTGCTCACCCCGGCGATCGCCGCGGCGGAAAAGAAGGCAGCCGGCTGTCCGAACCATTTCCAGATCGCACCAAAACCCAGCCCGGCGGCGAGGGCGGAGATCCCGCTCAGCGCGTAGTAGAGACCGAACGCACGTCCGCGCGATTGGGCCGGCGCCAGGCTGGATAGAAGAGCGCGCTCCGCGCCCTCGGAAAGACCGTGGTAGAGGCCATAGAAAGCGATCACCGCCAAGGTGGCGGGCACGCCATGGACGAGCGCCAGCCCCAGATAGCTGACCGCGTACAGCCCCCAGCCCGCGGCAACGACCCGCGCGCTCCCCATCCGATCCGCCACCCACCCGGCGGGAAAGGAGACGATCGACTTGACCGCCTGGAGCATCAGCCACGCCAACGGCAAAAGCCGAGCCGGAGCGCCCTCCGCGGTCAGCTTCAAAAGGAGAAAGGCGTCTGTTGAGTTGGCCAGACCGAACAAGGCCACCGGAGCCAGGTAGGCAAATAACCGTCGGGGCACCGGCTCGAGCGCCTGACGCCCCGGACTGGCGACGACCCGGGTTTCCGGTTCCCTGGCGAAAAACAATACGAGCAGGGCCAGCGCGCCCGGGATCGCGGACAAGAGGAACACCCTTTCCACCTGGATCCCCATCCCTACCAGCGCGGCCGCAGCCAGCGCTCCGAGCGCCGCTCCGCCGTTGTCCATCGCCCGCTGAAATCCATACGCTCTACCCCGGCCTCCCTCCGGCACCCAGGAGGAGATCATCGCGTCGCGCGGGCTGCCGCGGATGCCCTTGCCGACCCGGTCGGTGGCGCGAATCAGCAGTGGTTGCCACCAGGAGGTCGCGAAGGCCATCAGCGGCCGAGCGACGGTCGCGATCGCGTAGCCGCAGATCACCAGGGGGCGCAGCCGTTTCGCCCGATCCGCCCACTGGCCCGAGAACCACTTGAAGAGCGCCGCCACCAGCTCGGCGAGGCCTTCCATCGCCCCCAGCAACAGCGGCGCATCCGGAAATCGCGCCGCAAGGAACGCGGGAAGGAGCGGGAAGATCATCTCCGAGCTTAAGTCGGTGAGCAGGCTCACGAGTCCCAGCACCACGACCGTCGCGGGCAGCGCGGCGCGGTTACTTGCGCGGGCCAAGTCCCGCCTTCTTCCGGGCTTCGAGCAATTTCTCGACTTCGCTCGACGACAGTGGCGAAGGAGAACCGAGAGCCCGGGCGGCGTGGAGGATCTTCGCGTAGTGCTCGACCAGCTCCATCCGCAGCAGGGCCTGGGGGAGATCCGCTCCCAGGGTGAGCGCAATCGCGTCGAACCTGGCACTGCACGCCTCGATCCGCTTCACCCCTTCCGGATCCTTCGGCAGGAAGCGAGGCACGGTGGGGATCCGATCCCCGAGCGAGACGACGATCTCCGGTATCGCGATCGGCGAAAGCTCCTGTTCGACCAGGCCAAAGGCGGTGGCAAACGGTGGATGGGCATGAAGGACCGCATCGATCTCGGGGCGGGTGCGGTAGGCGGCCAGATGGAGGTCCAATTCGGAGAAGGGACGGCCGCGACCCTCGAGCACGTTTCCGCCCATGTCCACCACCAGCAGCGAGGCGTCGTCGACGTCCCGCTTGGAAATGGAGCTGGAGGTGATCAGCAACCGATTCCCATTCAGACGGACCGACGCATTGCCATCGTGGTTGGCGACCCAGCCGTTCTCGTGCAGCCTTCGGGAAATCGCTACCACTTGCGAGCGCAATCTCGGAAGCGGTGGGAAGGGCATCAGGCGCTGACCTCATCCACCACGCCGACGATCATCGATCGAATCGGCAGCGTGGCGTCGCCGAGGACCTGGCGGATGCCCCCGCCCTCCCGATTGACGAGCACGAGATCCCCGGGGCCGGCGGAGCAGAGGTGATCGATGGCGATGAAGCTCGACCCCATCGGCCGCTTCAGCTCGTCGACCGCCTGAACGACCATCAATCTGCGCCCCAGGAAGGCGGGGTGCTTCGCGGTGGCGGTGACGCTGCCGAGCACCTTGCAAAGGGTCATACGTCCACCGAATCGACGATCCCGACGATCGCGCTGTCCACCGGAACGAACGACGGATCGAGGGCGAGCGCCGCCTCGCGACTTCCCACCAGGTAGACCAGATCGTTGCGCCGCGCCGAAACCGTATCCACCGCGACTTCCACCGGACCGGATGGCTGCCGCCGATGGTCGACCGGCTGAACGAGCAGCAGGGGCTTGCCCTGCAGCCCCTCGTACTTGGACGTGCAGACCACCGTGCCGATCACCTCGCCGAGGTACATCCTAAGGCGATCTACTACAGAGACGTGGTGAGGATCAGCGGGATCTGCACTTCGGTGTCGTCTCCGGCGAATGCCGCGAAGACCATTCGGCGCGCCTTGCTCTTGAGGCACTGGCCCAGGCTCGAGGAATCGATGTCCGGGCGGCTGATCGCCGCCTGCTTCACCGTGCCCGAGCTGCCGACGAGCGCGTTGATGAAGATCTTCCCGCCCCGGAAGGAGGGGTTTCTCTTCATCTCCTGCTCGATGCAAAATCTAAAAGCGGGCTGCGTTTGGGAAACGACTCTCGCGACCTCCCGCTGGCCAAGGCCGTCGGCGGCCTCCACCCTCTTCTCCTTCTGCCTGCGAACGACCGGACCGACGTCTCCCTTGGAGCCGTCCCCGTAGAGGGCTCGCAGATCGGCGGTGCTTGTGGTCTTCGACGAAGGCGGAGGAGATGGAGAAGGGGACGGAAGGGGGGCTGGGGGGATGTCCACGGTTTTGAGGCTGGCCACCGGCGCCTTGGGCGGGACGCGACCCGGCCGCGATTCCCCGCCAGGCGCCACCGGCTGCGCCCTGCGTCCGCGGCCAGTCAGCAGATCGCCCAGCGCCGAAACACCGCGGCTGGAGAAGACCGATTCTTTGACCTCTCGGCCGGAAGAATCCACCCGCGTCACGGTCAGGGGAACGACCTGGAAGGCGGCGAGCAGATAAAGAACCGCGAGCGGCAATGCGATCAATGCAATCACGAAGGCCGCGATCTTCCAGGGTGGGTTGCGCTTGTGCATACCGGCCTCCGAGATGAAAAAGCGGGTCTCCTCGCCGAGGGAAGCAACCGGGGTGAGACCGCTGGGGGTGGGTCGGCTGGGCTCCGGCTCATTTTCCCGGTGCGGTTGCGGCGAAGCGGCCAGCATTTGAGGGGAGAGCTTGAGCCCAGGTAAAGGACGGCTTTGCGTTACGGGATTCGTCGCCTGGACAAGCTCCTCGAACGATTCCCTCCGGTGATGGACGCTGACCTCCTCCGCTGGAGCAGGCACCCACTTTTCAGGCTCGAAGATCGCCAACAGCTCGGCGACATCTTCCGCTCGCCTCCAGTCGGCCATTCCCTCGCGCCAGACGTAGGTTCGCCGCCCTATCTCGCCCGCCTTGAAGCGTCCGGCGAGGTCCCGGGAAAGAAGGGGTCCGGTTTGCTTCCCCTTGATCATCGCGAACCAGGATTCGCCCTCAGACAGCCGGGTCACCGCGGACAGGCCGTCCGAAAGGATCGCGGCGCCCTTCTTCGCTGAGGCACGAGCGGCCGGTGGAGCGGACGATTTGCCAGCGGCGGCGCTTCCGGCGGCCGCGGGGACGGCGATGATCTGCTGACACCCCTTGCAGCGGAGCTTGACTGCCTTGCCGCGGATCATCTCCTCCGCAAGGGAGTAGCGCCGCGAGCAGTTCTCACAGGTGAGGATCAATTCTTGGCAACCAGCTCCTGAGGCAACTACCCCTACCTGATGCTATCCAACCATCCCGGTTGACTCCATGACCCGGGCACACTATTGAGGCCCGCTTTCAGCTGCCAACAAAGGGGGCATGTATGCCCGCCAGAGACCTCGGCGCCAAATTCGTAGCCCGGGGCGGAGGGGCGACGGGCGCGGGCGGTCGCGCCGGTCCCAAAAGTCATCGAGCCAGAACCCGAGGAAGCAGAGGTACTGGCCGAAGAAGAGGAAGAAATCCAGCCGTTCGACGAGGAAGAGCCCGCCGCGGTAGAGGACGAGGAAATCTGAGATAGGCGACAGCGCAGAGAGGTGGCAGCGGCTACGCCGCCTTGCCTTTGTCTTCCTTGCGCATGTTGGCTGCCAGCCAGTCCGGAATCTGGTCTTTCCGATAAACGAAGATCGCGTCGTAGGGACACGCCTTTTCGCACTCGCGGCAGCCGGTGCACTTGGCCTCGTCGACCGTCATCATGCTGAAGAAGGGCGAGTGGGGATCCTCCACCTCCTCGAGGTGCAGGCAGTCGAATGGGCACCGCTCGGCGCACTTGTCGCAGCCGGTGCAGGCCTTCTCGTCGACGAAGGCGTACGGCCGCTGCGTTTTCTTCAGCATCTCGGTGAGGTTGCCGAAATTGTCGTAGATCGCTTCGGCCGGGCAGACCACGCCGCAGGCGCCGCAGTCGATGCACAGATCGGGATCGATCACATGGAGCGTTTTCCGGTCGCCGGTGATCGCGTCGGTGGGGCAGCGGCTGGTGCAGGCAGTGCAGCCGATGCACGTTTCGATGATGTAGAAAGCCATTGGTCGGCAACCTAACATCTGCGCCGCACCGCCTACAACCGAAGCTCGCTCGCCGCCCATGCGAAATCGACGGCATTCGCCTGGGACCCAACCGCCTCGACCTCGATCGCCTTTTCCGGAAATCGCTGGTGCCAAAAGGTTACCTTTTGTCTGCCAGAAGGAACATCGGGGAGCCGGTAGCGGCCACGGGCATCGGTGATCGCGAAGTAAGGGTGGTCGAAAGTCCGGATTACCGCGTGCATCCAGGGGTGCACATCGCACGCGAGGTGGAGGGTGATCGGCGAGGGGGGAAGTTGCTTTCGGACTTTGAGCCCCTGTACCGGCATCGCGAAATTGAAGAGCGGCGACGAGTTGTTGGCCCGGACATTGTGAAGGAGCGGATCGGAATTGCGGATTTCGATCTCCGTTCCGGCGCGAAGCGCGAGCACCGGGGGAACGTACTCGCAGCCCCGCTGATCGACGAGCTCGGGTTGCCGAGGTGAATTTCCACCCTCCCGCGGAGGGACCGCGCCGGCGAGGAAGACGATCGCGTTCGACAGCCCGCCCGCCTCGCCCACGATCAGCGTCCGGTCCGGAATCCGCGCGCCGCAGAGCTTCGCCACCGCGTCGGAGGTCTTCAGCGGCGGAAGGGGGGGGACGTTTCCGCGCACGCGCACCGTTCCCTCGATGATCGCCGCGGGCCGCGCCGGATGCAGCGCCGGAGAATTGTCGATCGAACGCGTTCCCTCTCCGGCATCTTGTGTGGCACTCTTGGACGAATTACACCCATGCTCCACCACGCAGAACGACCCAACGCAGATCAGCGTGCGCGCGAGGCGCGCGATGCGAATGTTTGTTCCTTGGCGTTGGATCCGAAGGGACCTTGTTGGTAGAAGGATTGACATCTCGGTTTGAACTTTCTCTGATGCCCCGGAGGCAGGTGACTTGCAGGAAAAATTAACGGCTCTGATCAATCTTCAAAAGGTGGATCTGGAGATCGCATCACTTAGGAAAGCCGCCGAGACTTACCCCAAGCAACTCGCCGAGCTGGAGAAGGAACTCAACGCCGCAAAGATGGCGGTAGAAGCCGAGCGAAGCGGCGTGCTGGATATCGAACGGCAGAGGCGCACGCTCGAACAGAGCATCAGCGACGAAAAGGACAAGGTCCGCAAGTGGGAGTCGCGGCTCGCCGAGCAGCGAACCACCCGCGAGTATGCCGCGCTCGCGCGCGAGATCGACATCGCGAAGAAGACCAACCAGACGATGGCCGAGACTCTCACCGAGCTGGGAAAGACGCAGGTGGGGGCGCGGGAGGCGATGAAGGGCAAGGAGCAGGAGTGGGCGGCGCGGCAGGACGCGATCGGCGGACGGATGGCCGAGCTCAAGAAGCGAATCGCGTCGGCGCAGGTCGAGGTCAAAGAGCTGGAGGAGAAGCGGTCCAAGCTCTCCACCACCGTGGACAAGCAGCTGCTTCATCGGTACGACGCGGTCAAAAGGCGGCGGCTGCCGGCTTTGGTTGCGGTCCTGGCGCCGGGCACCTGCCAGGGCTGCAACATGCAAGTGCCTCCCCAGCTCTACAACAACCTTCGCTCGAGCTTGGGGACCGACTTCTGTCCGTCCTGTCACCGCATCATCTTCGCCGCAGAGGCGCTCGATCCGCCGGCTCGGTAGGGCGCGCAAGCCCCCATGGGTTCCTACAAGCAGTCGGACATTCTCAAATACATCGCACGCGAGGAGCCGCTCGCGGGAACCCTGAAGGCTTTCCCCGGTCTGACCCGGGAGCGGCTGGCGAAGATGTTCGAGAAGCTGGCCAACCATCCCGCCAACTCGGCAAACGCGTTCGAGCCGGAGGTGAGCTCAACCTTGAACCGGGTACGGGTGTACTCGGACGGCGCCGCGCGAGGCAATCCCGGACCGTCCGGCGCCGGCGCGGTGCTGGTGGAACCGTCCGGGCAAATCGTGGACCGGCTCGGCAAGTTCCTCGGAGTCCGGACCAACAACTATGCCGAGTACATGGGGCTTCTGCTCGGGCTGAAGCGCGCCCAGGAGCTCGGCGTCCGGGAGATCGAGGTATTCACCGACAGCGAGCTGATGATTCGTCAGCTCGGCGGTCGTTAATGAACACCGCCGCCGACGAGATGAGCAACCGCGCGATCGACGAGCGGATGTGAGGATCCCGGTTTCGCGGGTCTGCCCTCTGCGCCAGGTATTTGACGACGTCCGTTTGCCAGGCGCCAGGCCGGCGTTGTATTCCCAGAATGTCGGAGTGGCTCGGGTGAACGCCGGTCGGTGCAGGTCGGGCCGACGGGAGGAAAGTCCGAGCTTCACAGGGCAGAGTGCTGGTTAACGACCAGTCGGAGCGATCCGCAGGAAAGTGCCACAGAAAATAAACCGCCTTCGCACACCGCGAAGGTAAGGGTGAAACGGTGCGGTAAGAGCGCACCGCGGCCGGGGCGACTCGGCCGGCACGGCAAACCCCACTCGAAGCAAGAGCCAATAGGGGAGCGTTCTCGAAAGAGATCAGGACTGCCCGTCCGAAGCTCCCGGGTCTGCTCGCTGATGAGGTTCCTGGGTAACCAGGGCCCTAGATGAATGTTCACCGCCCGCTTCGATGAGAGGCGGGAACAGAACTCGGCTTACAGGGCCGCTCCGACTTTTTTGCTTTTCTTTTCAATGGTTTCAGATTTGGTGATCGAACTATCTAGGTACAATGGGCCTGTTTCAATCGTCGCTACGGATCCTGCCGGCCGAAGATCAACCGTAAACGCGGAGTGATCTTTCTGCGTGAAGAGTTCCGGTTTCAGGTGGGCGTAGCGCTCGGTCACGATCACGCTGTAGTGCCCGAGGATCTCTTTGAGCTTCTCGATCGAGTTCCCGGCGAGAACCCACTGGGATGCGAACGTGTGTCGCGTGGCCTCGTA
>WNFF01003148.1_pt1 | contig 28886 bp, 29 predicted proteins | sample 5400441 | NCBI WGS metagenome assembly WNFF01 (sample SAMN13153345, study PRJNA577476) | soil metagenome | isolation source: 120 cm saprolite under Douglas fir tree site 2 hole 3 replicate 1 | place: USA:California | collected 2015-04-18
TTCACCGCCAGCGCAACGAAACATGTCCGCGCCGACATTTTGACTCAGCTCCATCTGCGCCAGCCCGACAAATACATTGCCAGCTTTCACCGCCCAAATCTGCGTTACCTGGTGCGCCAGTGCGAAGGTGTCGAGCAGTTGCCGCTGCTGTTCGAAGTCCTGCGCAATTATCCCGACGGCAACGTCATTGTTTATTCGCCCACCATCAGTCGCGTAGAAGAGACGGTGGATTTTCTCGAGAACCAGGGCGTTGCTGCCGTCGGGTATCACGCCAAGATGGAGAGCGACGACCGCCGCCGCAATCAGGAGCGCTGGATGTCCGACGAAGTGCGCGTGCTGGTCGGCACCATTGCCTTTGGGTTGGGAATTAACAAAGCAACGGTGCGCGCGGTCATTCATCTCTCGTTGCCGAAATCTATTGAACAGTATTACCAGGAGGCCGGACGCGCCGGACGCGATGGCCAGCCCGCCGATTGCATCATGCTCTGGCAAAAACAAGACGCGGGCCTGCTAGGATTTTTCGCCAACCAGATCACCGACCCCGCCGAACGCGACCGCGCCTGGCAGCGCTATCACACCATTCGCGCGTTCGTGGAGTCGCACGATTGCCGCCACAAAAAAATCTGCAATCACTTCGGCGAGACTCCGAAGTGGGCCACCTGCGGCGCGTGCGATGTCTGCGGCAGCACGCCGGAGTGGCTGAAGATGACTTGCCTCCCCGATCCGCGGAAGCGCAGGAAGTTCGGCGAGACACCGCGAGTCGCGGCGGACCACCAAGTCGCGATCATTCCCCGCTGTGATCCGGACTCTGCGCCGCAGTTGCCTCTAGGTGATGCGGTGCCGGGCAGTGCTGGTGCGAAGGCTTCGCTTGCGAACGCAACCCCGAGTTTCGAAGAAATGGAACTCCGCGAATATTTGCGCGAGTGGCGGAGGCAGGTCGCACAGGAGCAACGCTCGCCTGCATACATAATCTTGCATGACACCACGCTCGACGAAATTTGCCGCCGCAGACCGCAGTCCATCTCCGAGCTTCGCCAGATCACTGGAATCGGCGAGCGCAAAGCAGAAATGTTCGGACAGCAAGTTCTCGACGCGCTTTTCCGCTTCCGCGCCGGAGCCCGCGCCACCCCGCTCCCGCCGAAAAAGAGTCTCCCTGCCGAAGAAACCCTCCGCCTGCTGGCCGAAGGCCGCAGCTTCGAAGACATCGCCAAGATTCGCGGACACAAATCACAACCGTAGTGAACGCCGTCGCCACTCTCGTCGAGAGCGGCCAGTTGGAATTTCAGCCGTCTTGGATTGACGCAACCCGGCGATCCATCATCGAAGCCGCCTGCGCTCAAGTCGGCATGGAAAAACTTAAGAACCTGAAAGACTCCCTCCCGCCAGAGATCACGTACGATGAGATCCGCCTGGTGGTGGCACGGCTGCGGCGCGAACAGAAGAAGCAGAGCAAGGCTACAATACCCGCCTAGGAGAATGCCGTGCGGTGGCCGGCAAGATCAGGGTGAGTGAGCTGATGCATGAGGGTGGAGCAGGGCTTTCAGCCCTGCATTTCAGTGCAGAAATGACCGGCATTGAGATCCAATGCGCACAAGAAGACGCCCGTCCCGCCTTTGTCCTCGACGACTTTTCCCGCGCAGACTTCTTCCGCGTCACCGCGCCCCGCGTTCAAGATCGACCCATCTTCGTGCTGAATAACGTGAAGGATTTCAGCGTGTACAGAAGCCGGTCAGTGTCTGATTCGCAGATTGAAGCCGCAGAGCGCAGAGAACTCTAGGCACTTTCGCCGAGTTTCACGCCGCGTGCAAACTGCGGGGACTTCCATGCCGAGAGATCACGATTGATTATGGTCTCGAGCTCCTCGACTTCTGGTCTGAACCTCTCATAGAGCCGGCTCGCGACTTTTGCTGGCAATTCTGCAAACGGCGGACCGCCGCCGAGGAACACCTTCCTTAGGGGCGAGCTCTTGACTAACCAGACGATCGAATGCAGTCGTCGCGCTTTGCACCGGTCCGCCGTCAATGTGGCGCTGCGAGTTTAGAGGGTAACTGCGCGGCAGAGTCATGTTCTTTGAGGCGTACACGTAGGCGGTCTCGGTCGGGGCCAGAGCAAACCGCGTTACGCCAACAGCATCCGCCAGAATGTCCACGTAAGTTTGGGGCTTATCCCGGAGATCGTCATAGAGGGTGGCCAGGACCCGGTCTGCGCCGAGCGTCCGTTGCCACGCCTTGAAATGGGTCGCGTATTTGTTCGACTCCATTAGCTCAGGGTCGCGGAGGATGGCTTGCTCGAGGTCCCATGCGATCATTCCATAAGCGCGCTTAACCCGGTAGTGGGAGAGGATTCGTTCGACCGGGTCACGGAATATGCAGATGATTCTTGCTTCAGGGATGGTTTGAGCTAAACGCGCGTGCTGCCTTCGATGCGAAATAAGTGGGCGCAACCTCGCCGGCGACGACCCTCCCGGCCGATTGCCGATAGTGGGAGCGGTACCACTCCATCCCGCGGTCGAAATGAACATCGAAGAAACGGGTCTCTTTAACCGGGTTAGGCAGAATGCTGCGTTTACCCAGAACCTGGTGCAACCAGGTTGTCCCGGTTCGGGGAGGACCAACAATAAAAAAGGAGGGCAGCGGTTGGGTGCAGAGGCTCGCTGCCTGTTCAGTCCGTGGCGCCAGAGAATTGCCGGAGACTGCCGGCACTTCTGGAACAGCTTGCGCACCAAGGAGGTAGCCCCCGGCTGGTTTCGACGTGTCCATTCCTTAGTCGTTCCGTTGCACCAAAGTTATGAGGCTGGACCGATAACTCCAAGCCCGACTCCCCAAGGCAGCCTTGCCCCGCGGGGTGCTGAGTTCCGACCTTCGATGCTGAATCTCAGGCATCGCGATGCTTGGTCAATAACGAGTTCTTTAAGAAAAAGGCCAGTCGAGAGCACCAATCAGGTCCAGAAAATCTCCCAAGTGCGTGTCTATCCCGGCGCGAACGCCGACTTCACTCTGTATTCGACGACGGGAAGACCTTACGCGTAGGAAAAGGGACAGAGCACTATCACTCATCTGTACTGGGATGATGCCGCCAAGAAGCTAACCCACGACGACGTCCCCGCATGGACAGAAGGCGACGCGAACATAGTCGAAGTCGTTAAGTAATCAGCCGTCGGGGACGGCTGTCCCCGCACTAGAATGCCCGTGTAGAATCCAACAGAATCGTTACCGGCCCATCATTCACCAACTCCACCTGCATCATCTCTCGAAACTGACCGGTTTCGCAGACGAACCCAGCCTCGCCAATCTTCGACACGAAATACTCATAGAGCTCACGCGCCATCTCCGGCGGCGCAGCCTCGTCGAACGACGGCCGCTTTCCTCGCCGCACGTCTCCATACAGAGTGAATTGAGAAACCGCCAGGACAGCGCCATGCGTGTCGGTGAGAGAAAGATTCATCTTTCGATCCGGATCTTCGAAGACGCGCAGGCCGAGAATCTTCCCTACCAGATAATCAGCATCGGTTCGAGTATCTGCCTTCGCAACGCCGAGGAATACCAGCAGGCCATGCCCGATCTTGCCAGTGATTTCTCCGTGGATCGTTACCTGAGCACGAGAGACGCGTTGCACGACGGCCCGCAATGCGAAGTCCTCCTGCGTGAGAAGCTATTTCTCTGCTCCCGCACTCGCATTCAGAACAATCGTCAGCGGGGTGATGCTTTCAGGTTTCACATAGTGGTTTACGAGAAACCGCTTGCCGTCTTTGGTCACGTCGTAGCTGAAAATGTCAGTGGAAGAGATCGCCGCTCGTCCGTGAAACTGAAAAAGCGGTATAGGAGTGCCAGTGGAAAACGTACTTATGGTGCTGACTGGTACCGCAGTCAACATGCCCATGGGTCCGAGATAGAAAATTTCTTTGCTGTCTCCGCGCCAGCGAGGTTCGGTCCCTCCTCCACGCGAAACCTGCCATTTTCCAGCAGCGCCAGGAAACGTGGTCACGTAAATTTCCCAGTTTCCCGAATCATCGGATGCGTACGCAACCCACTTCCCATCGGGAGAAATTTGACCATTCCTCTGGCTTCCTGGACCTGCTTGAAACGGGGTGGGATTCCCACCCGCGGATGGTACCAGCTCAAGGTGCTCGCCCGATAGACTCAGGTGGTTGCACAAGATCTGTTGATTGCCGGGGGACCAGGAATTCGGAACGATATCATCCGAAGTCCGCACCTTGAACAGCATCTTTTCGCGCTCCAGGCCGGTCGCTGGTTTAAGCATAATGCCTCCGAAACCCGCACTGCCGCCGGCTGAACGGTAGGCCAGCGTCTTTCCGTCCCGCGACCATACCCCGGCGACTTCCTCGGCGGGGTCAAAGGTGAAACGCGAGTTGCCAGCTCCTGTTGTGCTCTCCATCCAAACGTCAACGTTATTGGCTTTTTGATCGCTGATGTCCACCGCGACTCGGCTACCGTCGGGTGAGAGTGTGGGATTGCACATGACACCCGGCTCCCCGATGTGGCCCAGTGCCTTCCCGGCGCGATCCATCCACGTGAGCGCAGACAGTGCGGCTCCGGTGCTGGTGTCATAAACCAAGGTTCCATTCTGCGCCGTAGTCAGAGCCACCCAATAGGTGGAAGGCTGAAATCCGACCGCGTTTGCGATCACCACGGGGTTGCCCAAAAGAGTGGCCTTCGCGGTGTCAAAGGCCACGCTGACCAAATGCCGTTCGTCATCCGCGTAGAACAAGTGGCTGGAATCGAGGCCGAAGCTAGAGTGGCAGAGGGTCACCAGTTTGCGCTCCTTCCCATCGAGAGAACTGGCATAGATGCCGCTAAGCCGATCGTCTGTGAGGTTCCCGAAGTTGCCCGCCCAAAACAGGAAATGATTGCCGTCCGGGAGAAAAATTGGCCAGCGGTGGGTTTGGTCCTGCTCAGTGTAGATGCGATCGGTGACCGGGGCTCGGCCACTGCCGTCTGCATTCACCCGCCATATTGGGCTTCCGGCATCGGGCTCGTAAATAATCACTCCCCGGCTTCCCCAGCTACCGCCGCGCGCGGCTTGAACGTTCGCGAGCGCCTGCGGGGCACCACCCGAAACCGCTACTTTCTGCAGTTTGCCGTTGGCGAAAAACGCGAGATTCGCGCCATCTGGTGACCAGAATGGAAAGCTTGCGCCTTCAGTGCCGGGCAACTGGGTCACGGTAGGCGAGCCGATCCGCTGCACTGAGATCATTGGCAACCCGGATTTCTCTTCCGGCGACACAAATGCCAACATGGAGCCATCCGCCGACAGCGCCATATGGCTCACTTCGCCAGGGACGGGTATAGCGAATTCCATCCGACTGGTTGGCTCCGGGCGTCTCGCGACCCACCAAGTCACGCCCACTCCAGCTAATAACACTAGCGCTACCGCAGCCCGGAGAAGCAGTGGAACCTTGCGACGCGTGCCGGCGATCCGCGCCGTTCCGCTCGAATTGGTCCCGGAAAGCGCGCTCAACGCAAATGACAAATCCTTCGCTGACTGAAATCGCTGCTCCGGACTCTTTTCCAGGCAACGTCGCACAATCCGGTCGAGCGCAGGCGAGACTGCATGCCCGGGATCGGACAACTCCGGCGGGTCTTCCTTCAGCACTGCGGTCATGGTCTCTGCGGTAGTCTCGCGGCGGAACGCGCGTGTTCCCGACAACATCTCGTACAACACCGCGCCGAAAGCAAAAATATCCGTGCGCGCATCGGCTCCGTCGCCCCGCACCTGCTCCGGAGCCATGTAGCTGGCAGTCCCCATCACGACTCCGGCCGCGGTATGAGAACTGGTCAGGGTGACACCATCGGCCAGGCCGGCTTTCTGCGCCAGCTTCGCCAGTCCAAAATCCAGGATTTTGATTCGCCCATCTTTGGTGATGAAAATATTCTCCGGCTTCAGGTCGCGATGCACGATTCCCTTTTCGTGGGCCGCCGCCAGCCCCTGGGCAATCTGCACGCCGTGGTCGATTACCTTTCGCTGCGGCAAAGCTCCGCCGTCTAAAATCTCGCGCAGCGTGTCGCCTTCCAGAAGCTCGGAGACCAAAAAAGGCGAGCCGTTATTTTGCCCAGTATCAAAAATCGCCAGAATGTTGGGATGATTCAGCGCCGCGACCGCCCGCGCCTCCTGCTCAAAGCGGTGCAGCCTGTCAGTCTCACGCGCGAATGACTCGGGAAGAATCTTCAACGCCACATCACGCCCAAGTCGTGTGTCCCGCGCGCGATACACTTCGCCCATGCCGCCCGCGCCGAGCGAGCCGACGATCTCATACGGTCCGAGTTTCGTGCCGGAGGCCAGAGTCATGGGATCGCGAGGATTATATCTTGTCGATAGCAGACTCTAGAGAGTCTCCAGAGCTCCGAAGCCTTATCCGTGTGATCCGCGAAATCCGTGGCCAGCTTTTTCGGTTACTGCTTCAGCAAAACGTCCCAGTTGACCAGCAGACTGAGCGGCGTCTGACCGAGGTTCGTGTCGCCGATGCTGTACACCACGAATTTCTTGCCATCGGAAGTCACGTCATACGCCGGCGAAAAGAAAGTATTAGACCCAAGAGTCACCGGGAAGAGCCTGCGTGGACTTCCGACTTGCGGCTCGCCACCAGTACTGGTAATCGTTACCGCCACGATTTCGTTGCTTCCGCTATAGAAGTACAACTCGTGCCCGTCTCCGCGCCAGCGTGGAGAGGAGCCTCCAGCGGTGGAGATCTGCAGCCTTGGCCCAGGCCCGGGAAACGGCACCAGGTACACTTCGTCCTGCGAGGACTCGTTGGAGGCATAGGCGACCCACTTGCCGTTGGGTGAAAAGCGGCCATCGCGCGCCCAAGTCGAAGACTTGATGACCGGAAACTCCTTACTTCCAGGCTGCGTCTCGATCGCCCATATCTCGCTACTGCCGGGAGCACCTTTTTCAAGGAGGATGTATTTGCCGTCTCGAGACCAGTCGGTCGGGGACTGATAAATAGGAGACGGGCTGATCGTCTTCGCTCCCTCGGCGTTGTTCAGAGGCGCAATCATCAAGGTGGCCAGCGCGTTATTCGCTGTGGCGCCTCCGATCGTGGCGAAAAGAATTTCCCGCCCGTCCGGCAACCATACGGGAGAATAGCTCCTGGCAGTTGCTGTCAGCTGGGTTCGCACCGGTCCGGCGACGTCATAGACCCAAATATCAGAAGACGGGTCTCCCTTTTCCAACGCGATCTTTCGTCCATCCGGCGACAACCGGGGATTTGCCAGACCGTCTTCGGACAAGGTTGCCAGATTTTGGCCGGTATCGCTGACCCAACGAACCTTCCCGGCCAGATCGGCGGAGGCTGCGGCGTACAAGAGCAGTCCGGTCTCCGAGGCGGAGAACAGGTTTCTCCAGATTCCTGCGTCATAGAAGACTTTCTGCTGCAAGCGCTCTGGTTCACTCACCAGCTTCAGGCCACCAGCGTCAAAACGCTGTGCCAGCAAATCTCCATTCTGCGTGAACAGCAGGTATCCTGAAGTGTAAATGGCGTTGCCGCTGGCGTGCATGAGGCGGCGGTTCTCTTTGCCGTCAACGGAACCCACGTAGATCCCGTCGGCCGGGCCCCTCTGTTTATGATTCGCCGCCAAGTAAATGAAGTGCTTGCCATCGGGCAGGAAAAAAGGCCAGCGGTGAGTAGTGTGCTGCTGAGTATCCACGGTAGTGACGGCGACGGGAGCGCCTCACTAGCCGAGACCTTCGAAAGTGGCGCTTGAATGGTTGGCGCGAACACGATGAGGTTGTCAGCACCCCAGGATGCACCGTGGGCGCTCGGCGCGTCACAGACAGTCACTACCGCGCCGCCGTTGATGTCGGTCGTCTTCAGTTTGGCTTGGGAGAAAAACCCGATGCTGCGGCTATCCGGCGACCAAAAGGGAAAGGACGCATCGTTCGTCCCGGGAAGTGGCAGGTAGGTGCCGGTAGCGGTTTGCCGCAGCCACAAATGTCCACCCGCACCCACGGCAATAAACCGGCCATCCGGCGAAATTGCCGAGGACGCTCCCTGGTCACCGGTCAGTGAAAACGACATTCCCGACGGCGGTAGAATCTGCGCCGAGAGCAAGGTGCGTTCTTGATGATGCGAATTAAGAATGGCGAAAACTGCAATCGCCGCCACCAGCGCGAGCACCAGGCCGGCAGCGATCCATACCAGCCAATTCGGCCTGGGTAGGTCGCGATCTTGTGCTGGGGGTTGCGAGACTCGGGCTGCGCGCCGAAGTTGTAATTTGACGTCGTGCGCGCTGGCGTGGCGTTCGTTCGGGTCCTTGGCCAGACATGTCCGGACCAGATCATCCAACGCCGGAGGCGCCGACGGTTGGGCTGAACTTAGTGGCTCGGGTTCCTTCTCAAGAATCGCACTGGCGATGCTGAGTTGGGACTTACCCTCGAACGCACGCCTACCAGTAGCCATCTCGTAGAGAATGGCGCCGAAAGCAAAAATGTCACTGCGAGCGTCGGCATCGCGACCTTCGATCTGCTCTGGTGACATGGTACTGGATGGTGCCCACGATTGAGCCTGCCGTGGTCAGCGGAGACCCTTGCGGGCTGGTCATAGTCATAGTGAGCGCAGCGGAGAGAAGTGGCGCAGAGACGGCTGCAGCGGCCACTCCGCTTGCCGCCGGTTTCGCCAGCCCGAAGTCCATCAGCTTGGCGCCCGACTTGGCCAGCATGATGTTGCTCGGCTTCAGGTCACGATGGACAATGCCCGCGCGATGGGCGGCGTCGAGTCCCTCGGCGATTTCGGAGCCAATCTTCACGATCTGATCGAGCGGCAGGGCTCCGCGCCGCAGCCGGTCGGCGAGCGTCTCGCCTTCCAAAAGTTCCATCACCAAAAAGTCAACGCCATCCTGGGAACCAACATCGTGCAGCGTACAGATGTGGGGATGATTGAGCGCGGAAACCGCTTTGGCTTCGCGCTCCAGCCGTTGCCGCAGGCCGGAATCAGACGCCGAGCTTGCCGGCAGAACTTTGACCGCGACGGAACGTTCCAGCCGCGTATCCCGCGCGTGATACACCTCGCCCATCCCGCCGGCGCCCAGCGGAGAAAGAATTTCATATGGGCCGAGTTTCGTGCCAGAGGTCAGAGCCACGGTTGGGTTGGATTATATCTCCTGCCCGACGAGCCGCAACTTGCAAGTCTGGCCCGACTCAGCCTATCCTTTTATCCTAGCCATGCAGAGATTCACCGCCAGGCTCGTGCTCCTGTTTTTCGCGCTGGGCACTTGCGCGCCGTTTCTGCAGGCGCTCTCAGCCGCGTCGCTCCATGCCTGCTGCTTGCGGGCCGGTCTGCATCATTGTCAGGGATCTTCAAGCGAAACCGGTTTTCACGCTCCAAGGGCCAACTGTCCGCACTCGACACCCATCACACTCACAGCCTTCAACGGCTTGGAATCTGCGAAATTCAACCTTTCCACCCCAGCGATCTCAGGATTCGTCGCTCTTACGCCTCTCGATCGCGCTTACGGTGTGAATGCACACAACCGCGGTGCGCGCGGTCCTCCTCTCTTCCGCTAATCAAGATTGATTTGCAATGGATTCTGCGCGACCGCAGCACTTGCCCGCGCGAAATTCGCCCTGCCACGCTGAACAGCTTGCCTTGAGCGAGCCGGAGCGTCGCCCTTTACGCTGGTAAATAGCTCCAGAGGAGAGAGTCCATTGGTCCACAAAATTATTCTTTCAATGGCGGTGGCAACACTGATTTCGGGGATGGCCCAGGCCACCATCTTCGGCTCCGTGCGCGGCATCATTCACGATCCGCAGCATCGCCCAGTTCAAGGAGCAATGGTGATGCTCCGCGCTCAGTCCTCCGATTGGGCGATGAGCGCGAACACCGATCAGAACGGCGAATTTGCGTTTAATCCCGTTCCCATTGGCGAGTACTCAGTGGTTGCGGTTGCGCCGGGTTTCAGCCAAGTGACGCAGAAGGTCGTGGTGCAATCCGGTACCGAGCCGGTTCTACATCTTGCACTCAATGTAGCTGGAGCCAAAGAGACGGTGAATGTTTCGGGCACCCCTGAGGTCGCTCCCTCCGATTCCGCCACTCCGATCACTCTGGTGAATCGTCTGGAGATTGAGCGAGCACCGGGCGCGGACCGCAGCAATAGCATGGCAATGATTACGAATTTTGTCCCCGGCTCCTATGTCACCCATGACCAGTTGCACATTCGCGGTGGCCATCAGACCAGCTGGCTGATAGACGGTGTCCCTGTGCCCAATACCAACATTGCTTCCAATCTCGCCCCGCAGGTTGATCCGAAGGACATCGACTACATGGAGGTCAATCGGGGAAGTTACAGCGCGGACATGGGCGACCGGACATATGGGGTGTTCAACATCGTTCCGCGCTCTGGCTTCGAACGCAATAATCAAGCAGAACTCGTTCTCAGCGCCGGCAACTTTAATCAAACTAATGACCAATTCAGCTTCGGCAGTCACACCGAGCGTTTTGCTTACTACGCCAGTTTGAATGGGAACCGCAGCGATCTCGGCCTGCAACCGCCGGTTGCGAATGTGGTCCATGACGCCGCCAATGGGTACGGAGGTTTCGGATCATTTATCTTCAACGTCGATCCCTCCGACCAATTGCGCCTCGTGACTTCGGCCCGTCAGGACTACTATCAGATCCCCTACGACCCTTTTCCCAACGACCTTGAGAACGGATCGATCGCAGGGAACGGCTTCACTCCGCAATACCCCACCATCGGGCTTCGTGACGGCAACCACGAATCCGACGCGCTGGTTAATTTCTCGTTGGTCCACACGTTCAACTCCAAGGTTCTGCTGACCGTCTCGCCCTTCTATCACCGCAACGTCGCCAACTACGACAGTTCGCCTGCTGACGTTGATCTCGCCAGCACCGATCACCACACATCGGCTTACGCGGGCGGTCAGGTGAGTTTCAGCGCAAACGTCGCGCAGAATAGCCTGCAGACGGGCTTCTACGGCTTTCACCAGAGTGACAGCCAGTCGTTCGGGCTTATTTTCAACGACGGCAGTGGCACTTCGCCTCTCGCGGAGAGTGATCGCGCATCGGGCGGACTGGAAGCCTTCTTCATCGACGACAAGTTCAAGCCATTCTCCTGGCTGACTCTCTCCGCTGGAATGCGCCCGACGCACTTCAGCGGTGGAATGACGGAGAACTCCGTCAGCCCACGGTTCGGGGCCACGTTGACTGTCCCGCACCTGAATTGGACCCTCCGCGCGTTCTACGGCCACTATTACCAGGCCCCGCCTCTGCTAACGGTTTCGGGGCCTTTGGAGCAGTTTTGCAACACGAATAGCTGCGGGTTCCTCCCGCTTTTGGGGGAACGCGACGAGGAACATCAGTTCGGAGTCACGATTCCCTATCGCGGATGGATATTCGATGTCGATAACTTTCAAACCAATGCCCACAACTTCTTTGACCATAGCTGCATCGGATCGGGACTGTGTTTACCCATCACCATTGGACGAGCCAAGGTTCGAGGCTGGGAAGCGACCCTCCGGTCTCCGCGTATCGCCCACCGCGGGCAAATCCATCTCGCCTACTCCAATCAGATTGCCCAAGGCGCCGGCGCCATCAACGGAGGCTTTACCGATTTCACCACCAATGTTTGCGACCCGGACCCCGGATATTGTCCTCTCGATCACGACCAGCGCAATACCCTCAACATTGGTGGCGACGTTACGCTCCCGTGGCGGTCCTACGCTTCCACCAACGTTTACTACGGTTCTGGTTTCAGCAATGCTTTCACTGGACAGCCATATCCGGGTGACCACTTGCCGCAACACACAACTTTCGATCTCTCCCTCGGCAAGGATTTCGGCGAGCGCTTTTCCGCATCGTTGAATGCCCTGAACGTTGCCAACCGTCGAGTGGACCTCGACAACAGCCAGACCTTCGGCGGCTTCCACTGGAATAATCCGCGTGAGATTTATGTGGAGTTTCGGTATCGTTTTCATTATTGAACTGGGCTTTGAAAGGGCCCGACTTCCAGTCGTGCCGAAAAGTGCTTCACCCTGATTTTGGACGGCTTCAGCCGCTAAGGGTTGAGCCTACTCGTATGATGGCTTCTGGAGAGATGAAATGAGACCAATGCTCTTAGTTTTGTTGTTCATAACAGTGATGACGGTTGCGTGCAATAAGAACTCGAACCAGAACTCGTCTCAGCCGACCGTCGTCGTGCCGCCTCAACTATCCGCCAAGCGCTACCACCTGAAAGGCAAAGTCGTTTCCGTAGACAAACAATCCAAGATGCTCAACGTGGACGGCGAAGCCATCCCTGACTTCATGGACGCGATGACCATGCCCTACGAAGTCAAGCCCGAAAGCGAGTTGGACAAACTCAAGCCCGGAGACGGCATCAGCGCCGACGTGGTGCTTCAGAATGAAAAAGCCTGGCTGGAAAACATAGTCGTCACTGGCCACTCGACGGCGGCGGGGAAACCGCAATGAAGTACGTTCTTCTTGCTTTGGCAATTCTGGGGATCGCCGCATCCTCCCTCGCCCTGCGCGAACACTACCGCACCGATGTTTCTCCCTGCGACATCAACGAGCGCTGGGACTGCGGCATCGTCAATCACAGTCCTTTCGCGATGATCTGGGGAGTTCCGGTCGCCGTGATCGGAATCGCCGGCTATTTCGCGCTGGGAATTCTTTCTCTGCGACGCGCTTATCGCCTGATGCTGGCCGGGGCGCTGGCCGGACTGACCTTCTCACTCTACCTAGCCCACATTGAGTCCCATGTGCTGGGCGTCTGGTGCATTTACTGCGCAATTTCGCTAGGAACGATTTCGCTGATCACGCTGCTGCTCATCGCGACGGTTGTAAGTCAGGCAATCCGCCGTCCAGCCTCTTCTTGATCCTCTCCGTGCCTCCGGGTCTCCGTGGTGAAAGATTTTTCCAAACAAAAAGGCGACCCTTGCGGATCGCCTTTGAACGAATTGTAAGTGGTTGTTAGACAGCCTTCACGTTCTCGGCCTGCCACCCTTTCGGTCCCTTGACTACATCGAATGACACTTGCTGACCTTCTTGCAGGCTGCGGAATCCACCCGATTGAATGGCCGAGAAGTGTACGAATACATCCTCGCCGTTCTGGCGGCTGATAAACCCATAACCTTTGGCGTCGTTAAACCACTTTACGGTTCCTGTTTCCATGGTAGTGCTTTGTTTCCTTTATGTTGAAATCGCGCTGAATTTCCGCTGAACTTTCTGCTCCGGCAGTTCACGCACTAGGCGGGAGGTGCACTTGCAGGGTACCGCAAGAATCCAACGCACGTTAATTCTACCCGATCAGGTCAAGCCCTTTCCAGAACAGAAGTAACCCGTGTGGGTAGGCAAGCCTCGTGTGGGTCGGACATTCCTGTCCGACAAAACCTTGGGAATGTGAACACTTCAATTGTTCACAGATCACTGACAGCATTGTAGGGCTTTGATAGAAGTCAAAAGCGTCGGACAAGACTGTCCGACCCACACAGGCCCAGCATTGTCCCAGCGCATTCCTCTCGAAAGAATGTATGACTACCGGCGTATGTTGCCACATCACCAAACCGATTTCTGCTTCATGCAGCCGCCGTTATGCCCGAGCACGTCCATCTTCTGCTGACTCCCCTGTGCAACGAAAAAGGCTGGCCCTACGGTTTGCCAGCAATTCTGAAGTTAATCAAGGGAGCCCCGGCCCGAAGCGTCAACAAGCTGCTCGGCTCCTCCGGCCCAGTCTGGCAAGAAGAGTCCTTCGACCACCTCTTACGGTCGCAAGAAAGTTTGAAAGAAAAGCTGGAGTACATCCGCCAAAACCCCGTGCGCCGAGGCCTTGTAAGTAGGCCGGAGGACTACCGCTGGCTCTGGGTCGAGTAAGGCCCATGTGAAGAGGCAAGCCTCGTGTGTGTCGGACATTCCTGTTCGACGCCTTTGACTTTGATTTTGCTTAACCCAGAAGAGCAAGTTCAGGAGCAGAACCAACGTCAAAAGCGTCGGACAGGAATGTCCGACCCACCCGGGCCTTCGCATTTTCGAGGGATCCTTCCCACTTTTTACTCTTCTGGTTCGTAACGCCCGTGGTTCGGGCTACTCGCTCCGCAGCAGCTCCAGCACGCGGTCGAAGTCCGAGAGGTTCCGGTACTCGATCACGATTTTCCCTTTGCCCTGCCAGTCCGTGATGCGCACCCGCGTTCCCAGCAGGCGCTCGAGCTCCAGCTGTGCGGCGCGGACGTTGGGATCGACTGGTTTTTCCGGACGCGGATCCGGCTTGTGCAGCTCAGGGTTGCGGTGATAGTCCACACGCTCTTTGAGCTGCTTTACGGTCAGACCCAAATCAACGGTGGTTTGAGCCAGCAGTTCGAGCCCGTGCTCATCGAGGAACGGGGCGGCTTCAAGCAGGAGCCTGGCTTCGCTGAATCCCAGCTTGCCTTCGCCTAGAAGATCTAGCACCCGCTGCGGCAGCTTGAGCAAGCGCATGTAGTTGGCCACCGACTCACGCGAGACTCCAGTGCGCTGACCGATTTGCTCCTGGGTCAGATTGAAATCGCGGCTCAGACGCGAGAAGGCATGGGCTTGCTCCAGGCAATTCAGGTCCTGGCGTTGCAGATTTTCGACAATCGTCATCTCCGCTGCCTGCTCGTCGCCCAGCCGGCGAACGATTGCGGAAACCGTCGTCTTCCCTGCCAGCTTTGACGCCCGGCAGCGGCGCTCTCCGAGCACCAGCAGGTAGCGGCCGTTTGCTCCCGGACGCACGACAATTGGCTGCGCCAGGCCGCTGGCTTTGATGGAGTCCGCCAGTTCGTTCAACGCAGCGGGATCGAACGCACGCCGCGTCTGGTAAGGGTTTTCGTCAATCAGATCAAGCGGGATCTGTTCGACGACATCGCCTTCGGCGCGCGCCTGGATCTCCGCGACACGAGCGGGAACCGGTGCTGGTGGCGGCATGACCGCTGGCGCAGGAGCCGTAACCACGCGCGGACCCGATGGCAAAAGCGAATCCAATCCGCGGCCTAGCGCCCGGCGTTTCTCGGTTGACTTATGTTCCTCGATGGCGGCCACACTTCCTCCATTGATATAGTGTGTGTTAGTTACTATATCTTAAAGATATTTCAACCTTTAAGATCCATCGTGATCAACTTATTGCGATCGCGCCAGCGGCGCCAGCGCGGAGCATTGACCACCTGCTTCTCTTCCCCTTCGGCAGACTGCTCGGATGATTCCGACTGCGCCGGCTCCGCGAAAGCTTCGAATCCCGGCATATGCTTGGCGATGATTTCTTTCGCCAGCTGCACGTAGCTCTCGGCGCCGCGCGAACGATCGTCGTATAGAAGTACCGGCTTGCCGTGGCTTGGGGCCTCGGCCAGGCGAACATTGCGGGGAATCGTTGTGGCGTTGCTGCGCCAGGTTGGTTCGCTCGTCGAACATGGTCAGAACCACGCCTTCGATTTCGAGAGATGGATTCAGCGCTGCGCGGATGCGCTCAATGGTGTCGAGCAACTCCGAGATTCCTTCCAGCGCGAAGTATTCCGCCTGCATCGGAATCAGGACCGCGTCGGCACCTACGAGCGAATTCAGGGTCAGCAGATCCAGCGCCGGCGGACAATCTATAACGATGAAGTTGAAGCGGTCACGAAGCGGAGTCAGGGCATCGCGAAGGCGGAATTCCCTGTTGTCAGCATCTACCAGCTCGAAATTTACTCCGATGAGATTCTTATGCGCCGGCAGTAAGAAGAGGTGCTCGAGCTCTGTCTTCTGGAGCGCGCTCATGGCGTCGCACTCGCCGATGAGCACTTTGTAAGTGCTGTTTCGCTCGGGATCTTTGGCCAAGCCCAAGCCACTGGTCGAATTTGACTGAGGATCGCAATCCACCAGGAGCGTGTTCAAGTTGGCCGCAGCCAGCGAGGCCGCAAGATTAATGGCAGTCGTAGTCTTCCCGACGCCGCCCTTCTGATTGGCAACAGCGATAATGCGGGCCATTTAAGTTTTTCGGAGAACCAGAGACTTATCCGCAGCATAGTTCGTAAAGTTGGCGTTGGCAATGACGGATTGCGGTGCAGGTACTAGTGAATCCTTACTGGCTGACTTTGGATGAGCTTGCAGGGGAATGGGGCCCAGCTTTCCACATTGGCTATGTTCCACGTGGAACATAGCCCGGGCAATTACTGGAGTGGTCCGGTGTTCCACGTGGAACATTCTCGTCAAGCGGCCAAGCGACCGACCAACAGGCTGCGGCTTTGCGATAGCGGAAGTGGCACAGCATTGTCCCAGCTGACGTCGCCGAGGGCCGACGTTGCGATTCTAATCTGGGCATCGCCGATTAAGAGGGCAATGCTACCGTTTGGCGCGACTAGTCTATGTGCCACGGGCAGAATCTGTTCAAAGCGCTCAACCGCTCTTAGAATCACCAGGCTTGCCTGGTCGGACAGCTGCTCGGCTCGGTTTGCGAAAACTCTTACACCGGGGAGTCCCAAAGCTCGGACCACTTCGCGCAGGAATACTGCCTTTCTCTGGTTTGACTCGATGAGCGTTAAATTCAGCGCTGGATTCCAAATCTTGAGCGGGAGACCTGGGAATCCTGCGCCTGAGCCAATGTCGATTGCATTCTCGTGTGCGGCGGGGACGAGGAAGAGATGCCGGGCAGCGAACAGGGACTCTCCGAAGTGGCGCGTGATGACTTCTTCGGGATCGCGGACCGCAGTCAGGTTGACGTGAGGGTTCCACTTCATCAGCAGATTGGCGTAGGTTGCGATCTGCCCTAGCTGCAATGCAGACAAATGCGATTCCTGCAAGAACGGGAGGAGAAGTTCGGCAATCCGATCTCGCGTCATAAGGACATCGCGCATTGTAGCTGAGTTACTGGGTTGAGACGAAACCGCACCTTGAGAGCATAGTTGGCGCGAATATTAACTCGATTAGCAAGCGAACCAATAGTATAAAAAGTGGGAAACCATAGTTAACGGAAGCCGCTTTTGATGGCCTGTTTTACCATAATTCTCGGGTGTGGCTAGGACAAGTGGAATTAAAACATCTGACGAATCCAACTAGTAAGTATCTACTCGGTCGGTTTCGAGTGCCGCAAGTCAAGATTGATTCTGCTACTCGGACAATCACGGCTTGACAGTACTCCATATTTCTGCAAACATGGAAATATGAAGGTGAGTACTGACCAAGTCACTAAATACGCGGACATGTTTTCGGCGATGGGGACGGAGCCTCGGCTGCGGATTATGCAACTACTGCTGTCGGCGCATCCGGACGGATTGGTCGTGGGTGAGATCCAGGAGGAATTGGGGATCCCGAACTCGACCTTGTCTCATCATCTCGACAAGCTCAGGAATGAAGATCTGGTGCGGGTGCAACGGCAGAGCACGTTCTTGCGCTACACGGCTAATGCCGAAGCGCTGCAAGAATTATTGCAGTTTTTGTATGCGGAATGTTGTACGCGCAATCAGGCGGTGCGGCCGCAGGATATTGTGCAGATTTGTACTTGAGGGTACGGAGCCTATCGCCCAAGGGACAGAAAAATCAGCGACCCGCGGTCGGCGGACAGATGTGTCCCTATGCAACAAAGATTTGGGAACCATGGAGGCGCTATGGAAGGCGCGGACGTCAGGGAAATAGTGAAAGACAAATACGGGAAGGCGGCGCTGCATCTGAAGAGTGAGGGTAGAGGTTGCTGTGGGGCGACGCCGGCGAGCGGGTTGGGGTGTGATCCGATCACTACCAATCTTTATGACGGGGCGCAGACCAAGCAAGTGCCGGAAGAGGCAGTACTGGCATCGCTAGGCTGCGGAAATCCGACCGCGCTGGCGCAACTGAATCCTGGCGAGGTTGTGCTCGACCTAGGCTCCGGCGGTGGAATTGATGTGCTGCTTTCAGCGAAGCGCGTTGGGCCGACAGGCAAAGCCTATGGTCTGGACATGACCGACGAAATGCTGGCGCTGGCGAACGAAAACAAGCGCAGAGCGGGCGCAGACAATGTTGAGTTTCTGAGGGGCGAGATCGAGCAGATTCCGCTGCCGGATAGTTCGGTGGACGTGATCATTTCGAATTGCGTGATCAATCTTTCTGCAGATAAGGACCGAGTGCTGCGGGAGGCGCTGCGGGTGCTCAAGCCGGGCGGCCGGCTCGCGGTTTCGGACGTGGTTACGCGCGGCGACGTCGCGCCGGAAATCCGTCACAGCGTGTTGTTGTGGGTGGGATGCGTGGCGGGTGCGCTGGATGAGAATGAATATCAAGAGAAACTACAGGCTGCAGGCTTTGAGCAGATCAGTATTGAACCGACGCGAATTTATCGGGTGGAAGATGCGCGGGAGTTTTTGTCGTCGGCTGGAGTTGATGTGGATGCGATTGCGCCGCAGGTGGATGGGAAGTTCATGAGCGGGTTTGTGAGAGCAGTGAAGCCGGAGGGGGTTTGTTGCGGGCCTACTTGTTGCAAGTGAGAAGCAATTAGCACTTGGATCCTTCATGCTTTCTTTCGCCCCTTTCGGGGCTGGGTATGTTGTGCGTTGTACCCAGGGCTTGCGCCCTGGGCTGCACTCTTCCGCCGCTTCGCGGCTGGAAGGGGCGTTCGGCATTTTGGGGTCATTGTTTAACCGTGTCGCTAGCCACTAAGCACTAAACGCCAAACCTCCAAGGATGCGTGCACCACCATGAAAGACCACTACAACGTTCTGTTTCTTTGCACTGGGAACTCGGCGCGGTCGATCATGGCCGAGGCGATCCTGAACTTCAAGGGCAAGCCCAGGTTCACCGCCTACAGCGCGGGGAGTCATCCGTCGGGAGCGGTGCGGCCTCAGGCGCTCGAGCGGCTTGAGGCAGCTCGAATTCCAACGCGAGATCTGCGGAGCAAGAGTTGGGATGAATTCGCTGAGCCAAGCGCGCCCCAGCTGGATTTTGTTTTTACCGTCTGCGACAACGCAGCGAGAGAAGTTTGCCCGATCTGGCCGGGGCAGCCGATCACTGCTCACTGGGGCGTTCCGGATCCGGCAGCGGTTCACGGGTCACCTTAAGAACGATCGGCGCAGGAAGTGGAACGCGCAAATCGCGAAGCGTTTTCGATTCTCGAACGACGCATCGGACTGTTTCTATCTCTGCCGCTTGCATCCATTGACAAGCTGGCCCTCAAGAAAGAAGTCGATGAGATCGGCCAGCAATGAGATCAAAATTACCCGCCCGCCTCGTTGCGGAATTCTTCGGGACTGGATTCCTGGTTGCAGCCGTGGTCGGGTCCGGAATTATGGCGGAGCGGCTGGCCGGCAACGCAGCCCTCGCGCTGCTTGCGAATACGATCGCTACGGGAGCGGCTCTGGTTGCGCTGATTCTAGCGTTCGGATCTATTTCCGGCGCGCATTTTAATCCGGTGGTTTCGCTGGCGGATGCAATCGAAGGCGGACTGGCGTGGCGCGAGGTTCCCGCCTACATCGTCGCGCAGGTTCTGGGCGGGGTTGCGGGGACAATGCTCGCGCACTGGATGTTCGTGCTGCCTCTGGTATCTTTTTCGCGCCACGCGCGCAGCGGGCCAGCGCAGGTCTTGAGCGAATTCGTAGCGACCTTCGGACTGATGTGCGTCATCTGGGGATGTTCGCGGTCGCGTCCGAATGTAGTGCCTTTTGCGGTGGGAAGTTATATTGCGGCGGCGTACTGGTTCACTGCGTCCACATCATTCGCGAATCCGGCGGTGACCATTGCGAGATCGCTTAGCGACACCTTTGCCGGGATTCGTCCAGCAGACGTTTTGCCGTTCGTGATTGCGCAGTTTGCGGGAGGGATTGCGGCGACGTTTGTTTTTCGTTGGCTGGGGCGTGGTTCCGGCGCGGAAGAAAAAATTTCCTGACAAGAACAAAGCCGAAAATCAAAGTCAAAGGCGTCGGACAAGAGTGTCCGACCCACACGAGTTCTTACGGGTGGTGGGAATCAAGATGGGTCGCGCGATATTTCGCTCCTTTTTGGTTGCCTGCGGAATGGCAGAGGGACGCAAAAAATGCAACACCTCATGGTCCCGGTCGAGCATATACTGCCCGACAAGCGGGCCACTCGCCCTCATGGTTTGACATCAGAACGTCTGAAAAGGAGAGACAAGATGCGATTGCATTGGATGTTTGGTGTGCTGCTTACTGCGGCTATGGTCACACCGGGGTCGGCGCAGATTTCGGTGTACATCGGGACACCGCCGCCGGTAGTGGTTTATGAAAGACCGGGGCCGCCTCCTGACGCGGGTTTCGTTTGGATCGAGGGTTATTGGGCGCCTGTGGGTCACCACTACAAATGGGTGAAGGGACGCTGGGAGCGCCCTCCGTATGCAGGGGCTTACTGGACGCATCCGCACTACGACCATTACAAGGAAGGCTGGGTGCTGCACGAGGGACATTGGGACCACGAGGACCACGACAACGGGTATTGGAAGGAGCATGATCACGGTAAAGGGCATGGGGACCATGAGGGCAATGGGCACGAACATCATGATTAGGGGATCTGCTCCTTCAAGGAACCGGGAACCAAGATGGTAAAAGGTGGTTCGTGGCTCGCGATGATTCCTCATTGCCGCAGAGCGGGCGGGGAAGCGGGAGGGGCCCGCAGGGAGGAAGTGGGAAGTTCGTTGTCTCAGGAACCAGGAAAGGTAACGTGGCCGCGAAAGTCCCCGCCCAGTCCCTCCAAAGAACAGAGAGACAAGGATGGGGCACCCGAACAATTCACGGAACGATGACTGCGGCACCGTCGATGGCATCGTTCTTTACTGCGGCTAGCGCTTGGTTGGCCTGATCGAGCGAGAATCGGGTGACCTTGGGACGGAGGTTGATCTCGCTGGCTAGCTGCAGGAAGTCGCGGGCGTCGGCGCGGGTCATATTTGCGACGCTGCGAATTTGCCGCTCACCCCAGAGCAACTTGTCGTAGTCGAATTGGGGGATGCGATCGAGGTGGATGGCGTTGATCGCGACCACGCCGCCTTTGCGCAGGCTGGCCAGTGCGGAGATGACGACGTCGCCGCTGGGAGCGAAAGTGACGGCGCGGTCGAGTTCGACGGGCGGACGGTCTTTTTCTCCTCCAACCCAGGTTGCTCCCAGCGAAGCTGCCAGCTTGCGATGAGATTCGCCGCGGGTGGAAACGTAAACCTCACAATTCCACGCCTGCAACACAGCGATCGCCAGATGCGCGGAGGCGCCGAACCCGAAGAGGCCGACGCGCTCGCGTTTTTCGACGCCGGCGACGCGGAGGCTGCGAAAGCCGATGATTCCGGCGCACAAGAGCGGAGCGGCGTGGAGATCATCGAGGGCGGCGGGGATTGGAAAGACAAAATCGGCGCGAGCCAACGCGTATTCGGCGTAGCCTCCGTTGACTGTGTAGCCGGTAAAGGTTGGCGAGTCGCAAAGGTTCTCTTCGCCACGCCGGCAGTACGGGCAAGTGCCATCGGTGCCGCCGAGCCAGGAAACCCCGACGCGGGCTGGTGTCGAGCTTCGCTCGACCGGGCGGACGAGGGCGTCCGCCCCTACGTGGGCATTGCCTGCTTCGACTATCTCGCCGACGATCTGGTGGCCGGGGATGATTCGCGGGTGGAGCGGAGGGAGTTCGCCTTCCACGATGTGGAGGTCGGTGCGGCAGACTCCGCAGGCGAGGACGCGGAGCAGGACGTGGCCGGGGTCGGGCGCGGGCGGGGAAACATCTTCGATTCGAAGAGGATGATTCGCGATTGGTTGCGGCGAAATGAGGACTACGGCTTTCATGAAAGGTTATTGTAAGCGGGTTCGTGGTGGGCCGCGGCGTGTGGGACAGCGCACGCGAACAGCAGGTTCCCATTCGGCTCCCTCCCTTCGGTCAGTCGCTCAGGGCAGGCTCTCGACTGTGAAGATCGTTCGCTCGCGAACGCTCTTCTTCGCCGGAATGACAGAGCTATTTTATTGGGCGGAAAGTGAGACCAGCGTCAGCGGAAATTGCTGAACATGACTAGATTGGAGTCGTTGACGCGGGCGCGGGTGATGGCGATCTGCTTGCCATCGGGCGAGAAGGCGTAGTCGGAAACGCGAAGGGGCTCGGTATCGAAATGCGTGATTTGGGTTGGCTTGCTCCCGTCGAGCGGCTGGTAGAAGAGATTGGTGCCGGCGCCGGTTGACTTACTCAGGATAAGGGCGCGGCCGTCCGGTGTCCACACCGGGAAATGCGCGACTCCGGTGGATGGCAGAAAAATCTGGTTGCTGCCGTCCACGTTTTGAATCACAAGCTGAACCTTGTGCTCGCCGCCGGAGATGGAAAACTGAAAGAATGCGATCCGCTGTTCGTCCGGAGACAACGACTCGCCATTGGGAGAATTAGGAGCGACTACTTGGGGCGCACCGCCACCGGTGGGAACTCGTTTCAAGGCCGGACCCTCAAAATTATCGTCGTAATACACCGTCTTGCCGTCCTTTGTGCAGACGGGCTGTTCAGCGTCGCGTTCAAAGGTCAACTGCTTCATTTCGCCCGTATTCTGGCTATAGCGGAAGAGGTTCAGCATATTGTCGCGCAGCAGACCGACAACGAGAGCGCCCGGTCCACACGAGATTGGATAGGTTGCGTTCGTGTCGCGGTCGGGAACGCGCACACGCGCACTGCCGTCGGGATTCATGCTGAAGGCGTGAAAATCATTGTCTGTGAAGAGAAGCCTGCCATCGTTGCTCCATCGCAGCCAACCGCCGTCGGTTTGTCCGGAACTCACGCCGGCGGGATTCAATTTGATTTCCGACGGCCATTTTTCGGGTGCGCTGCCGACGAATATCGCGGAGGAGGCTTGCTCTTGAACTGTGACCAGGGCCTTGCCGTCAGCGGTGACGGTGATGTTGCGGTATTCGTTGAGATCGTTGGTCACGTTCTGCAGGAGGCCGGAAGGATAGGGCTGAAACTTGATCTGACTTCGAAAATTGGTCTCGCGTGACCGGCACTGGAGGAACATTCCGCTTGCATCCGGCAGCCACGCAATGCCATCAACCAGGAACGGAAAGGGAAATGATTTCACCAGCGCGCCCTGGGGCGTGAAGACCAGCACGTTACTGAGGCCCGCCTTGGTGAGTTCATATTGGGGAACTGCGATGAGCCCCCCGTCTCCCGACCAGGATGGCGCAGATCCGTTGGCGGTCATTGCGTCGCGTTCAGCAATGACGTGCCGATTGGTTCCGTCGCTTCCTGCAATCACAAGTTGGGGCTTCTTGTCACCGACATCGTAATGAGCAAACACGATCTGCTTGCCGTCAGGCGAGAAGCTAATGGGGGTGCTGATGTCGCTGAGGACCTGTTGGTGCGTGCCGCCCAGGCTGGGCACTGAGTACAGGACAGTCTCATCTTCGTTTTGGGGATCGCTGTGCTGGAAATAAATGTAATTTCCGTCCGGAGAAAAGGTCGGACGATTGACGAAGTATCCCGGCCCGGGCGCGACCACCTGGGCTTCGCTGCCGGTTGCGATCTGCTTTACCCACAGACTTTGTTGCTCGCCGCGCTTGACGAAAGCGGCGTAACGGCCATCGGGCGAAATGGCACCATCGAGGGCCGCGCCGTTCTCTGTGAGCTTGGAAATCTGCATGGTCAGCGGATTGATAAGCGCCTGGGCGGGCGTGAAGTGTTTGTAGAGGACGAAGGCTGAAATCAGGAGGGCGATGATAACCGGCATGAGGATCAGCCGCGTCTTGTGACGCTTGGCCTCGGCGAGAACCGCGGCGCTTGAGGATGTAGCGGAAGAGCTGCTGGCAGGGGCAACGGAACTCGGACCGGAAACTGCAGCGAGGCGTCCCGCGGAAGCGGAGCCGGATCCGCGCTTGATCCTTTTCAAATCGGCGCGAATTTCGGCAGCTGACTGAGTGCGCAGATCGGGATCTTTTTCCAGCGATTTGAGAATCACATCGCTCAGCGCGGGCGGCAGCAATGGATTCAGATCAGCTGGCGGCGGAGGGTTTTTCTCCAGAATGGCATGGAAGATCACGGCCGAAGTGGGACCATCGAAGGGCAGGCGGCCAGTGCCCATCTGATAGAGCACCCCGCCAAAACTGAACAGGTCAGTTCGGGCATCGACTTCTTCGCCACGGGCCTGCTCGGGGGACATAAAAGCTACGGTGCCGACGGTTGATCCCGGGCTGGTGAGCAGAGGACTGTCAATGGTTGCGCCCACGCCAACCGCGGCCTGCTCGTGTTCCTTGGCCAGCTTGGCGAGTCCGAAGTCGAGAATCTTGACACGGCCGCGAGTGGTGATGAAGATGTTGGCTGGCTTGATGTCGCGATGGATGATGCCTTTGCGATGGGCGGCGTCGAGCGCGTCGGCTACCTGAATGGCGATATCGAGGAGTTGGTCGTTGGTGAGGGGGCGGGCCAGCAGGCGGGCGGAAAGCGGCTCGCCTTCAAGCAGTTCCATGGCGATGAAGGGCTGACCGTCATGCTCGTTGATCTCGTAGATGGTGCAGATGTTCTCGTGATTGAGCGATGAAGCGGTTCGCGCCTCCATACGAAAACGCTCGAGTGACTGGGGGCTCAGGGCGACATCGCGCGGCAGAAATTTGAGCGCAACCCGACGGCCCAGCGTGAGATCCTCGGCTTCATAGACGACGCCCATACCGCCGCTGCCGATTTCACGGACGATCTTGAAGTGCGAGATGGTTGAATCGATCATGGTGGAAAAGCAGTCGTTGGTCGTTAGTCGGTGGTCGTCGGTCTCTGCCCTTAGTTTCTTTCCAGAAAATCGGTGAAGGCTCCGGTCTTCTGGTAATACACGCGGAGACTGCATTGTTTCGCGCTCATGTGGGCGAAGGAGAGTTCCAGTTCTTTCGTGGGATCGGGGATTTCACCGACCTCCATGGGAGCGCGGGCCACATCCTGTGCTGAGTTGTAGGGAGCACCTGCGGTCACGTTGCGGTTAACAATCAGGGTCCAGCTTTTACCGCCTGGAATCAGATAAACAGTGTATGCGCCCAAGGCGATTTCGGAGCCTCCAAGCTTCAGGGGAACCTGGACATAGAGGGTGATGCCTGGGGACCAGACATGGCCATTTCTCGGTTCTTCCTTGACCGTGGGATGGTACTGAATGCTCACCTGATTGCCATCCTCGAAATTGCAGTAAGCAGTCTGCGGGTCTTGGGCAAGGCAGGCGGCGGCAGCCATCGCGACGACAGCTAACGGGAAGAAGAAGGCCCTAATGGCGGAGTTTGTCACCGCAATAATGTAACACCCCACAGGCGGTTCTTGGCTGTTGGTTCTTGGTTCCTGGCAGGCGCCAGATGCAGAGCGGCTTTCCCTGCCAATGGCAAGGGGCAAGAACCAAGAACCGCTCTTTTGGGCGTGGTCTTCGGTTACGTTCTCAAGCCGGAGGGAGGTTGCTAACGTTTGGGACAGGGGAAAGAGGTCCCAAAATGTCCAAATCGGGTGGGTTGTCGAAAGTTCTGTATGGTGAATTGAACGAGGAAGTGCTGTCCGCGCAGGCTGAGTCGCTGGCCAAGGCTGGGTACACGGTGCAGACTGCGGTGGGGCGCGCGGGAGTTCTGGATGCGATGAAGCGCGAGAGTTTCGACCTGGTAATTCTTGGACCCACGCTGACACGTGATGACCGGCACCATCTTCCTTATATGGCGAAGAAGGCGCACACTGGAACGCGGGTGCTGGTGATGCACACCGATGGGTCGCGGCATCCTTACGTGGATGGAAACACCGACACGGGAGAGAGCATGGAGCGCTTGATGGAGAAGATTGGCGCGCTGCAGGTTCGTGCGGCGGCAGCCACGGCTGGACGATAAAGACCTTCAATTCGCAACTTGGAGTGTGAGTCGGGCGGCCCTTCGGGGCCGCCTTTGCTATTTGGACGTCGTCGCCTAGCGGAGCCGCTTCGACAAGCTTGCTCGCGATTCTGCAAGAGCCCTGACAAATCCAGAGCAAGATCGCGGAGCTGTGCTCCGCGGACAGCTGAGGGGCATCTGTCCCGGCACAAGCCCGTCTGTCGTAGAATCTCTCTTTTGGCGTCTCGCACGGGAAGAGCTTCTCGCATGGACAGCGCAGGACAAAATCAGCAAACCAGCGGCCGAGTGTATGTGACGCTAAGCGGCATTCCGCTGCTGATCGAGTTGAAGTGGCCGTTTCACAAATCTGGATCGGGCGCGGATTTTTGGGTGCTCCATGGGGACATCAAGCTGGGAGGCTCGGAAGGGCTACATGCGCCGGTGTCGGTGAATCTATCGGCCACTGTGCGGGAGGTGCTGCCGTCGCTGGAGCCACGGAAAGCGAGGCCTGGATCGGCGATCCGACCGAGGCCTTGTACGTGGAGACGGCACCCGAGCATGTGCTGGAACTGGCGCGAAACCTAGCAGAAGACGGGTTGATGACCGTAGAGGGCGAGCGGGCTTCAGCCAATGCGGCGCTGATGGCGCAAGCCGAGAAATTTGAAGCTGACATGCGTGGCGCTCTCGCAGAGCTGGAGAAAAAGCACGCGTTCGAGAGAGGGTAAGAGTCGATTTGATGCCGGCGGCCCTTGCCTTCAGGTTAAGACTTCCCGGCCGCCTCGACGCTGTCGGCTTGTTCCCTCACTACTCGTTCTTCATGGCCTCGATCAACTGGTACAGCTGTTTGTCGGGGTTCTCAACTTCCATGAAGGGTTTGGCCTGCGGCTTGCCGCTGACTACGTAGATAGTGGGAGTGTGCTGGATTCCAACCCGGACGCCCAGGTCTTTGTCTTCACGCACGAGAGCGGCGAACTTTCCCTGGGGATCAACTACGAACGGCAAATCAACTTTGTGGTCGGTGGCGAACCTCTGGGCGAAGCCCTGCAGATTATCGGGCGTGATTTCCGGCTGGTGCTGGAAGATGTAGTCACGGAACTGGTTGCCGAGTTCCTTGGAATGAGTGTCGAAATAGCGCGCGATGACGGCGGCGTTAAAGGACCAGTTGTGCATTGGTAACGGAAAGTCATGGCGGACGACTGGAATCTTGTAGGTCTTGCCCGCGTTCGCGACCAACGGGGCATCCTGCCGGCACTTGGGGCATTGCAGGTCTTCAAAAACGATGATGGCCACCTGGGCGCCTTTGGGCGGGCGGAGCAGAGCGGGGTCCTGGGCAGCGGCCAGGGTGCTGAGCAACAGCAGGACTAAGGGAAGCAGTAGTGTGTTCTTCATAGCTATGAGTTTGGATGCAATGTAGATCGTTTTTATGGTAACCGAAGAAGCTGCTTTGAGGCGAATGACTAAGGGAAGTCCACATCGAGCGTGTAGAGGTTCTGGGTGCTCACATCGCGCAGGAACATGCGGGAGTTATCGGGGGCGTTGTCGCTCCAGGTGCCGAAATCCGGAGTGAAGTACTGGTCAAGGCCTTTGGTGGCAAATAAGGTCTCCGGATGGGACTCGGCAACTTTGATGCGCTTGACCTCGGTATCGGTTGAGTACTCGACGTAGCGGCTGTCCGATGTCCATGCGGGATATTCCACCGCGATGGGATCGGTCGTCCAGTCGGACCACTTGCCGGTCTGAAAATCAAAAATGCGGAGAGTCTTGGAAATCTCTTCGAAGTCCAAAGCCGCCAGATAGCGCCCATCGGGAGACCAGCGCGGACTGAAGAGGCCGCTGGAACCGGGAACGGTTGTGATCTGCTTCGTGCCTACATCCATGATTCTGATTTCAGACTTCTGTTGTGCGCCTGGCTCCCCAGTGGAAAACACAATACGAGTGCCGTCGGGAGAGAAAGCGGGGTCGCCTTCAGTTGTGTTTCCGGGCAGTAACTCCTCGGGAGTGCCGCCCTGTGCTGAAATCGCGTACGCCTTCCAGGGCTTGCCCAACTGCGATCCCATGTAGGCGATCTGTTTTCCGTCGGGAGACCAGCGGGGAAGCGCGGCGTGATCGGGAGGGTAGGTCAGTTGAATTTTCTGGCTGCCCTCGGCCTGACTGGTCCACAACGCGTTATCGAGGAGGCTGACATAGGCGACGGACTTGCCGTCGCGGGAGAATGCCACATCATAAGCGGCCAGACCTCCGAGGAAAGGAGCAAATTGTTTTGATGCGGGATCGTAGTGCACGAGTTCGGCGCGTTGATCGTAGCCTTCGACTATCAGTTTCTTGCCGTCGGGCGTGATTCCGGCAAGGCCGAACTCCAAGGGGCCAAAGGTTAACTGAACTGGCGTGGTTGCCGATTTGCGAAGCAGACTGGGCGAGTCCGGCAAGACGAAGACGTCGCCAAAACTGTCGTTGCGAAGCGTGCTCTGAAAAAGGAAGTAGCGGCCATCGGGAGTCCAGATGCCGCAGCACTCATGCGGCCAGCCGGGCAAAAGCGGATGGAGATTGGAGCCGTCGCGCCGAACTTCCCACAGGGAGTAGGTGTGGGATGCGTCATCAACCTGCGTAAATCGAATTCGCTTGCCATCGGGAGAAAATACGGCATCGGCGGGGTGACCTTGCGCAGTAGCGATGCGCATGGGGTTACTGCCATCACCGTGGGCGATCCAGATTTCCGATCCCTTGCCAAACACGAGACTTTGCCCGCCGGGTGACCAGCTTGCGCCGCAATGGGCGTCCGCAGTGAAGCTTCCCAATCGGCGGGGGGAGCCTGCCGGCAGAGGCACCGTCCAAAGGAGATTGTTCATGCCCGCCTCTCCGCCGGAGGAGATGAGGAGTTGGGAGTGGTCCGCCGAGATGTCCCTGATAACGGCACCCTTCACCGGACTGGGAACTTCAAGGACTTCGCCGCCATTCAAAGACACTTGGGCCAGGGAGCTACCCACCTCGGAAGCGAAACGGTTGAAGTAAATTCTGGAGCCGTCGGTGACGGCGCAACAGCCGGGTTTGCCGTCGTGAGTGATTTGGGTTGAGCCGGTGACTCTGGGCGGCTGCAATGGCACAAGGAACCGGAAAGCAATTAATCCGAGGATCAAGATTGCGGCCCCCGCTGCGGCCCAGAAGGCGACAGGCTTTTTCGAACGGACAGCGGTCACTGCGGCGGG
>WNFF01000517.1_pt1 | contig 28879 bp, 19 predicted proteins | sample 5400441 | NCBI WGS metagenome assembly WNFF01 (sample SAMN13153345, study PRJNA577476) | soil metagenome | isolation source: 120 cm saprolite under Douglas fir tree site 2 hole 3 replicate 1 | place: USA:California | collected 2015-04-18
CTGCGCCGTGAAGGCTGAGGAGAACGGTGGAGGTGGGCTCGGAAAAGACGCGGCCATCCAAATCGCTGCCGATGAGGAGGATGGGGATTTGCTTAGGGATGCGTCCGCTGCTGCGCATAACCTGTGGTGGCAAGTGGAAGGCCAGAGGAGAGGGAAGGGCGGACAATTTAGTACCTATGAGATGAAGAGGTTGAGGGTTGAAAGTTGAAGGTTGAAAGCAAAAAGAAAGAATAAGGATGAGGCGCAAATGGCGCCAAGAAGAACGAGAAGACAAGGGAGTGTTCCAGATTGGGACGCAGCGGTGCTGCGCCCCTACAAAGAAAAAAACAGGGCGAACTGAAGTTCGCCCCTACATGAGAAAACAGAATGGCGGTGCGAAGGGCTATTACCGCGACGCAGGCGCAGCGGAAGCCACGGCGGTGTTGCCGATGGCGTCGCCGTTGACGACAAGCTCGACGCGGCGGTTGCGCTGGCGGCCTTCGGGCGTGTCATTGGAGGCGACGGGCTGCGTTTTGCCGAAGCCGCGGGCGGTGATCGAAGAAGCAGACACACCTTGTTCGGCGAGAAAATCGCGGACGGAATCGGCGCGGCGTTCGGAGAGCTGCTGATTGAAATCGTCGCCGCCGACGCTGTCAGTGTGGCCTTCGATCTGGAGAGACAGGCCGGGATGCGCGAGGACGATGCCGGAAATTTTGGCGAGTTTTTCGCGGGCGCCGGGCTTGAGGGTATAGCTGCCGGTGTCGAAGAGCACGTCGGACATGTTGACGATGAGGCCGCGGGCGGAGTCGCGGGTTTGCAAAATGGAATTGAGTTGATTGAGAAGCTGGGCGCGCATCTGAGCTTTCTCGGCTTCGGATTGCGCGGCGGCCTGGCGAGCTTTTTCGGTTTCGGCTTCGGCAGCACGCTGCTGGGCGAGGGCGGCGGAACGGTCTCTTGCGGCTTGATCGGCGGCGGCCTGCGCGGCTTGCTGCTGGAGTAAGGCGGCGGCGCTGGCTTTTTCGGCTTCGGCTTGCTGGCGAGCGGCGGCGGCGGCGGCTTGCTGCGCTTCCTGCTGCATGCGGAGGGCTTCGGCCTTGGCGGTTTCGGCTTGCTGGCGAGCTTGCTCGGCTTCCTTGCGGCGCTGAGCTTCGGCTACGGCATCGGCGCGGGCGCGGGCTTCGCGTTCTTCGGCGGCTTTCTTGTCCCAGGCGATTTTTGCGTTAGCGTCTTCTTCGGCTTTTTGCTTCACGGCCATGACGCGGGCTTCTTCGGCGGTCTCCACGACTTCGCGGGCGGCGGCGATGACGAATTTCTTGTCGCTCTTGCGTCCGTAGACTTCTTCGGCGTTGCGGAGCTGAAGTTCGGCCTTGGCGAGAGTGGAGGCGGCGTATTTGTCGGCGAGCGCGATATGCGCGATGCGCACGGAGTTGCGCGCTTCAAAAAGCTCGAGCGGGGTCTTGCGGTCGATGCCAAAGATAGCGTTTTCAATTCTGGTGTTGGAGGAGGAGTAGATGCCGCGGCCGAGAAGTTCGTAGCTGGCGTCGATGTTTTCGACTTTGCCGAGCGTGGCGGGGCCAAAGACGTTTTCGAGCACGACGGTGTTGCCAGGCTGCGTGACGGCGAAGTACGGTTCGGCGGTGACGATCATGCCGAAAGTCTGCATGTCGGAGATGGCTTTCACTTCCCCGGCGCCATTCTTCAGCACAATTTCGCCGAGATTCACGGCGCGGCCTCCGGGAGAGACGGCCCAGAGGACGTAGGTGAGATATTCGAGGCCGAACTTGGTGGCTTCGTCGAAGCCGAGGAATCTTGCTTCGATCTCGGTGCGGCTGCCCTTGTTCTGCACCCTGGCTTCGCCGCTGGCTTGGCGCATCAATTCGGTGCCTTGAAAATCGATCTTGGCGGCGCCGGCGCGGCGGTAGTTCACGGCTTTGGTAGTACGCGAAACCGTTTTAGCGGGACTGGCGGACGCGGGCGCTTGACCGCGCGCGGGAGCAGCCAGAACGCCGAGGAACGCGGTTACGACGAGACCTGCCGATGCGATTTTCATGTCAAAACTCTCCATCGCCATGAAGGCGAAAAAATTGCGAGGGCCGTCAAGCGGCCCCGGTGGCGTAGCAAAATCCAGAGACCCAAGAACAAGAAGAAGATCGCGACAAAACCCACATTGCAAAGGGATCAAAGATGCGAGCGACTGGGTTATGTCGTTTCGTATCTACAGGCTAGCAAAGAAAGAAGCGGAGCAAAGCGGTAGCGAAGGGGTCTTTGCGCAAATAATTACCCGTCCGGATGGGCAGGGGCCCCGTCGGGGAGGGGGCTACGCCGGAAAGTTTACAGGGAGCGCAAAAATTCGAGGAGGGCCTCCTGATCGGCAGGTTTAAGCTTGCGGAATTTTTCGGCCACGTCCGCGGCTTCGCCCCCGTGGCGGAGGATGGCGTCAAGAAGCGTGACGGAAGCGCCGTCGTGCATAAGGCGCGAGTGCATGCGGACGCCCCAGAGAGGCGCGGTGCGGATTTTGTTGGCGGTGTTGTTGAATTCGGGGATGGAAAGGTTTTTCCAGGTGATTTTGTACATATTCTTGCCGTAGTGCTCGGTCATGGACTGGACGATGCCGTCGCCGGTGCCGACGTTGTGGAGGAGGAAGTCGCCGTAGGGATGAAACTGCTTGTCACCGAGCGCTGAGGGGATGGTAAAAGTGCCGCCGTTGATCTTGGTATCGGCAGGGGCGGTGGCCAGCGTCTGGACGTGGCAGATAACGCAGCCGACAGTGTCGAATAACTCGGCGCCACGGCGCGCCTGGGGAGTCTGAGCAAGCTGGGCGTCGCGCGCGGGCGTTTCGGTGGCGCGAAGGAAGCGCGCGAAATGGTCGATGTCGGCAAGACCGTCGGCTCCGGGAGTGTCATTGGGCTCGGACACGGTGTTGCAGAGGTTGGTGACTTCGTCGGGCTGGAGGCGATTGGTAATGCCCATTTCATTGAGATAGGCGTCTCCAGAGAAGGACAACAAGCTGGCGTGCTGGTCCTTCCAACCGAAGCGGCCGACGGCGGTCTGGCCAGGAGCTTCGACGACAGGGACATAAAGAACCTGGCCGCAGATTTTGTGATGGTGTTTCTTGCACTGTTCTTTAGCCAGGTCGACAAACGTCTGATCCGGGACAGCTTCTACGAACCCGTCGCCCAGAAGATTCAGTGAAACGCGGAAGGTGCGAATTTTTTCCGAGTCCGGGACGCGCTCCTGAATTTCGGTGCTGGGGAAAGCGGCGTTGGGGCAGATGGCGCGGTCGTTCACCAGGGAGCGGCCCTTAATGATTTCCGTTCCACGAGCAATGGGGATTTCCGGATTCACGAACTCGCCATGGGGGCCGTTGTGGCCGACGCGCAATTCGTTGACCTGGCTGGGGCCGCCGGAAGTGGGATTCTGGTGGCACTCGCGGCAGGATTGCGCGTTGTAGAGAGGGCCGAGGCCGTCGGAGATTTGTTCGATTTCATCGAACTTGACTTGATCCGCCGTGTGCGTGGCGTCGTCGACCAACCCGTTGGTCTTGTTATCAAAGCCGGAAGGGGCTTCGGGAAGGACTGGGGGAAAGAAAAATACGGAAAGCGCCAGCACAGACACACCAATGAGGGATTTCATAATGGCCTCGATTGGCTGGTTGAGGAAATTTACCGCGATATTACCCAAAAGCCAAGCAAGAAATGGGGCTGCACGCAGGAACAAAACAGCAAGTCATCCATGGGGTTCCCTCAGGCAGCGGGGTCGGGCTGGGGCACGTCGCGAGGTTCGCGCTGGCGACGAGAGGCGGTTTCCGAGGAGGCCAACCACTTGGTACGAAGCTCTTCGGCGCGGCGAATCACGCGCTCGATGAGATCGCCGGAAGGCTGCTTCTTCGCGGGAGCAGCGGAAGCGCCGCCGTTGGGAGAAATTTCCAGGAGCTGGAGTTTTTCGAAGAGTGGTTTCATGGCGCGGTCCGGATTACGGAAAAATTCGGTGCCGCGGAGGCGCGTGAAGATCCAACCCATGCGCTCGAGGACGGATTGGCGGTCGAGGTCCTCGGGGAGTTTTTCGAGGGGATGATAGCGGTCGCCATCGCACTCGATGGCCAGGCGATGGCCGTTGCCTTCGACGACGAGGTCGATTCGAAACGCGCCGACGCGCCATTGGGCAGCGACGTGGTAGCCGGCGGCGACGAGACGCTTCATGACTTCGCGTTCGAAAGTGGACTGAGTGCGCTTTTCTTTTTCATCGAGCGCGCGCATAAGGCGGCTGGGATCCTGGGCGTGCTCGATCAACTGGCGGCGAAGGTCATCGGGCTTGAGGTCGTTGTTGGGACTGAGGGAGTGGACAATCCACATCTGGTCGCGAGCGCGGCTGGCGGCGACGTTGAAGCGCTGCTTGAAGAGTTCCTGGTCGCGGAGCGAGAGCGGACCGTGCTGCGCGGTGTCTACCAGGGAAATGAAAATGACATCGCGTTCGTCGCCCTGAAATTGGGCGGCGTTGCCGCAGAGAAGGTGGTGAAGTTCGTAACGGTCGGGCGAAAGATGCGCGCGGAGAAGATTGTCAATCTCGATGGCCTGTTCGTCGCCGACTAGGGAAACGACGCCGAAGCTGGTGGGCTCTCCGGCATCATTTTTCTTGTATTCCGGCTGCTCGATGGCCGCGACGAGGAGCGAAGCGGTAGCCAAGGCCTCCTGACGATTAATCTTGCCATCGCGACTCGAACCTGAGACGCGATAAGCGATGGTGTGAGGACGCAGCCGAACGCGGCTGGCATCGCGCAAAGGCTTGATGCGGTAATCGTAGGAAATCAAATTGCTGAATTGGATGATTTCCGGGACGCAGCGGAAATGTTCGACGAGGCAGGTGGTACCGCCAAAGGATTGGCGGGCGAGGTCGTAGATGGAAATCTGGCCGTCATAGAGATCGGAATTGGGGATTCCGGGCAGGTATTGAAAAATTAGATTCTGGATGATGCCGAGATCCTGGCCGACAGCGGAAGGGCTGACTTGCTCGTGGTCGCCGACGACGAGGACGGTTTTCCCGAGATAAAGAGCGACGAGGGCCATGACGTCGCTCTGGCTGGCTTCGTCGATGATGACGACGTCGAAGCGCGTGATGCTCGGGTCGAAGTTTTCGACCACGCGGGAGAGCGGCATGACCCAGACAGGAACGGCGCTGCGGCATTCCGACATTTTCCTGGCGGCTTCCGCGCGCAAGAGAGAAACGCGAATGCCGTGGCCTTTGCCGATGCGGCGAATGGTGTCCAGCCAACCGACCAGCGCCTGGCGCTGGCGGGAGGAGGTGCGGCGGGCCTGGGCGGACCAGGCGCGCTTGTCGATAAGGCCGACGGTAACGCGGCGAAGTTGTTCGCGGAATTTTTCGCTCCTGGTCTGGAGGGTATCGAGGGAAACGGCGGCACGGCGGTCGAGCTCATCGTTAAGCTGGCGCCAAGTCCATGCAGCGGCGGGATCGCGGGGCGGCTCGCCGCGGCCGTGAACGGTGGTGCGATTGCGAATGGCGCCGGCCCACGCAGGCGCAGCGCTCTCGAGCTTGGCGAGCAGAGCGCGGCGGAGATCGAGATCGGCCTGGCGGCTCTTGAGTTCCAGGAGGCGCTCGTAGGCGTCGCGGTAGAAGTTGGAATCCTCGTCTTTCACGGCGACGAGGAGCTTGGAAATCACCTTCGAGGATTTGGCGAGGCGCGCCGCAAGCTTGAGGCGATTTTTGAACTCGCGGGCTTCTTCTTCGAGCTGGAGCAGCTTCAGTTTTTTATAACGCGAGTCCAGGATGGGAAGGAGCGAGTTCGTTACGGCTCTGCCAATGCGCACCAATTCCCCATCGGCGCCGACGACGGGAGGCTGCTCGGCCAGAAACTTTTCCCAGCGCAGGCCGAGATCTTCGAGCTGCTGTTGAAGAGGGAGCCAGGTTTGCGCGTGCCAGTTCAGGCAGCCCTCGATGGAGTCGCAAAACTGCATCAGGGTTTTTTCGACTTCTTCGCCCATTTCGCTGGAAGGAGGCGTGCCGAGCGCGGCCATCTGGCGGTCCCAGCGGCCAGCGAGGTCCTGGCGCAAGTTCATGAGGCGCGAAAGCTGGCGCAGGGCTTGAAAATGTTCAGCGAGGCGCGGGCGGGCGTTTTTGATCTTTGTGGCTTCGATGAAGTGGCTCCACGCCTTGTGAGTGAGAAGCGCGAAAGAGCCAAGCTTGCCGCCACCCTCGAGATGAGCCAGGATTTCGCCCGCGATTCGTTCTTGATCCTCGAGGGGATGCTCGCGGGAAAGTTGCGGGCCGTATTTGAGGAAGGATTCCTGGGCGTTGGCGGCTTCGCGGTGGACGAGTCGCACAAAGCTGACCAATTGGTCCCAGGGTTGGCGATGCGCGTCGCCATACTTGCCGGCGTAAACGGCGGCGAGTTTCCATTTTTCCTTGCCGGAGAGAGGCTCGACAGCCTGGGTTGCGGCGGCGGCGAGAGATTCCAACTCATCGGGCGAGCCTTGCGACGCGCCGGATTGCCATAGATCGGAGCGAAGATCGAGGTCCTCCATGCCGAGGCGATTGCGCTCGCTGAGGGAGCCCTCGAAGTCTTCTGGACTGGGGAGATCGTGCAATTCGGGGAGGTGGCCGGAGAGCTCGGCTTCATCTTCGCGAGTGACGGTGACATTGGTGCGATAGAGATCGGCCAGCTCGCCAGTGGAAAGCGGCAAGGGAGCTACGGCAGCGACGGGACCGGGGATCCAACCTAGAGTGTCTTTTTCCTGCGTTACTTTGCGAGCGGCGTCGGCCGGAGCCCAACATTTTCCGGCGAGGACCAAGTCGCGATACTCGCCAGCGCGGGCGTCGGCGAATTGGTTGCGGACATCTTCGAGCTTCTTGAGGAGTTCACCGCGCTCGTTTTCCAATTTCTTCCATTCGATTTCGAGAGAACCGGCGTCGGCTCGCGACAATCTTTCCGCGATGGAGCCGACCGCGCTTTCGAGTTGTTTGCGGCTGTCCAAGTCGCTTTCGAGCAGGCTGACGCACAGGGGACGCAGTTCCGGAACAATGTGATGGCGCACCATGCGCAAGGCTTTGGTGGTGTGGCTGGTGACGAGGACGCTCTTCCCCTGGGCCAGCAGGTGACCGATGAGATTCCCGATGGTGTGCGTTTTTCCGGTGCCCGGCGGGCCTTGAACCAGCACGCCGCCGTATTCCTCGAGTTGCCTGGCGATGCGAATTTGCTCGGGATTCGCGGGCTTGCTGAGGAGCACGTCGGCGTCGGCTTCGCCGTACCGCTGGGCAGAAGGATGCGTTTCTCCCGTATCAGGAAGAGGCGATTCTTCGCCAACGATATTCAAGAGGGACCAGGGCAAATCCTCGCGTGTGCGAAGGTCGGCGAGGATGCCCTCGATGGCCGCGGCGAAACCCAGTGTGCGTGCGCGCAGAAAGAGAATGGGATCGCGGCCGATGCAGGGATCGAGCGCTTCGGCGGCAGGCGCGCGATCTTCGAGCAACTCGCCGCGCGGCGAGAGTTGAACGACCAGCCGCTTGAGAAAGCCGGAGGTGGCTCCATTGAGGAGCGGATGAAAACCTTCCTGCTCGAGCTCTTCGCGGCAGCGGCCGATGGCGCGCCCGTCGACGTCGGTCATGGATTGGAAGAGAGCGGAATAGAGTTCGACGGGGTGGTCGGCTTCCGAGAGAGTGAATTCGGGCACCGCCGCGTTGAACTGAAGCTGCAGGCGCTGCAAGAGAATGGGGTGGTAGATGCTGCCTTCGGCGCGGCGCCAACTTAGAATGCCGTCGCCGAGAACCAGCTCGACGCGCTCGGCTTCGCGGTCGATCCGGCCATAGAGCGCGTAGAGGGTTTCGAAGATCTTCATGGCGGCGCGAGCGGGCCTTTCGTTCTTGGCCCATTCTTCGCGCGCCACTTTCCAACGCAGCAAAGTGTTCATTCTTGTCGGTTCATCGGCGAAGTTGGCGATGCGCGTTTGGCCTTCTTGATCCGATTCGTTGCGGGAAGAACTGACGGAGGGTTCCCGGGATGGGTCGTCCCATCCGGCTTCCAGCCACCCAGCGATCGAGGCTGGAGGCTCGGGCGGAGAAGTCAACGCCGGACGCTGCACCTTGAGAACGAATCCACCGGAGCCGGCGTCACCGTTCTGAGAATCGGGGGCCTTGTTTTTCTCCGGGGCGGATTTGGAGGCGCCTCGTTTGATCGAGGAATGGTCGGGCAGGTCGTGCAACCAGAGGCTCCAGAGTTGTTCGCGAATCTGGCGCCGGGCCGGATTGCGATGCTGGTTGAGGGCTTCCAAATAGCGGAAGACACGGGTGAGCTTTTCCCGCGCGACGCGGAGTTTCTCGGGATTCATGACTCGATGCCTCTATTCCCCCGGGGTGGGGAGGCTGGGCGCGGCTGGTGAGATGTTCAGGATACCAGCGTTCCTCGATGGGCTGTCAATAGAACCCGGCTTGTGGAAAAAAGTTGGGCAGGGAGCGCGACAACCGCTAAAAACGTTCAAAAGCGCTTGCCTGCGCGAATCTTTTTCAATTTTGGCGAGCAAGAGTATAATGGCGTTCGTGAGGCCAGCAGGCTCGGCCCCACACCCACCCTGGGCCCGCCTATTCGGCATACCTTCATCCACCCGCCGTTGAAGGGCGGCCCGAAAATCAAGAGGAACGCCTCTCAGCCAACATGAACATGAGGAACATAAATCTCGATCGTCGCGGGAAATTGAGAAAGGTGCCGGAGAAACTTGCGTTCCTGCAATTGGAACGGGATGACGGCGGGACGGTACTGGATGTCTCCGAAGGGGGTTTGCGCTTTGAGACGTTTGCCCCGGTGCTTCAGAACGGACCGGTCCATCTTTGGTTTTCGCTCAATCTGCGGGACCGGATCGAAACGTGGGGGGAAGTCGTCTGGACCAACGCCGCGAGAAAGTCCGGCGGGCTGAGGTTTCTGCGCCTTTCCGAGGAAGCTCGCAGACATATAGGAGAGTGGATGGCGGAATTCCCCTCGCGGCGAGTTTCTGGGGGAAAGGCTGGGCCAAGTCCTGGAGTTGGTGGAACACGTGGCCAGGTGGAAACGGGCAGGTGGGATGCCGTCGCGGCGTTTGTTTCGAAGGCGCGGCCACGGCCGCTCTTGGCGGGGGAAGAGGATTCTGGGGACTCGGGCTCAGGCGCTTCGATTGGCCAAGATACGCTGCGACAACCATCAGGGCTCGTTCCTGCACAAAAGTATCTGGCGGCGAAGCGCAGGCAACTGATACTCGGGATCGTGCTAGGCATGTGCATCTCAGCCACCTTCGCGATGGCCGCTTTCAAGTTTTCGAACTATCTCCGCCAGACTCGGGACCCCGAAAAGTTCGCCGGAGAATCCGGAGCGGCAAGACCTGGGGCCGAAGTCAGACCAGCGGCTCCGGCACTTGCCATTCCGGCGACAGCCCATCCCGCCCCCGGGGATATCTTCTCGCCTGGCAAGCAGAAGAGAGGTACGTCTTCGGAAAACACTCCGAATAATCAGAAGGCCGCCGCGACATGGCCGCCTCGTTCGCACGCCATCGAACCTCCCGTGCTGGTCGCATCGGTTGGGTCTTCCTCTTCTCGCCAGCCCCATGCGATCGACGATGCGAGCCAACGACAGCGCTCCCGGACCCCCGCGCAACTCTGGGCCTCCGTGCAAGCCGGCAACAGCAAGGCGGCAGTGGAACTCGCCGAACTTTACATTCAAGGCGAGGGTGTCCCGCGGAATTGCGCGCAGGCGCGCGTGCTGCTGCTGGCGGCATCCGAGAAGCGAAATGCGGGAGCCATCAAGAGGCTGCAGGATCTGGACAAGACGGGATGTCCCGGCGAGTAGCGGTAGAAAATAGATCTGCTGACCGCCCCCGGCACGGAAAAAACCCCGTAGCGCCGAACGGTCCAGCAAAAACGACAACCTTTCTTGCGAAGTGATCAAACCGGGCGGCGGATGCCGAGCTTGCGCATGCGGGCCTGGAGCGTGGTGCGCTTCATGCCGAGAAGGACGGCAGCACCCTTGGGGCCGGCGATGCGCCACTGCGTGTGCTTCATGGCGCGGAGGATGTGCTGGCGCTCGGCTTCTTCGAGGGTGGAAATCGTGGATGGTGAGGAGGCAGAGGAAGCCGAGGAAGGCAAGGAAGTAAGGGATGAAGAGGAATCGGCGCCTGAGGCCGCGCCGGAGATGGCAGCGGACTTCAATTCTGCAAAGGGGATGCGCAGTTCTTTTCCGGGAGAGAGAAGGACGGCGCGCTCGATGAGGTTCTCCAGTTCGCGCACGTTGCCAGGCCAGGAATACTGAATAAGGGCATCCATGGCGTCGGCAGGAATGTACGCGACGTCTTTGTTGAGCTGGCGGCTGAATCGCTGCACGAAGTAGCGGACGAGGAGGGCAAGATCCTCGGCGCGCTCGCGGAGGGCGGGGATCTGGATGGGGAAAACGTTCAAGCGGTAGTAGAGGTCGCTGCGAAAGGCGCGCTCGGCGACGCGTTTCGAAAGATCGGCGTTGGTGGCGGCGACGACGCGGACGTCCACGCGCTGCGTGCGGTTGCCGCCGAGGCGTTCGAATTCCTGCTCTTGCAACACGCGAAGCAGCTTGGGCTGAAGTTCGAGAGGAAGGTCGCCGACTTCGTCGAGGAAGAGGGTACCGCGGTCGGCGAGCTCGAAGCGGCCGATTTTCTGGTTGATGGCGCCGGTGAAGGCGCCGCGCTCGTGGCCGAAGAGTTCGGATTCGAGCAGTCCGCTGGGAATGGCGGCGCAATTGATTTTAACGAAGGTGCGGTCGCGGCGCGGACTGAGGTTGTGGATGGCGCGGGCGAAGAGCTCCTTGCCGGTGCCGGTTTCGCCGAGAAGCAGGACGGTAGTTCCGGCGGGGGCGGCAAGCTCCACTTGGGCCAGTGCGCGCTTGAGCGCGGGACTCTCGCCGATGATCTCCTCGAAATTGAATTCGCTGCGAATTTCTTCCTCGAGGTAGAGCTTTTCTTCAGCGAGCTTGTTCTTCAGAACCTCGATTTCCTTGAACGCCAGGGCGTTTTCGACGGCGATGGCGATCTGCGCGGCGACTTGTTTCATCAGCTCCACGTCTTCCGGAGAGAAAGCGTCGCCTCGGCGGGTGGCGAGATTGAGCGTGCCAAAGGCGCGTCCGTGGGTGATCAGCGGAACGAAACAGAAAGTCAGCAGCCCTTCGGCGCGGAGGGCGCGCAGGACTTCGCTGGGGAAGCGGTCGAGTTCCGCGCCGCGAACCAAAAGCGGCAGCCCCTCGGCGATGGCCTGGCCAGAGGGAGAAGCGTCCTGCGAAATGGTGATTTCCTGCTTGATGAGGTTTTGGTTGCCGGGAAAATCGAGCGCGTGAATTTTGAGCAGCCCGGTTTGCGCATCGAGGAGCGCGAGGCTGGTGTAGTCATGGTGAATGACGCGCTCGATAGTGCTGATGATACCCCGGAAAACTTCAGAGAGTTCGCGGCTGGTGACGAGGATATTGTTGAGCTCGAGAAGAACCCGGAGGCGGTCGCGCTCGCGCGACAGTTGAGCTTGATAGGCCTGGGAGGTCTCGAGATTCAGAGCATTATCGACAGCCACGGCCACCTGGCTGGCGACGCGCTCCATGAATTGCAGCTCGGTGTCCGTAATCCGCTGCGGGATCATGCGGCCGAACCCCATGGCGCCGAGGCGGTGCTGAGCGGTGGTGAGCGGAAGGATGGCGAGCGAGCGCACATTGTGCTCGCGATAGCGCTTCAGGAAATCCGGGAAGCGCGTCTCCTCTTCGGTGTCGCTCACCACAAAGGGCTGCTGCGTTTGCCAGACCCAACCGGCGGGGTTGCCCTCGACGGGAGACTCGGCGCCAGTGGGCTTATCGGAGGGGAGGCGCGTTTCCAACACGTGGAGACGCATGACGTTGCGCGAAGCGTCGTGTAGAACGAGGGTGAGAAAGTCGAAGTCGACAACGGAGTGCAGCCGGCCGGCGAGGTCGTGGAAGAGTGCCGGGAGATCGCGCTGCTGGGCAATGGCCTCGCTGACTTCGAGCAAGGCTTCGAGCTGACGCCGGGAGTGTTCGAGCGGCGAAGCGAATACGACTTCCGGCGGTGAAATGACGGGTTCCGCCATAGAAAGCAGGATAACATCGGCATCGGCGAAGGCTCAACCGTAGGCACGGGCCGTTCCGTAGCCGCGCCTCGGGGGAGCCGATTCAAGTCACTTGGGCAACATCGAAAGCCTGCGCGTGTCGAGCGCCAGTGGCTATGAGGTGTTCGATGGAGTCCACGGACTGGATGCCACCGCGAGCGCCGACGGCGGTGCAGTTGAGGGCGGCGGCGGCGCAGGCGAAGTCGAGCTGGCGCGGCAAGGGCCAACCCTGCAAAAGTCCGTAGATGAAGCCGGCGTGAAAAATGTCTCCGGCGCCCGTGGTGTCAACCGTCTGCACGCGAAAAGCAGCGGCATAGTGGAATCGCGTCCCATCCCAGGCCAAAACGCCTTCTTCACCAAGGGTTGCGCCGGTAAGTTGGCACCCAAATCGTTTCCAGAGCGCGGGCAGAGACTTGCGCAAGTCCGGTTCTTCCATCAGCCGGCCTGGAATGTCCCTGCTGGTAATGAGGCAGTCGACGCTTTGCAAGAGTTTCTCAACCCCAGGATAAAGTTCGTCCAAGTCGGCGATGACCGAAACGCCGGCGGCGCGAGCCCAGTCTGCCGCCGTGGCCGCTGCCGCCGTGTCGTGGCCATCGACATGAAGCGCGGCGGAATTGACGATCCAATCGCGCTGGAGTTCTCCCGGCCGCAGCGTCAAGCGCTCGTCGCGTTTCCAAAGGACGGTACGTTCGCCGGAGTCATCGACGAGGATGAAAGCCTGCTGGCTAGAGCATCCGGGCGCGGTGAAGAGATGTGCCTCGACGCCGGACCGCGCAAATTCCGCGCGGTGAAGTTCGGCAGCGCCGTCGTCGCCGACCTTGCCGATGTAACGCGTGCGCAATCCCCACTGCTGGCAAGCAATCATGGCGGTGGCGACCTGGCCGCCCGGGAGAACTTTCGCGGAACCAAATTCGACCTTGGAGCCACGCGCGGGATAGTGCGCGACGGGAATGAGCGTGTCCGTAGCGTTGAGACCGACGCCGACAACATCCACTTTGGACAGATTCGTCATAAAAGACCCGCCAACTGTAAAGCAAGCGCGGAATATTTCAAAGGTAAGACGGTCCCATCAGTGGAAGCGCGTGGTGCGCCAGAGAGCGAGGCCGCAAAGAAATAGGAGCAGGAACATAGCTCCGGTCAAAAGAGCGGCTGGTCCCCACTGCAAGGACATCTGCGGAACACGAGCCATCGCGGCGAAGATCACGAACACGCTGGTGGCGGCGACAACCAACAACCAGTCCAGCCCGTTGTGCGAAGGTTTGGCTTCACCGAGAACCTGGCGCCCGTCCATGCGCGCCTCGACAAAATCTGCGGCAACCCTGTAGCGGTCGCTCTCGCGGGCAGCCGCCTCTTTCCAGCGTGTTTGCTCCTGGCCGGTTGCCGAAGAAAACGCGATGGCGGCAACTCCGAGCATCGTGAGGAGGGAACCGCCGATGACTTCCACGTAGACGGAAGAACTGCGCCCGTGCAACTCTCCGAAAACAAGGATGCCCCACAACAATCCCCAAAGCTGATTGGAATTGGAAAGCGGGATGCCGCGGCTGATGCCCACGTACTTTGCGGCGTACTGCTGGAAGATATCGCCGATTACCCAGACAAAACCTCCGAGCATCAGCCAGAAGACAACGCTGCGCGCGCTCAACAATTCTTGCCACAGCGGATTCAGACCCATCGAGCTTACCGAGAGGATCGACATCATTCCCAATTCGCCGAACGAAAAAAAGGTCACAAACGAAAGTGGATTCATGCCGGTCAAATAAGCTTTGCGGTAGGGGATGTACATGGTGCCCCAAAGAATTCCGGCGCCAAGCGCGGCCCAGACGCCGCGTGCGGAATGGGCCTCTGGGCCGCGTCCCGAAGATGCGGCAGCCAACACCGCGGCGCCCGCGCACATGACCAGCGCACCGCCCAAGACACCGGCGCGCCGCTTCCAACCTGCCTGGCGCAGCTCATTGAAGAAAAGAAATCCCCAAAGAATGCCGAGAAGGCTATTGGAATTCCACAACGGAAAGGCGATGCTCAAGCCGATGTCGCGGATGGCGAAAATAGTCAGCGTGTTGGCCACGGCCCAAAGACACCCGGCAAGAAGCGCCCAAATGATCAAGTGGGGCGCGCGACGAACATCGGCGCGGACGGACGACGTGCCCAGAATCAGCGCGGGCAGGCTCCAGCGCGCAAGAAAAACGCCCAGGACCATGATGAGCGAAATGACCATCGGCGAAATGCCGATGGAAACGAGCTTCGTGGGCGCTTCCGCCGCGCCGAGCCAGGCTCCCGCTGCGAAGCCGGAAAGAATGCCTAGCAATTGAAGCTGTTTCGAGCGCGACACATTTTGGATGGCAGGGGCAAACCGGGACGTTTCGGCAGGCGACATTTCACTCCGATCCGAGAATCAACGAATAAACCGAAGTAGAAGCAATCCACCCGTCAAGACGGCGACGGGCACCCAAAAATGAATATCGCTGAGGATACTGGTCCACCAGCCGCGAGAGGAGGAGAGACTCATGATCGGCGCGCATTATATCCCTAAAATCTATCTTTGTTTGAGCGGTCAGATTTCTTCGCTTCCGCGCCAGCGCTTGCGGTACGCCGTCAAATGAGCGAGTCAACGCCGCTCTTCTTTTCCTATGTTCGCAGCGAAGCTGGCCCTAAAATGATGCGAGAGCTATTCCATTCTTGAGGAGCGAAATGAAGCCACGGCTCCAGGTCATGAAGTTCGGCGGCACATCGGTTGGCGACGCGGCTTGCATCGCCAGGACCGCGCAGATTATCGCGGCGGCAGCGAAGGAGAGCGGCTGCGTCGCCGTGGTTTCAGCGATGAGCGGCGTGACCAACCGGCTGATCGAGGCTGCCAGGAAGGCGCAGGAAGGGAACGCAACCGGAGCCGCAGAGGTTCTGGACGCGCTGCGACAGCAGCACGAAGCCGCGTTGCCCATTCTTATTCCGCACGAGGAAGAAGGCGCGCGCATCCGGCAACGGATGGGAGAGGTGCTTGCCGAGGGGCGGCGGCTCTGCGAAGGAACGGCGCTGCTGCGGGAACTCACGCCGCGCGCCTTGGACGCGATTTCGAGCCTGGGGGAAAGGCTCTCCGCACCGCTGGTGGCGGCGGCAGTCCGGGAATCGGGGCAGGCGAGCGAGGCCATCGAAGCGACGGAGTTGATCGTGACGGACGCGTTTCACGGCGGCGCGGAACCGCAGATGGAATTGACGCGCGCGAAATCGCAAGCGCGCTTGCGGCCGCTATTGGAGAAAGGAATCGCGCCGGTCGTGACGGGTTTCATCGGCGCCACGCCGGAAGGGCAACTGACCACGCTGGGACGTGGCGGCTCCGACTATTCGGCGACAATCCTCGGTGCGGCGATGGACGCGGATGAAGTCATCATCTGGACCGACGTCGACGGCGTGCTGACGGCGGACCCGCGGCTGGTTCCCGAGGCGCGCACCATTCCGGTGATCTCTTACCGCGAAGCCGCGGAGCTGGCTTACTTCGGCGCGAAGGTGCTGCATCCGAAAACGCTGAACCCGGTGGTGCAGGCGGCGATTCCCGTGTGGATTCGCAACAGTTTTGCGCCCGAGCGCCCGGGCACGAAGATCACCCCGGAAGGCCGCAGCATCGGCGGCGGCGTAAAGGCGCTGACGGCGATTCGCGACGTAACTTTAATCAGCGTAGGCGGCCCGGGAATTGTGGGATTGCCCGACGTGGTGGGGCGGACGTTTTCGACCACCGCCGAAGTGCGCGCGAACGTCCTGCTGATTTCGCAGTCGTCCTCGCAAAACGATATCTGCTTCATCGTTTCCACCGTGGACGCTCAGCGCACCGTGGAAGCGCTGCGCAAGGAGTTTGCGCAAGACCTGGCGCACCATAAGGTTGAACACATCACCGTGGATTCGAATATCGCCATCGTGGCCGTCGTCGGAGAGAACATGCGCGGCACGCCAGGGATCGCCGGCCGCACCTTCAACGCGCTTGGCCGCGAGAACGTGAACCTGATCGCCATCGCCCAGGGTTCTTCGGAAAGCAACATCTCTTTCGTAATCGACGAAAAATCCGTAAAAACCGCGCTGAATACGGCGCACCGCGAATTCGGCCTGCACGCATCACCACAGTGAGGGAATGGTAGGCCCGTGGGGACTCGAACCCCAGACCTCTACCGTGTCAAGGTAGCGCTCTAACCAACTGAGCTACGGGCCTGCAATTCCTAAAGTTTATCACGGGTGGCGGATCAAACGCAGTGGCCGAACCTCGTAATTTGACTTCTGTTCAACTTCCCTTCCAGCGAACGATGTCCCCGCCGAGAAATCAGGCGGTGTGGTAGTGTGTCCGGGGGAGAGCGCTGAAAAGCATGCCGGTCAAGACCATCATCGAGCCTTTTCGAATCAAGAGCATTGAGGCGATTCGCCGCACCACGCGGGAGGAACGCCGGAAACTGATGGAGGCGGCGGGCTACAATCTTTTTCTCGTGCCTTCCGACGCGATCCTGATTGATTTGCTGACGGATTCAGGCACGGCGGCGATGTCCACCGAGCAGTGGGCGGCGATGATGCGCGGCGACGAATCGTACGCGGGTTCGCCGAGCTTCACGCGATTTCGCGATTCGGTGAAAAACATTTTCGGTTTCCAGCACGTGATTCCCACGCACCAGGGCCGTGCCGCGGAGCGCATTTTGTTCAGCGTCATGTGCAAAAAGGGCGACGTGGTTCCGAATAACACGCATTTCGACACCACGCGCGCGAACTGCGAATTCGTGGGCGCGCAGGCGCTGGATTTGCCCATTCCGGAAGCGCAGGAGCCTGCGCGAGTGCATCCGTTCAAAGGGAACATGGACGTGGCACGCTTGGCCGAGACGTTCGAGCGCGAGGGCGCGGGGAAAATTCCGCTGGTGATGCTGACGGTGACGAATAATTCTGGAGGCGGCCAGCCAGTTTCCATGGAAAATATGCGCGCGGTGAAATCCATCTGCAAGAAGCACGGAGTTCCGCTGTACATCGATGCGTGCCGCTTCGCGGAAAATGCTTACTTCATCAAGTTGCGCGAGCCCAGCTACGCCACGAAAACGCCGCGGGAGATCGCGCGGGAAATGTTTTCGAATGCCGACGGCTGCACCATGTCCGCGAAAAAAGACGGCATGGCCAACATCGGCGGATTCCTCTGCACAAACGACGATACGCTGGCGCAGCAAGAGAAGGATTTATTGATTTTGACCGAGGGATTTCCGACCTACGGCGGACTCGCGGGACGCGACCTCGAAGCGATAGCCGTGGGATTGAACGAGGCGCTGGAGGAAGAGTATCTGGAATACCGCATCGCCTCGACGGCGTTTCTCGGCAATCACATTGCCGGCGAAGGCGTGCCCATCGTGCAGCCGCCGGGCGGACATGCCATATATATTGATGCGCGCGCGTTCCTGCCGCATGTTCCGCCAGCGCAGTTTCCGGGCGTGGCGCTGGCGAACGAGCTTTACCTGGAAGGCGGAATCCGCTCGGTGGAGATTGGAACGCTGATGTTCGGCGAGCACGCGAAAATGGACCTGGTGCGGCTGGCGATTCCGCGGCGGGCGTACACGCAGAGCCACATCGAATACGTCGTAGAAGTGATTCTGGACGTTTGGCGAAGGCGCGAGCAGATCCGCGGCTACGAAATAACGCAGCAGGCGAAATTCTTGCGGCACTTTTCGGCGCGGCTGAAGCCGGCGGTGCGCTGAGATCATGGTTAAAGTAACAATCGAAGCAAAATTGAAAGCGAAGTGCCCGCGAACGGCACTGGGATGCGTGGCGGCGCGCGTGGAAGCGGGAGCGACCCCTGACGGTTTGCTCCAGGAAATGAAATCGCGAGAGGCGGGAATCCAGAAATTGCCTTTCCCGCGGGGCGTGCTGGAGTCGCCGCAAGTGGAAGCGACGCGCAAAGCGTACAAGGCGCTGGGAAAGGATCCGGCTAGATACCGGGGCTCGGCGGAAGCGCTGTTGCGGCGGGTGGTGGCGGGAAAAGGCTTGCCGCAAATCAACGCCGTGGTGGACACGATCAATCTCGTGTCCGTGGAAAGCCGGCTGCCGGTGGGGCTGTATGACCTCGGGCATGTCGTTGGCGAAATTGTGTTTCGCGCGGGAGTCGCCGGCGAAACGTACAAAGGGATAGGCAAGTACGATTTGAACCTGGAAGACTTGCCATTGTTCGCCGATACCGCCGGGCCGCACGGCAGCGCGACGAGCGATTCGGAGCGAACGATGGTGACAGCGGCGACCAAAGAGGTGCTCGCCGTGATTGTTTCTTTCGGCGGGGCGGAGAACGTCGACCGCTGGTCGCAGAGACTGAGAGCTTTGCTGCAGCAGTACGCGGCAGGGTCTGAGATCGCGACAAGCATTGTGAGTTGAAGACACGTCGAAACGTTGAACTAAAAGCGCGCCGCGCCGTCTACCTGAAATGCGGATGTGGGCTACGCTCACGGAGAGCAGGCGAGGGAGCGGGCAGGCGCGACCTTTCGCAAATTTCCTGATTTGGCCAGGCATCTTTCTTTTTGGGGGCGAGGGGAGGTAGCTGGGATGGAGACGGATGGGGAGTAGTACTATTCTGGAAAGTGGACTTGGAACTAGAGTCGTGTTCTAAGTGCATCTTATTGTAATGGAAGGACTTAGTTTTCTAGAGGAATCGTCGATCAGTGGAAAAGAAGGGCGTCTTGTACTACTACCAGGGTACCCCGCCGAGTGGCTCTGGTGACCCATTGTGAGGTGCAATGCAGGTGCGTAGTCTCCTAAGAACGGGTTGGGGGCCGCGCGGGGACAGCGGCTCCGCAAGGGGCCGTGTGCGAGCTTCCCAACCCGCCTGATTTTTTTGTTGCTTCCCTCAGCAGTTCAGACCAGAGCGCACGACGGAGGGCCTTCACGAGGCCCTCCTTTTCTTTTGCAGGCAAAGGTATTGGCCTTGCATCCTAGAGTAGCCGGGTGCTGGGATATTCTTGTAAGCGGCTTACCAATGAGTGGGTTAAGAATGGGATCGTCAGTCGCAGATGAAAGGTTGGCGCGACACGTGAAGGCCAGAAACAACATCGTCACACGAGCCGCAGTGATGGTGCTGGCCGCGCTGCCGCTGGCCAGGATCCTCGTGCCCGCCGCGCAGGCAGCCGAACCGGCGCTGCCAAAACTAAAAACGGAGACCCAGCTTGCGTTTGAACGATACGTAAGACTGGTGGAAGCGCGCAATGGCGCCGAGTTGAAACGTGGTACGGCACTTTTGTGGGTCGACGGACTCTCCGAGGGGCAACGCGCGGAGGGCTACGCGGGGCTGAAACGCGGCGAAGTGCGGATGCAGAAGCTGGAAATTCTCGAAAACGACAAGCCGATGGCGTGTCCGGGGGGGATGATTCATCATTGGACCGGGGTGGTGTTTGTTCCGGGAGCGAAACTGGAAGACGTGCTGGGCGTGCTGGAGGACTATGACCGGCACTCCGCGTATTACGCGCCGGATGTTGAGCGGTCGAAGATGGAATCGCGGGAGGGCGACCATTTCCGGGTGTTCCTGCGGTTTCGGCGGCACAAGGTGATCACCGTGGTGCTGAACACCGAGCATGATGTGCAGTACTTCCACGATGCACCGGGAAGGGCGCACAGCCGCAGCTCGGCGGTGCGGATTGCGGAAGTGGAAAACGCCGGGAAAAAGGACGAACGCGAAAAGACTCCCGGCGATGATGGCGGCTTTCTGTGGCGGATGGAAACGTGGTGGCGGATGGAGGAGCGTGACGGCGGCGTTTACGTGCAGAGCGAGGTGGCTTCGCTGACGCGAGACATTCCCATGGGGCTTGGGTGGGTGGTTAAGCCGTTTGTGACGGATATTCCAAAGGAAACGCTCACGTTCACGCTGGAAGCGACGCGCAAAGCTGTTCAGGGTCACATGGCAAGCCACTGACCAGCCTGCCACGATGGGCGAAAACGAGGTACAGGGTTAGACCGTTTTGGATGAGACTAAGAAGTCAGAAGGGCGGAACTTGCCGCAAGCCGCATGATGTTACCGATGTAAGGACGCTCCTCGATAAAGCTGACGTGATGTGTTCGCCAGTCCAGAACGAGACGAAGAAGAGAGTGCAGGTCGTAGGCCTCTTCATGGTACTCAAGCGCAAAGGACTGAATGTGAGCGAGGTCGGCGGGGGAAAGTGTTTTGAGAATAGCCAACTCGGCCCCTTCGACGTCCAGCTTGCAAAGACGAACGCTCTGCAGTGAAAATTCTTCGAGGATCTGGGAAAGCGTTTTGCATTCAACGAGGATTTCTTGAATGACAGGCACGCCCGCGCCGCGCACAAATTCCGGGACAGTCGTGCTTTGTGCACCGCCAAGGTAGGATGAGACAAAGAGGTTTACCAATCCAGGAGATGCCCCGATGGCGCATTGTTGAATCGTGACACGACCCGTGAAGCCATTGCGATCCACATTCTCGCGCAAGCGTTGGCACAATTCGGGAACAGGCTCGAATGCCAAGACTCGAGCGCCTCTGAAAGCTGCGTAACAGGTGAAAAAGCCCTGATTTGCACCGATATCGACGACCACATCTCCTGCGCGGATAGGAACGCCCGGGACGTCATAGGCGTGTGAATACCATATGTCGCTAAAGATATGGTGCGAATTCAAAGTGCAAAGACAGCGAACACCTGAGACGCGATCAACAACGGTTAACAAATCGGAGGGTTTGCCGAAGGCGCGTTTCCATCCAACTTGAACAGGGTTGCCCAAATGACAGGATGCAGTAAGCGCGGTGCCGAGACGACGAAGGAGACTCGATAGAAAAGGCCGCACAGCGCTAATGAAACCGCAAGTTCCGATTCGAGTCAAGGCCGCGTCAAGGCGCAGCAAGGGCAAATGAAAGCAATGCGGAACGCGAATTGCCGATTCATTTTCCTATAGCAGTTTTCTGGAGAAGCTGAATGACGGCTGCGGCGTTGCGGTCCCAAGTCCACCCCAGCGAGACATTCGCTGCGGCCTTTGTCATGCGAGACCGGAGTTCTGAATCTTCGCATAGCATGCGGACCAGACCAGCGAGCGTCTTGGAGTCGTGCGGGTCGCTGAGAACGAAGCTATCCGCCCCGTCGTGTAGAAGGGAAGATATGCCCGCAAGAACGGAGGTTATAACCGGCAGGCCGCAAGCCATGGCTTCGGCGACGGGCATGCCGAAGGAATCCTCAAGGCTCGGGCTGGCGTACAGATCAGCGGCGGCATAGAAATCGAGAACGTCCTCGCGAGACGGCTCAAAACGGCAGCGGTCTAAAATTCCAAGGGATTCTGCCGTTTCACGGAAAGAATCCGGAGAATCGTCCCCGGCTGCGATCACGAGAATCGGCAAATCGCGAAGAGCGGCCACGGCGCGGAGAACGGTGTCAAGCCCTTTGACACGCCAATCGTTACCGATCAAAAGCAACACGAAATCAGATTCCTGAAAATTACGGCGGAGGCGTGCTTCAGAGCGCTGGGCGAGCCGCGCAGAAGGTGAAAACCGTTCCGTGTCAACGCCATTGGGAATGACGGGAACATCCTGCCGGTGGAAATAATCGCGGAGCAGCGTGGCGGTGCGCTGGGAGACGGCGGCGAGCGAGACTTTGGGGTCCGAATAGACGTGGCGCTCCCATGCCGCAAGAAGGGAGTAGTAGGCGCGGCGATGGAGTTGGCGAAGAAAGCCGGGGCTTGGCGAAGTGCGCTTCTCCTCGCGCGCCAGCTCCTGGAGACGATGGAAGAGCGCGTGGACGAGGATGACGTCGGCGTCCAGGCAGTTGATTCCGGGAGAAAGAACAAGGTCGAACTGAAGTCCATGGACTAAGCCATCCCAAGCGCGGCAGAAGGAATTCAGGAAAAGCCAGGCGATAAATTGCAGGAGGTGAGGGCCGGGAATGGAAGGCACTTTGTGCCAGATGATGGCGCCGAGGTCTTGCGAGCGGGTAACTCCTGGTTGAGCAAACGGTTGAGCAAGCGCGAGGCCCTCGACGCGCTGGGCGTAGAGATGAATTTCACAATGCTCATCGCGGGCGAGGCGCTCGAGCAGTTCGGCAAGCGCGCGCTCCGTGCCATGGCGGCGGTCCACAAAGGGCGAGACGACGGCGAGGCGCAAGTCAGCGCATCCGGGGGCTGTACATTGGGGGAAGCTCCGCCGCGGCGGCGTACTGGGAAGAAACAGCAAGAGTCGGCAAACGGAACAATACGCCAAGGAGCAGCCAGAAATATGCGTTCAGCACGAAATCCTCATAGGTTGCAATTCCGGCAAAGGTCATAGGAACAAGGAGAAGTCCGGCGTACCAGAAGATGACAAATGCCAGGGGGAACCAGGGCGAGCCTCTGAGCCGCTTCACGACGTGCCATGCCGAGAACAGGATCGCGAAACTCATGACCAACCAGAGGATTAAGCCGCCGATGCCCATCTCGACGACGAGAGTGCCGAAGCCGCTCTCCACGCCGACGACCGGAGGCTTGGCCTTGAAGAAACGCGCGACGTACTGCGTGCCGAGGGAAGTCGTGCCGATGCCGTAGCCGTAAGGCCAACGGTCGTAGCCGAAGGCGCCGAGGAAATTCGTCAGCGGGTAATCCCAAGTGCGGGTTTGCAGTTCGCTGGCGCTGCTGCCGGGAGTAAGAGTCTCGGTGTAAAAGGCAACGCGCGAGAGCAAGGCCTCGGGAAAAACAAAAAACAGCAGCCCGAGAGCCAGAGCGATGCCAAGAGCGGTGCGCTGAGCTGCGCGCAAGACGCGAATTACTTCACGCTGGCGCCAGGGAGCGCCCCAGACAAATGCCAAGACACCGACAACGGCGCTGCCGGTGCTCCAGAGAACAACCCCTCGCGATGAGCAGAGCGCGAGCCCCGCAACGGTTACGGCGAGAGCAATGAAGGCAAGAGCCCTGCCGCGTTTGTGGCGAAGGAGCAGGTAGCCGGTAAAACCAAAGACGAGGAGCCAACAGACCAGCAGAAAATTGCCGAAACGGCCGGTGCTCACGAACACCGAAGTGGGACGGTACATGGTCAGCCCGGAGATTGGCGAGACGCGGTAGAGGCTGCTCAAGTCTCGAATATCATCGGCAAGGATGGCAGGATTCAAGAACGTATGACCGATGATGGCCTGCGCTATCCCGAGGGAAACAATAATCAATCCGAGAATCATGTTGACAAAGAAGAAGCGGCGTAATTCGGCCTCGGAGTTGAGCAATGCGTATCCCACAAAAAGCAATGGAACGTAGTAGAAAAAGAGCTTCACGCCCATAACGCCGTACATCAAGTGGGTAGACGCGGGATTAAAGACTTGCATCACGCCAAACCAGAACAAAAGAAGAACCGGCACCAGGAAGGGCGGCCGGAACGAGGTGACTTCTTTTCGCCGGTAGGCCAGGAAAAAGGAGAGATAAACGACCGCGGCCAAAGCGTCCTTGGCGAAATAGATGGCCATGTTATTGCCGAGAAATTTCCGAGCAAAATCTTCGAACAAGAGCCAGGTCAAGAAGAAATAGAGGCCGTTGCGCCAGCTATTGAGCATGGCGACGATGCAAGCGCAACCGGCAAACGCTAACCCAATGAAGGCAAGACCGTTCATGTCGCCGGCAATCACGTAGTTTGCGGATTTATAGGAGGCGACGACAAAAATAATGAGGAAGCCCAGGATGACGAGCGGGCTGCGACGCATATTCCCGAGACCGGTTAGCACGGGGACTCTCATGAGGCTGGCTCGAAGGTAAAAATGCGATTGCCACGCAGGAGCGGGTCAGGAATGATAGCACCGGAGGCCAGCCGCATGGCCAGGGCCCGGGACTTACGAGCCAACTGGCAGCCATGGGAAAAGCGGAGGAGATGTTCGCGGAGCCGAGATTCGGGACGCGCAGGGACACGTTCGCGAGCGAAATCCTCTGGGCGGCGGACGGTGTTGGTGTGCAGCATCAAGAGTTCGTCGCGGCGCTGACCTCGCGATAGAGGCGCGCGTGAGCATCTATCATAACCCTGTAGGAGAACGATAGAAGTATACGCTGGCGCCCGGTGGCACCCAGAGACGCGGCGAGGCCGGGTTCGTCGAGAATGCGCTTCATCGCGTCCGCAAGAGCCTGTGCGTCTCCGGGCGAAAAGAGCAGGCCGGCGTCGCGCACGAGTTCCCCCAGACCACCGACCGCGGAAGCAATGACCGGCCGTCCGCGAACCATTTGCTCCATGGCGGCAAGGCCCGCGGTCTCCTCCATGGTGGTGGGGATGACGATGGCACCGACATCGCGGAGAGCCTGGTCCAAGTTCGCGCCGGAAAGGAATCCCGTGATGCGAACGCTGCTCGCAAGGCCAAGGGCGGCGATTTCTTTTTCGAGACGGGGCCGGTCGGGGCCATCGCCGATGAGCACGACTTCGAAGTTGCGGCCCTCCGCTCGGAGAAGACACGTAGCTTCCAGGAGTACGGACAAACCTTTCTCCGTGACGAGCCGGCCCAAGAAGGCGAAATTTCTTCGGTGGAGCGGTTGAGTGGCTTGGAGCGTGTCTATTTCCGCACACGGATCTTCGATGCCGTGAAGGATCGTGGTTGTTCGGGGGAGAGACTGGCGCGAGGCAACGTGGCCGCTCGGAGCGATGTTGGCGGCGGCACGTCGGGACAGTGCATGACGCAGAAACGCCGAGAGCAGAAGCCAAAAACTTTTTGATGGACCTTCGGCCTGCGCGTTGCACTTCAGGCATTCGCGATAATGGCCGGCCAGAAAATGGCCCGGACAGACGTTTTCGGAAGGGTGCTGAAACAGGAGGCCATTCGGGCAGGTGGCCGGGTAGCCGTGGTGTTCGATGACGAAGGGCTTGCGCGAAAGCCAGGCGAGGAAGAGCGGAGCAAGGGCAGGCCCGGCAACGTGGACCACATCGGACCTGCGGACGAGCCGCCAAAGCTGCGTGAAATTTGGCTTGCGGATCACGCGAAATGGTTGCGCGGTGTCGCCGTAGTTCGCTGCCGGAGTTTGCGTGACCAGGGTGATTTCAAATTGCGGAGCGCCGTTCGAATCGCGGAGTGCAGCAAGGCCGCGGGCAAGAGAAAGAACAATCGTTTCGACACCGCCGACACTGGGCGCGAAGAAATGAGAATACAGGAGCAGCTTCATTCCGGAGATTTCTGGGACGCGGGGGCAGCGGAATCAGAAGCCGCGGTGACGGAGTTTCGCTGAAGGCGCGTGGTGGCCATGCGAATGGCTTCGACGGCCGCGGCGATATTTCGCTCCGGCGACCAGGTCTGCACATAGGCAAGGCCCGCGCGTCCGAGAGAACGGAGGCGAGCGGGATCGGAAGTTGTGTTTTTCAGCAATTCAGCAAGGGCGTCAATGTCGCCGCAGCGGAAAACCAACTCGGGAGAGACGGGAGCGACGAGGTCGCGCGCGGCTCCGCAGCGATCGCTGGCCGCGGCGGTGCAGCCGCAACACATGGCCTCGTTGACGACCAGGCCGAAGGGCTCAAACTCCGAGGGCAGAATCAACAAGTCGGCGGCGGTGTAGACGGCGGGGAGCTGCGACTGGTTGACAAAACCGAGGAAACGGACGCGCGAAGCCACGCCGAGGCTGGCGGCTTCGGACTGCAGTTGAGGGAGAAGAGGGCCGGAGCCGGCGAAAAGAAGGTGCGCGTTGGGAAGACCGGCTTTCGCAAAGGCGCGAAGAAGATCGAGCGGGCGCTTCCACTGCTGGAGTTTGGCGGAGAAAACAATGACGGCGGCGTCCGGGGAAACGCCCCACGAGGCGCGGACGGCGGCGCGATCGACTTGCTGGGATTGCGCCATCCACCAGTCGTTGTCCACGCAGTCGCCGGTCAGGGAAACACGGTCCTGCGGAATTCCCAGGGAGCACATGAAATCGCGGCCGTCGGAAGAGGGGACGATCACTTGGTCGGCCAGGCGGAACAAGCGCGGCCAGAAAAATTTCTTGATGGGGATTTTCCAGTTGCGCCCGTCGCGCGGGGTGAGCGAAGTGGCGTCGGCCCCGAAAATGAACGCCGCTTTCGAGAATTTCGAGGCCAGGCAGGCGATCCAAAAGGTGGCGCGGACGTAGCCGATGAAGCAGAGCACGGCATCAAAGTTTCCGCCGCGAATGAGCTTCCACAGCGCCGGATTGTAGAAGCCGAAGAAGGATTCCGCGCCGGAGCCGCGATTGGGGACGTGCGTCCAGGAGTGGCCATCGAGAACGGGCACGTCCCACTGAATGCTGGCGCCAAATTCCGGGTCGTGGCCGGCTTCCGCGCCGCGAAGAGTGCAATAGGCTACCTGGAAATCCAGCGCCGGGTGCGTGGCCATGCGGCGGAATAGCGGCGTCATGTATTGGACGGGATGGGTGGCGACGGCGAGGACGCGATAGCGGCGATCAGGCATGGCAGGCCCCTGTTTTTTTGGCGCGGCACGCGGCGAGCATGAGGAAATTTGTCGGATGCAACGAGATGTCCCGAAGTGGAGTATAACCCGTTTCCCGATATGGGCGGCTGTGCTAAACTACCGTGGGTCCGCAGGGGTTTGCGGTTCACCGTAAGTCTCCGCACTGGTGACGTTTTTCTTGGCGGCCGTAAGACGGCCGACTTTCTTGGCGACCGTACCACGGTTCGCGTGATGTCCGGCAGCGGCACGGCGGCTAGATGGCGCGGCCGCAAAGCTGCTGGGGTGCTGCGAAACCGCTCTGCGGCGCAAAAATTCTTCCATCGATGACTTCGGCGAAGCCGCGGTCACGTGAAACAAACGAGGATGTGTCATGTCCGGGCATTCAAAATGGGCCACGATTAAACATAAGAAGGGGGCCACTGACGCGAAGCGCGGCCGCGTATTCACACGAATCATCCGAGAAATCAGCATTGCCTCGCGCATCGGCGGAGGCGACCCGAATTCCAATCCGCGCCTGCGAACCGCGATTCTGGCGGCAAAGGCTGCGAACATGCCGGGTGAAAACGTCGAGCGTGCGATTTTGCGCGGCACGGGGCAGCTTGAAGGCGAGCAATATGAGGAAGCCACCTTCGAAGGGTACGGCCCGGGCGGAGTGGGCATGCTGATTCAGGTGGTGACCACCAACCGCAACCGCGTGGTCGGCGAGTTTCGCCACCTGATGAGCAAGAACGGCGGCAACATGGCCGAGGCTGGCGCCGTCGGGTGGATGTTCAGCCGCAAGGGCGAGATCTCGGTGCCCAAGGAAGCGGCAAGCGAAGACAAGCTGCTGGACCTGGCGCTGGAAGCGGGCGCCGAAGATCTGAAGGACGATGGCTCGGCATGGTACATCGTGACGCCGCCCGAGGCGCTCGAAAAGGTGAAGGAAGCGCTGACCAAGGCGGGAATTACGCCGGCCTCGGCGGAAATTGGCATGGTCCCGCAGAACTACATCAAGCTGACAGGACCGCAGGCCACGCAAATGGTTCGGCTGGTGGAAGCCCTCGAAGAACACGACGACGTGCAACACGTCTATGCCAACTTCGACATCGACGAATCGGAAATCCAGGCGGCTGTCGGCGCGAACTAACTCGCTCGGTCGTTTTTTTTTGTGGCCAGCCCGCGATCTACGCTGGCTGTTTTTTTTTGACCGATGACGTTTTTGCCTGGCACTCCTTCTACAAAGCGCTGGCAGGGATGCGCGCAAGGCCGTAGACTTGGGACGATGAACGCGACGATTCCATCGGGCAGGCAGAGCGGGAAAAATGGCTGGCTGCGCGTTCTGGGGTTAGACCCCGCGGCGACCGGGCCTACCGGCTACGGGATCGTCGAGAGCGACGGACGGCGCTGCCGCATGCTTCATTATGGCGCGCTGAAAGTGGCGGCAAAACGCCAGAAGGAATGCGCTGGCGCGGCGCTCCAGGACGTGCATGCGCGAGTGTGCAGGCTGATGGAGGAGTTTTCTCCCGATGCCATGGCGGTGGAAAGTGTGTTCACCGCCTTGAATATGCGCACGGCGCTGCGGCTGGCGGAAATGCGCGGCGTGATTTTGCTGGCGGCGGCGCAGCACGGCGTGGTGGTTTATAGCTACGCGCCTCGCGAAGTGAAGGCATCGGTCGCGGGGCACGGCCACGCCGACAAGCGGCAGATGCAGTTGATGGTGCGCGCCTTGCTCTCCATGGACGAAACACCGGAGCCTTCGGATGCCGCGGATGCTTTGGCGGTGGCGCTTTGCCATTTGCAGGCGGAACAGACGCGGCGGCGGTTTGGGTTGCCGGAAGGAGTTGCCTCGGCAGGGCCGCGGGTGCTGCGCGCCGCAGTACGATCCACCGGCTTGCCAAACGAAATTCGGCCGAGCGGTGGCGGCACAACTCGTGGCCGGCTGCCGCGCATCGTATCGACGCGATGACCGCTCTGCGGCCACAATGGACCATGAAGACTTCCCTGGCCCGTTTCTTCTTGCTGATTGTTGCGGCCTGCGTGGCGGGCGGCGCGGCGCTCCCTGGCCCCGCTCCTTCTGGCGCCAAGCTGACCTTTCGGCGCGTCTTCAAGGGAAGCTCACCGGAATTCATAGAGATTAGCGTGCGGGAAGATTCGGATACCGCCGCTTATGAAATCCGGCAGTTGGATGAGGACGCTGGCTCACTGCCCTTCCAGGTGAGTGCGTCGTGGCGCACGAAGATGTTCGACCTGGCGGCGCAACTCAGACATTTCCAGGCGCAGGACTTGGATGTGCACCGCAAGATCGCGAATCTCGGCGAGAAAACGTTTCGCTGGGAATCCGGCGCCGAAGTCCACGAGGCAAGATTCAACTACACTTTGAATTCGGCGGCGGCGCAGCTCCTGCAGATTTTTGAGGGGCTGGCGCGCCAGCAGGAACATGTGGACTTGATTTCGCGGCGCATGAAATACGACCGCCTGGGAATCAACGATGCCTTGCTGCA
>WNFF01001136.1_pt1 | contig 28870 bp, 22 predicted proteins | sample 5400441 | NCBI WGS metagenome assembly WNFF01 (sample SAMN13153345, study PRJNA577476) | soil metagenome | isolation source: 120 cm saprolite under Douglas fir tree site 2 hole 3 replicate 1 | place: USA:California | collected 2015-04-18
CAAGCGAGATTGGCGTTTCTATTCAGGGCTGGCGGCCTTTGCCTTGTCGATCATCATGCCGCTATGCGCCGTCGCAGTGCCTTGGCTCGGGCTTCCGACGGCGCAGTCGGCTCTCCTTGTCGGCGTGTTGGTCGCCGGCGGTCCGGAAGTGGCCTGCATTCTCGCGATTGCCCTGTTGGGGAAGGACAATTTTCAATACTTCGCGCACAAGGCAAAGAGCGCCTTCAGGCGTGCGGTCATCGAGCGGCCGGCATCGAGGGTGCGGTACTACGCCGGTCTCACGATCTTCCTGGTGAGCTGGCTTCCGGCTTATCTCTACGCGTATTTTCCCGCGGTCATGCCCGGCGGAAATGCTCGCATCTACATTCTCGCCGGAATGGACCTGGCCTTTGTCGCCAGCGTCGTTCTCATGGGCGGAGAATTCTGGGAAAAGGTGAGGCGAATTTTCATTTACGAAGGCAGAATTTAGAGTGGACGCCCATCGGCGCAAAGGATCGTTTGCCAAGATCCTGTATCATCGCAGCCGCGCCGGGCAAGCTTCGGGCTGTGCCGGCTCGATGCGCCAAATCGAGGGGGCTTGCATGGGCTCAGCTTCGACCGCGATACCGAGGATGGTCCTCTCCGGCCTTTTGATCACCGTCATTGCGCCTCTCGCCGCACGGGCGCAAGTCCCGGCGCCGCCCGCCGTGCTGGTCCAGCCTGCGGCATCGCGCGTGCTGAGCGCACAGAGCGAATTCATCGGGCGCGTGCAGGCGTTGGAAAAAGTCGATCTTCGCGCCCGCGTAGAGGGCTTTCTGGGCCCGCGCCAATTCAAGGACGGCGACCCGGTCAAGCAGGATCAGGTGCTCTTTCGAATCGAGCGCGACCCGTTCGAAGCCGCCGTCGAGCAGCGCAAGGCACAGGCCGCGTCGGCGGAAGCAACGCTGGCGAATGCGACGCAGCAGCTGCAGCGGGCGCAGCTGCTCATCCGCAATCAGACGGTCTCGCAGGCGACGCTCGACGAGCGCACCGCCGACGAGGCGCGCGCTCGCGCTGGGCTGCTCGAAGCCAAGGCGGCGCTGCGCGACGCCGAGATCAAGCTGTCCTACACCGATATCAAATCGCCGATCGACGGCACCGTCGGGCGCGCCGCGGTTTCGCCGGGGAACCTGGTCGGTCCCGACAGCGGCGTACTTGCGACCGTGGTCCAGTCCGATTCCGTGCGCGTCCTGTTTCCCGTCAGCCAGCGCGAGATGCTCGAGGCGCGCCGCCAGGGCGGCTCGGCGCAGTCCCTGCTGGTTCGCGCGCGACTGGCCGACGGGACGCTCTACGATCACGAGGGCAGAATCGATTTCGTCGACGTGCAGGTCGATCCGCGCACCGATGGCCAGATCGTGCGCGCGGTCTTTCCCAATCCGACGTCGACCCTCGCCGAGGGTCAAACGGTGCGCATCGTCATCGAGGAGAAGGCCGGCGACAAGGCGGTCGTCATCCCGCAGTCGGCGATCGCCGTCGATCAGACCGGGCCGTACGTCTTCGTGGTCGCGCCCGACGACAAGGTCGAGCTGCGCCGGGTCCGCCTCGGCGTCCAGCGCGAAGGCCTGGTCGTGGTCGAGGAGGGCGTCGCGGAGGGCGAGCGGGTCATCGTCCAAGGCCTGCAACGCGTCCGCGCCGGCATGACCATCGCGCCGCAGCTCGCCCCGCCGCCCGCGGCCGGGGCCAGGAGGTGACGTCGTGATCTCCTCGCTGTTCATCCATCGCCCGCGACTCGCCATCGTCGTCTCCGTCGTCATCTCGCTCGCCGGCGTGCTCGCGCTCGGCGCGATCCCGATCGCCCAGTTTCCCGACATCGTGCCGCCGCAGGTTCAAGTCACCGCCACCTATCCCGGCGCTTCGGCGGCCGCGGTCGAGGCGAGCGTCGCGCAGCTCATCGAGGGCCAAGTCAACGGCGTCGAGCGAATGATCTACATGAAGTCGACCTCGGGCGGGGACGGCAGCTATACGCTCAACGTCAGCTTCGCGGTCGGGACCGATCCCGATCTCAGCACCGTGAACGTCACCAACCGGGTCAATCGGGCGCTGGCGCTGCTGCCGCCGGAAGTGCAGCGCATCGGTGTCTCGGTCCGAAAGCAATCGTCCTCGCTGCTGCAGGTCATCGCGATCTATTCTCCCAAGGGCACGCGCGACGGGCTGTTCCTGTCCAACTATGCCACCATCAACGTCCTGGATGTGTTGCGGCGGCTACCCGGCGTCGGCGAGGCGAACCAGTTCGGCAGCCTGGATTATTCCATGCGCATCTGGCTCGGCCTCGATCGCATGGCGAGCCTCGGCGTCACCGAGCAGGACGTCATCAAGGCGCTGCAATCGCAGAACGTCCAGGCGGCGGTGGGCCGCGTCGGCGCAGCGCCGCTGGCCGACGAGGTCGGCTTCGAGCTCAACATCAGCACGCAGGGACGGCTGACCTCGGTCGAGGAGTTCGGGAACGTCATCGTCCGCGCCACGCCGGACGGCGGCATCATCCGCGTCAAGGACATCGCCCGCGTCGAGCTCGGCTCGAAGAAGGCCGATTCCGTCTCCCGCTACAACGGCCGGGAGGGATCGGGCATCGGGATCTATCAATCGCCGGGCGCCAACGCGATTGCGACCGCCGCGGCCGTGCGCGACGCGATGCAGGACCTTGCGGCGCGTTTTCCCGAAGACGTCGCCTATGACGTGATGTACGACACCACCGTTTTCGTGCGGGCAACAATCAGCAAGGTGGTACACACGCTGGTCGAAGCCTTCGCGCTCGTCGCCATCGTGGTCTTCATCTTTCTCGGCAATCTCCGCGCCACGCTGATCCCGATCATCGCCGTGCCGGTCGCGCTGGTCGGAACCTTCGCGGTGATGTTTGCCATCGGATTTTCCGCCAATACGGTGTCCTTGCTCGCGCTGGTTCTGGCGATCGGAATCGTGGTGGACGACGCCATCGTCGTGGTCGAGGCGGTCGAGCACAAATTGGAGACGTCGCCCCAGCTGACGCCGGCGCAGGCGACCGAAGCCGCGATGGCGGAGGTGACCGGGCCGATCATCGCCATTACGCTGGTGCTGCTGTCGGTGTTCGTCCCGACCGCTTTCATCCCCGGCATCACCGGGCAGCTGTACAAGCAATTTGCCGTGGCAGTGTCGGTCTCGATGGTGATCTCCGCCGTCAATGCGCTGACGCTTTCGCCCGCTCTGTGCAGCATTCTGCTCAAGCACCGGGCGCCGCCGAAAGGCTTGATCGCCTGGCTTCAGCGCGGGATCGATCGCGGCCGCGGCGGCTACGTGGCGCTGGTGCGCCCGCTGGCGCGCCGTGCGCTGATCACCGGGCTCCTCGTGCTCGGCTTCGCGGCGGCGACCGCCGAGGAGGACCAAGGCGCGTTCATGGGCGAGCTGCAGCTCCCCGATGCGTCCTCGCTGAACCGCACGACCGCGGTGCTGAGCGAGGTCGAACGGCAGATCATGGGGCGGCCGTGGGCCCAGAGCGTGTTCACGGTCACCGGCTACACCCTGCTCGACGGACTGGCGCTGCCCAACAAGGCGCTCGTGGTCATTGCGATGAAGCCGTTCGACGAGCGCAAGGACCACGCGATGTCGGTCTTCGCCGCGCTCGAGGAGCTGCAGCAGGCGTTCGCCCAGATCGCCGCCGCCGATGTCTTCGTCTTCAATCTTCCGCCGATCATGGGGCTCGGCAATGCGACCGGCTTCGAGCTTCAGCTGCAAAGCCTCGCCGGCGCCGCGCCCGAGGATCTGGCGGCCGTCGCCCGCGGGCTGGTCAATGCGGCCAATGCGGACCCGCGCCTCGCCAATGTGTTCACCACCTACGGGGCGGCGACGCCGCAGATCTTTCTGAAGCTCGACCGCGAACGCGCCGAAACGCTGGGCATTCCCATCAGCGACATTTTCAGCGCGTTGCAGACCGCCATGGGCGGTACCTACGTCAACGACTTCAACCGGTTCGGGCGCACGTGGCAGGTCAACGTGCAGGCCGACGCGACCGATCGCAAGGGGATCGACGATGTCTTTCGGGTGCGGCTGCGGACCGCGCAGGGCGACCTCGTTCCCTTGCAGGCGGTGGCCGACGTGGAGTTGATCACCGGTCCGTCGACGATCATCCGATACAACAATCTCCGTTCGGTGACGATAAACGGCGCGCCCGCTCCGGGCCGCTCGTCGGGCGAGGCGCTCGCCGCCATGGACCAGATCGCGGCGGCGGACCTGCCGCCGGGCTATTCCCACGAATGGACCGGCACGGCGCTGCAGGAGAAGGCGACGTCCGGACAGACCGGCTTCATTCTCGCGCTGGCCTTGCTGTTCGCCTATCTGTTCCTGGTCGGCCTCTACGAGAGCTGGACGATCCCGGTGGCCGCCCTGCTCTCGGTGATCGTCGGATTGTTCGGAGCGATGCTGGCGCTCGAGCTGACCGGGCTCGACAACAACGTCTATGCCCAGATCGGCATCGTGGTTCTGATCGCGCTCGCCGCCAAGAATGCGATTCTCATCGTCGAGTTCGCGATGAAGTTCCGCAGCCAGGGCCGCGAAATCGCGGATGCCGCCATCGAAGCCGCCGACCTTCGTTTCCGGGCCGTCATGATGACGTCGTTTGCCTTCATCGTCGGACTGATTCCGCTGGTCATCGCGTCCGGCGCCGGTGCTGCGACGGTGCGCGCGGTCGGGACGGCGGTGTTCGGCGGGATGATCGCGGCGAGCTTCCTCGGCATCTTCGTCATCCCCGGACTCTACGTGCTGTTCCAGTCGTCGCGCGAATGGGTGAAGAGGACCGCGAGGGCGAACGCGAGGAAACCACCGCTCGCCGGGAGTAGGACGGCCGCAGGCGATGCGGCGAGCGAGGAGCAATCCTCGCATTGAGATGGCCCCGTAGACCGCGTCGTCGTCCCGGCAGTTCGAGCACCATCATGACGCCGGGCACGATGAGCTCCGATCGGAGGTCTGTCACGTTGCTGCGAGACCGCCCCGTCAGCTCAGCATCTGCGTGTCGCCGCAGATCGAGATGGCCTGGCCGGAGATGGTGCGCCCGCGCGGCGAGCACATGAACACGATGGCGTCGGCCAATTGCTGCGGCGTGATGGTCGTGCGCATCGAGACGTGCGAGAGCGCGTCGTCCTGCATCTCCTCGAAGGAGATGCCGCGCGCCTTGGCCTTGGCCTCGAATACCCGCCGGATGCGCTCGCCCTCGACGATGCCGGGCTGGATGGCGTTGACCCGGATGCCCGCGGGCCCGAGCTCGATCGCGAGCGACTTGGTGAAGCCGACCACCGCCCATTTCGACGCGGAATAGGCCGTCCGCATCGGGAAGCCGAGACGTCCCGCGGCCGACGAGAGGTTCACGATCGAGGCATTCTTGCTCTTGCGCAGATGCGGCACGGCGAGCCGCGCGCAGTTGAATTGCCCGCTGATGTTGACGGCGAGACAACGGTCCCACTCCGCCGGCGCGATGTCCTCGACGCAGCCGGTCGGCCCCGCGATGCCGGCGTTGTTGACGAGGACGTCGAGCCCGCCGAGGACGCCGACCGCCTGGTCGAACAGACGCGCGACCTCGTCGCGATCGGCGACGTCGGCCCGGCTCTGCGTGATCTCGGGATCGCTTTGCTCGAGCCGCGCCAGCGCCTTCTCGTCGACGTCGCAGACGTGGACTTTCGCCCCCTCGCCCAGGAAGGCGCGGGCGATCTCGCGCCCGATCCCGCCGGCGCCCGCCGTCACCAGCACGCGCAAGCCTGCAATGCCGAGATCCACCTGCGCCTCCTTATCACCCGTTGCGCGCCGACGCGCCGCGTGCAGCGGCGGCGCGAAGAATCCGCTGGACAAGGCCGATGGCCCGCGCGACGGTAATTGCTCATCGAAGTGGCGGCAAGCGCGACCGCGATCGGGACGCAACACAAATCCGCCCGTCCGATATTCCTTGCAGGGAGGAAGCGCCATGAATTCGAAGCTCTCGCGCCGCACGCTGATCGCAGGCGCGGCCGGCTCCGCCGCGCTCGTCGGCATGCCGGCCGTGGTCAAGGCGCAAGCCGATGCGATCCGCATCGGCCACCTCACGCCGCTGACCGGCTTCCTCGGGCCGCTCGGCGAGTACGCGGTGATGGGCGTGAAGCTCGCGGCCGAGGAAATCAACGCGGCGGGCGGCGTGACCGGCCGTAGGATCGAGCTCATCATGGAGGACTCGGTCAATCCGCAGACCGCCTCCGCCAAGGCCGAGCGCCTGATCGAGCGCGACAGGGTGGCGATGATCATCGGCGAGATTTCCTCGGCGTCCGGCCTCGCCATCGGCCAGGTCGCCAACCGGCTCAAGACCGTGTTCATCAACACCGGCTGCAATTCCGACGCGTTGCGCGGGGCAAGCTGCAATCCGTACATGTTCCACATCGAGGGCGCGAACTCGATGTACGTCATGGCGGTCGGCCAATATATGCTGCGCGAGAACCTGGTGAAGGGCAAGAAGTGGTACTCGCTCACGGCGGACTATGCCTTCGGCCACGATCTCCTGCGCGTCGCCAAGAAGTTCATGGAATCGAACGGCGGCCAGTTCGCCGCCGACGAGCTCGTCCCCACCGACGCTACGGACTTCAGCCCTTATCTTCTGAAGATCCGTCAGGCGCGGCCCGATCTCGTCGTTTCGAATCTCGCCGGCAATCAGGTCACCAACTTCCTCAAGCAGTATTCCGAGTACGGCCTCACCTTCCCCATCGCCGGCTTCGTCTTCGATACGGTGGTGGCGTGGGGCGCCGGCAAGGGCAATTTCTCCGGCATCTGGCCGCTGGTGTGGCACCACCTCGTCGACACACCGGGCTCGAAGAAATACGTCGAGGCCTTCCAGAAGAAATACGGCAAGCTCCCGGACAACCAGTCCTGGGGCGACTACAACTCGCTCAAGATCGTCGCGCAATCGATGAACGAGGTGAAGTCGGCCGATCCGCAGAAGCTCGCCGAGCACCTGCGCAAGGGCGCGAAGTTCGACGTGATGAAGGCGCGCGAGGCCTATTTCCGCGCCTACGACAACCAGATGATCATGGAAATGTACGCCGTGCGCGCAAAGGAGCCGTCGAAGATGAAGGATCAATGGGACATCTACGACGCGCTCGGCACCGTCCCCGGTCCGAACGAGGACATGGAGATCATCGCCCCGCCCAAGGACGGCACCTGCAAGATCGGGTGATCGCTTGATCGGCCCGCGACGCTGTGAAGGCACCGCGTGCAAATCGTCTTCATCATCGAGCAGGTTCTCAACGGGCTCCTGGTCGGCGCCTACTATCTGCTGATCGCGCTCGGGCTGTCGCTGATCTTCGCGCTCGGCGGCATCGTCAACCTGGCGCACGGCGGCTTTTACGCCATCGGCGCCTATCTCGCGGTCGTGCTCGCCGACCGGATCGGTTTTGCCGGCGCGTTCGTGGTCGCGCCGGTGGCCGTCGGCGGCATCGGCGTCGTTACCGAGCGGCTGCTGTTTCGCCGGTTCTACCGCTCCGATCCGATCTTGAGCCTCCTGCTCACCTTCGGGCTCGCGATGATCATCGAGCAGGGCCTGCGCATGGTATTTGGTGCCGCCCCCCTGCCCTTCTCGATCCCGCCGGAATTGCGCGGGCAGATCCTGCTCGGCGACTTCATCTACTCGCGTTACCGGCTGGTCATTCTCCTGGTCGCGGCGCTCGCCGTGACGGCGACCTGGTTCATCGTCTATCGCTCCGCCTTCGGCCGAGTCGTGCGCGCCGGCGTGCAGAACCCGGACGTCGTCGGGGCGCTCGGCATCTCGCTCGCGCCGTACATGACGGCCGATCGCCGGCGTGCACCCGGCGATGGGGGCGGAAATCCTGACCGCCGCGTTCGTCGTCGTCGTGATCGGCGGTCTCGGGTCGTTCTGGGGCGTGATCGCGGCCGCCGTGCTCGTCGGCGTCGTGCGCGGCGTCACCATCTACTTCAACCCGTCCTGGGGCGAGGCCTCGATGTACCTGCTCATGGCGCTCGTCCTGCTGCTGCGCCCGCGCGGCCTGTTCGGCGAGCGCATCCAGAAGTTCGAGTAGATGCCGATCGGCAAGGAGCATGCGCCGCTCGCCATTGCCGGGCTCTCGCTCGTCGCGCTGCCGTTCGCGCTCGACCTGGCGGGGCTGCCGCTGCGCTCGGCGATCGACGTGCTCGTCTTCGCCGTCGCCTGCATGGGGCTGAACATCCTGGTCGGGCATACCGGCCTCGTCTCGTTCGGTCATGGCGCCTGGTTCGGGCTCGGCGCCTATGCCGCGGCGCTGAGCCAGCGGCACTGGTTTCCCGGCGACGTCGTCCTGCCGACGCTGTTCGCGATCGCGTTCGTCGCGATCTCGGCGGTGCTGTCGGGCGCGCTCATCCTGCGCCGGCGCGGGGTCTATTTCTCGCTGCTGACGCTCGCGCTCACCGCGCTCCTGTTCGCGATCGGCTACCGCTGGACCGAGCTCACCGGCGGCGAGAGCGGCCTCGGCGGCGTGACGCGATCGCGCCTGCTCGGCATCGACCTGGAATCCGACTGGGCCTACTACTGGCTGGTCGCGGCGGTCGCGCTCGCGGTCTGCCATCTGCTCTGGCGCTTTCACCGCTCGCCGGTCGGCAGCGTGCTGGTGGCGATCCGCGAGAACGAGGAACGCGCCCGCTTCGTCGGCTATCCGACCAATCGCTACAAGCTGATCGGCTTCGTGCTCTCGGCGGCCGTGGTGGCGCTGGCCGGGACGTTGTCCGTCTTCAACCACCGCTTCGCCTCGGCCGAGCCGCTGGCGGTCGCCTTCTCCGGCGAGCTCATCGCCATGGTGGTGATCGGCGGCATGCGCAGCTTCCTCGGGCCGGCGCTCGGCGCGCTGTTCTTCATCCTGTTTCGCGAGTTCCTCTCGATCTGGACGCCGCACTGGCTGTTCTATTTCGGCCTCCTCTTCGTCGCCTTCATCGTGTTCTCGCCGGCGGGGCTCGTCGGCGTCGCCGAGCGGCTCGCCGCCCCGTTCCGCAAGCGCGTCGTCGAAGCGGCCGCGATGGCGGGGCGCTCGGCGGCCGCGGCGGCGACGCTGCCGCAGACTTTTCGTCGCTCCTCGCCGAGCGAGGGGGCGGTCCTGGTCGCACGCGAGCTCGACAAGCGGTTCGGCGGGATTCATGCCGTCGACGGCATTTCCCTTGCCGTGGACGACCGTACCTTGCATGCGCTGATCGGGCCGAACGGCGCCGGCAAGACCACGGCCTTCAATCTCCTCTGCGGGCTTTTTCCGCCCGACGGCGGCACGATCGAGCTTGCCGGCCGCTCGATTGCCGGCCTGCGCCCGGAGGACATCGCCGCCGCCGGCGTCGGGCGCTCGTTCCAGATCACCAACCTGTTCCCGTCGCTCCCGGTCGCGGAAAACCTGCGCCTGGCGGTGCAGGCCTGCCATCGCCGGCGCTTCGCCGTCTGGACGCGGGCGCATGCGCTCGCGGACGTCACGGCGGAAACGGCCGAGCTGATCGCCTTCCTCGGGCTCGAGGGCATCGAGCGGGCAGAGGCGGCGTCGCTCTCCTACGGCGGCCAGCGCCTGCTCGACCTGGGGCTCGCGCTGGCGACCCGCCCGCGCGTGCTGCTGCTCGACGAGCCCTTGGCGGGTCTGGCGGTGGCCGAGCGCCAGCGCATCGCCGCGCTGATGAAGACCGTGTCCGCCGAGATCCCCGTTCTGTTCGTGGAGCACGACATCGACCGCGTGTTCCAGATCGCCGACCGCGTCACGGTCATGAACGAAGGGCGCATCCTGGTCGATGGAACCGTCGAGGTCGCGCGCAACAGCGCGCAGGTGCGCGCGGTCTATATCGGCTCCGGCGCGGCGGCGGTCGCCGCCAAGCCGCGGGTTTCCGCCGCGCAGCCCCGCGAGCTGCTGGCGGTCGAGCGCATCGACACGTTCTACGGCAAGAGCCACATCCTCAACGCCGTCTCCTTCGACGTTCGCGCGCACGAGATCGTGGCGCTGCTCGGGCGCAACGGCGCCGGCAAATCGACGCTGTTGAAGAGCCTGATCGGCATCGCCAAGCCGGAAGCCGGCTCGATCAGGCTGCTGGGCGAGGACACCGTCGGCCTGCCCGCGGCCGACATCGCGCGGCGCGGCATCGGCTACGTGCCGCAAGGGCGCGGGCTGTTCGCCGGCATGACGGTCGCCGACAACCTGGCGCTCGGCCGCCTCAAGCGCATCACCGGAGCCGGAATCCATTGGGACGACGAGCGCATCGTCGCCTTCTTTCCGCGCCTCGCCGAGCGCTGGCGCATGCCGGCCGATTATCTCTCCGGCGGCGAGCAGCAGATGGTGGCGGTCGCCCGCGCGCTGGCGGGCGACGTGCGCGTGCTGCTGCTCGACGAGCCGTTCGAGGGGCTCTCGCCTGCCGTCACCGAGGAGCTGCTCGAAGCGTTCGACCGGCTGCGCCACGAGATCGCGATGATCATCGTCGACCATCACCTCGAGCTCGCGCTGGCATTGTCGGACCGCACCGTGGTGCTCGAGCGCGGCTCCGTGACCTGGACCGGCGCCTCGACCCTGCTGAAGCACGATCTCGAATTGAGAAGGAAACTGCTGTGGCTGTGAACCAACGCGTCGCAATCGTCGGAGCGGGCCTGATCGGCCGCTCCTGGGCCATCGTCTTCGCCGGCGCCGGCTTCGACGTGGCGCTCTACGACGCGGCGGCGGGCGTCGCCGACCAGGCTTGCGCCCTGGTGGCCGAAGGCCTCGACGAATTGTTCGCGCATGGCCTGGTCGAGAACGCCGCCGCGCGGGTGCGCGCGGCAAAAAGCGTGGCGGACGCGCTCGACGGCGCCGGCTACGTCCAGGAGAACACGCCGGAGACCTTACAGGGCAAGCGCGCCGTGTTCGCCGAGCTCGATCGGCTGGCGGCGCCGGACGCTATTCTCGCGTCGTCGACGTCGACGATCGTCGCGAGCCTGTTCACGCAGACGCTCAAAGGCCGCGCCCGCTGCCTGGTCGCCCATCCCGTGAACCCGCCCCACCTGGTGCCGCTGGTCGAGCTCGTGGGCGCGCCGTGGACCTCGCCGGAGACGATCGCCCGGGCGAAGGCCATCCACGAATCCGTCGGCCAGGTGCCGATCGTCGTCCAGCGCGAGATCGAAGGTTTCATTCTCAACCGCCTGCAGGCGGCGCTGCTGTCGGAGGCCTTCCGCCTCGCGGGCGAGGGCTACGTGACGCCGCCGGACCTCGATAAGACGCTCAAGGACGGGCTCGGCTTGCGCTGGTCGTTCATGGGCCCGTTCGAGACGATCGAGCTGAACGCGCCGGGCGGCATCCCCGATTATTGCCGGCGCTATGGCCCGAGTCTCGGCCGGCTGAGCGGGGCCGATCCCGCGATCTACCAGGGCGAGAACCTCGAGCGCATCCTGGCGCAATGGCAGCCGCTCGATCCCGATCAAGTCGCCGCGCGCATGCGTTGGCGCGACGCTCGGCTGGTCGCGCTCAAGGCGCACAAGCGCTCGCAGACGGCATGACGGTTGCGCGATCACATCGGTAATGTGAGAAACGCGGGTGAAGTCCCTCGATCACGGGTCGCCAATGGAAGACGGCAGTTCGCCCAGCAGCCGACACGGGCCCCGCTCCGGGCTTGTCGCGAATACCCCCGCCCTCGGGCTAGCGGCGCTCGGCGTGGTGTTCGGCGACATCGGCACGAGCCCGCTCTACACCCTCAAGACCGTGTTCGCGCTCACCGGCGGGCACCCCAGCCCCGACGTCGTTCTCGGCGTCCTCTCGCTGGTGATCTGGACGCTCACGGCGGTGACGACCGTCAAATACGTATCCGTGGCCATGAGCGTCGACAACGACGGCGAAGGCGGGATTCTCGCGCTCATGGCTCTGCTCGGCGTGAAGCGCGCGCGGCGGCCGGTCATCGTGGCCGTGGGCCTGTTCGGCGCCGCGCTGATCTATGGGGACGGCGCGATCACGCCGGCAATATCCGTTCTTTCCGCGCTCGAGGGGTTGACCATCGCCACCCCCGCGGTAGAGCCGTATATCGTTCCGGCGGCGGTTCTCATTCTGGTGACGTTGTTTGCCGTGCAGCGCCAGGGCAGCTCGCGCATCGGACGGGCGTTCGGGCCGATCATGGGCGTCTGGTTCGCGTCGCTCGCGGTTCTCGGCATCTGGGGAATTTTTCAGCACCCGGCGGTGCTGGCAGCGCTCGATCCTCGGCACGCGCTGCGCTACCTGTTCTCGGGTGACGCTGGCGCCTTCCTCGTTCTCGGCGGCGTGTTCCTGTGCGTCACGGGGGCGGAGGCCCTCTACGCCGATATGGGACAGTTCGGGGCGCGGCCGATCCGGTCGGCGTGGTTCATCGTCGTATTTCCCAGCCTGTTGCTGAACTACGCCGGCCAGGCGGCGCTGGTGCTCGCGGGCGCACCGACTTCCGATAATATCTTCTACCAGCTGTGTCCCTCGGCGCTCCTTCTCCCGATGGTGGCGCTGGCGACGATCGCGACGATCATAGCGAGCCAATCCATCATTACCGGGGCGTTCTCGATGACGCGACAGGCGATCCAGCTCGGCTGGTTGCCGCGGCTGCAGATCAGGCACACCTCCGCCGAGGGATACGGGCAGATTTACGTCGCCGCGGTGAACTGGCTTCTGATGATCGTCACCGTCGGGCTCACCATCGGGTTCCGCAAGTCCGACAATCTGGCGTCGGCCTACGGCATTGCGGTCTCCGCGACCATGCTGATGACGTCGGTGCTCCTGTTTCTGGCGATGCGGGAGATTTGGCGCTGGAACCTGCTCGCGGCCGCTACCCTCGCGGCTGCCTTCCTCGTCATGGATACGGCCTTCCTGCTCGCGAATCTCACCAAGATCGAAGAGGGCGGATATGTCCCGCTGACGCTCGCCGCGGCGGTCTATTTCGTCATGCTGGTATGGCACACCGGGGCTGCGGCGGTGGACGCGCGCCTGCACGCCGCTGCCATGCCGATCCGACAATTCATTAGGAAAGTGGAGGAGGACCGGATTGCGCGGGTGCCCGGCACCGCGGTGTTTCTGACCAGGACGCAAAGAGGCGCGCCGCCGGTGATGGTCTGGCACGTGAAACATAATCGCGCCCTGCACAAGCAGGTGCTCGTGCTGACCGTCAGGACGCAGTCCATACCGCGGATCAGGCACGCCGATCGCCTTGCCGTCGAAGAAGTGGCCCCAAACTTCTGGCGCGCGTCCGCGGACTACGGCTTCATGGAACGGCCCGACATCCCGGCATTGCTGAAGCTCGCCAGCCAGCGCGGCTGCAAGATCGACCTCGAGGACGCGACTTATTACCTCGGCCACGAGACCGTCGTCCCGCGCGAGGACCGCAGGGCGCAGCCGCGCTGGCTGGAGGCGCTTTTCGCCTTCATGCAGCGCAACTCCGCGCATGCCACGGATTACCTCCGGCTGCCCTCGGACCGCGTCGTCGAGATCGGCCGCCAGGTCGCGATTTGAAGCAGGCGGCGAATCTTGTGCTTGATGAAATCCGTCGGCCGACATTCAATAGGCGCGAGACTCTCCACCCGGTCATGCGCGGGCTTGACCCGCGCATCCATCTTCTTCGCGAGAAAGTTCTCACGAAGATTCGATGGATTGCCGGGTCAAGCCCGGCAATGACGGCGCCCGTGGGGCGGCCCAATGATCGATGGAGAAGCGGGACATGAGCACACGCCGAGAGTTTCTCGCGGGCGCCGGCGCCGCGACCGGCATCGTCTTCTGCAGCTGTGCGATGCTCCCGGCGGCGCGCGGCGAGGAGGGCGGCGCCCAACGGCTGCCGGTGACGGTCAAGGGCCAGCGCGTCAAGACCATCGACGTGCACGCGCATTGCCACTTCCACGAGGCCATCGCGCTGACGGGCGAGGAGGCGGCGCGCGTGCTGCCGCAGGTCAAGGGCGCGCAGGAGCACTTCATCGTCATCGAGGAGCGCCTCAAGGGCATGGACGCCCAGGCGATCGATCTCGAGGTGCTCTCCATCAACCCGTTCTGGTATCGCAAGGACCGCGACACCGCCGCCGCCATCGTCAAGCTGCAGAACGAGAAGCTCGCGCAATTGTGCGCGTCGCGCCCCGACCGCTTCGCCGCCTTTGCCTCGCTCGCCATGCAATATCCGGACCTCGCGGTCGAGCAGCTCGAGACCGCCGTCAAGAAGCAAGGGCTGCGCGGCGCCGCGATCGGCGCCAGCGTGTTGGACGAGGACTTCTCCGATCCGAAATTTCACCCGGTGTGGGCGAAGGCCGAGGAGCTCGGCGCCGTCCTCTTCATCCACCCGCAGAGCACGCCGGAGCTCAACAAGCGCTTCAAGGGCAACGGCTGGCTCTCCAACACCATCGGCAACCCGCTCGCCACCACCATCGCCCTGCAGCACCTGATCTTCGAGGGCACGCTCGATCGCTTTCCCGGGCTCAAGATCATCGCCGCGCACGGCGGCGGCTATCTCCCTTCCTATGCGCCGCGCTCCGACCATGCCTGCTTCGTCGCGCCGCAGAACTGCAATCCGGACATCAAGCTGAAGAAGAAACCGACCGAATACCTCAACCAGCTCCATTTCGATTCCCTCGTCTTCACGCCCGAGGGGCTCCGCCACCTGGTCGCGCAGGTCGGCGCGGGCCAGATCATGCTCGGCAGCGATCACCCGATCCCATGGGAGGAGCATCCGGTCGATCACGTCTTCGCCACCACCACGCTGAGCGACGAGGACAAGTCGGCGATCCTGGGCGGCAACGCGGCGCGCCTGCTCGGCATCCAGGCTTAGGGGCGGCCGCGTATTTTCCCTGTCAGCGCGCGCCGAGAAACTCCTTCGCCGCCGCCACCGCCTGCGCGCCGAGATCGTTGTGGCCGGCGCCGGCGATGCGCACGAAGCGCTTGGGCGCATCGATCAGGCGATAGAGCCGCTCGCCGAGCACGATCGGAACGATGCCGTCGTCCTCGCCGTGCACCACCAACACCGGCGCCGCGACCTTGCCGATGCGCTGGTCCGAGCGGAACTGGTCCTTCATGAGGAGCCGCACCGGCACGAACCAGTATTGCTGCGCGCCGACATCGGCGGCCGAGGTGAAAGGAGCCTCGAGCACGAGGCGACCGACCGGATGTTCCGCCGCCAGCGCGATCGCGACCGCGGAGCCGAGCGACTCGCCCCAGAGGACGACGCGCTCGGCGGGAGCGCGCGCGAGCGCAAACCCGTAGGCCGCGGCAGCGTCGGCGATCAGACCGGGCTCGGTCGGCCGCCCGCTCGAGCCGCCGTAGCCGCGGTAGCTCAGCGCCACGAGCCCGCTGCCGTCGGCGATGAGCGCGCGAAAGCGGTCGACCCGCCAGCGCAGCGAAGCGCCGTTGCCGTGGAAATAGAGGAAGACCGGCTTTGCCGCGCGTGGCGGCACGTACCAGACGATCACGCGCTCGCCGTCGGCGGTGTCGAGCACCGCTTCCTCCGCCTCCGGCAGGCCCGCCGCCGACGGCGCCGTGCGCAGCCGCTCCGGGAAATATTGCATGGAGCGTTGCGCAACGTAGAGCAGCGCGACCAACCCGCCATAGAGGACGAGTGCGGCGAGGAGCCACTTCAGCAGGGTCATGGCCCGTGCTCCCGCCGCGGCGCGATCATGCTCGGAATGCGCTCGTGCCGAGCACACTCACCGGCGCCGGGTCGCGGCCAGGATCTCGCGTGCCCATTTGCGCTCGACCTCGCCGCGCAACGCCGGGCTCGCCGACGCCACCTCGGGAAATTCGTGCCGCCACTGCCACGGCCGGCAGGCATTGACGATGGCGCGGCTGCTCTCCCACGGCGGCTCGCGCAGCATCGGGTCGAGCGGCGTCGACCAGGCGCGCCTGATGTACTCGATGTCGGCGACCGGATCGCAGCGCGTCGACATCGCCCAGACCACGTCGTCGAGATCGGTCGGATCGATGTCCGCGTCGACCACGATCACCCAGCGTCCGGCGTAATTGCCGGAACGGCAATTGGCGACCAGGAATCCGGCCTGCTGGGCGTGGCCCGGATGCATCTGCTCGATGGCGACGACGATGAACATGCGGATGGCGCCGGCCTCGTGGCACCACACGCCCTTGACGCCGGGAGAGCCCGGCGGTCTCGATCTCGTCCCAGATCATGCCGGACTGCACGATGCACTTGGCGAAGGAGACGTCGGTCGGCGGCCGCATCGGCGAGGCCATGGTCAGGATCGGGTCGTGGCGATGACAGACGCGGCGGATGCGCACGACCGGCTCCTCGCGCACGTGGCTGGCGTAGTAGCCGGTGAACTCGCCGAACGGACCCTCCGGCCGCGTCTCGTCGGGCAGGAACTCGCCCTCGAGCACGATCTCGGCATGGGACGGCATCGGCAGGCCGTGGAGCTCGCTCGCGACGGTCTCGTAGGCGCGTCCGCGATGCCCGCCGGCATAGCCGGCATAGGCGAATTCGCTCACGCCGTGTTTGATCTCGTGGCTGCCGGCGAGGAAGAGGACCGGATCCTGCCCGCAGCAGATCACGACCGGGCAGGGCTGCCCGCGGGCGAAATACTTGTCGCGGATGAGCCGGCCGTGCTTGCCGGGCGACATCCACACCCCGGCCGAGTTGCGATCATGCGCCACCACGCGATAGATCTCGAGATTCCAGTCGGCGCCGTCGATGCGCGCGAGCTCGCCGATCCCCTCGGCATAGTCGATGACGTCGCGCACGTCCGGCTGCCGCTGGTTCGAGCCGGCGGACGCCGCGCGCGGGTCGGGATCGAGCATGGTCCACCCTCCGAGTGTCCGGCGATCCTAGACCGCATTCAGTTTCGATGGAAACTGAATGCGGTCTGGTCTTTTTGCGTGGTCGCATTTTCGGACGGAAAACCGGTTCCCACTTTTCCTGAAAATGCTCCAGCGCATTGACGGCAAGCAAATCATCCCACACCGTCGCGCCGCTTCGATCGCTTGCGCGGCCCCGCGCCGGAGGGTTCGATGAAGGTTGCCGCGGCGGCGATGCTCGCCCTCTGCGCCGGCTCGACCGTCGCGCTTGCCGGCGAGCGCGTGAAGGTCGCCACCCCCGGCATCGCCAGCGACATCGGCTTCTTCATCGCCGACAAGAAGGGCTATTTTCGCGACGAGGGCCTCGACGTCGAGCTCACCCGGATCGACGTGTCGCCGCAGATGACGGCCCCGCTCGGCATGGGCCAGCTCGACGTCGGCGCCGGCACCGTGGCGGTCAACATCTACAACGCGGTGGCGCGCAACATCGGCCTGCGGGTGGTGGCGGACAAGGGCTCGATCCGGCCGGGCTACGGCTTCTCCGGCCTCCTGGTGCGCAAGGATCACGTCGAGAGCGGGCGGTTCCGCGGCTTCCGCGACCTCAAGGGCATGAAGATCGCGGTCGGCACCTTCGGCAGCAGCAATTCGTCGGCGGTCAACGAGGCGCTCAAGAAGGGCGGGCTCACCTGGGACGACGCCGCCATGGTCGAGATCAACTTTCCCCAGCACCTCACCGCCCATGCCAACAAGGCGATCGACGCCAGCATGACCAACGAGCCGACCGCGACCCGCGCGGTCCAGGAGGGCGTCGCGGTGCGGGTCGCCGGCAACGACGAAATCTATCCCGGCCAGCAGACCGCCGTCGTCCTCTACTCCGAGCTGTTCGCGCGCGAGCGGCCGCAGGTGGCGCTCAAATTCATGCGCGCCTACATCCGGGCGGTGCGCGAGTACAACGACGCGCTCGCCGACGGGCGCATCGCCGGACCGAATGCCGAGGAGGTGATCGCGATCCTGACCGAATACACCTTCATCAAGGACCCCAAGGTGCACCGCCAGATCACGCCGGCCGCGATCGATCCCGACGGGCGGCTGGGGCTCGCCTCGCTGCGCAACGACCTGGCGTTCTTCAAGGAGCAGCGCCTCGTCCACGATCCCGGCATGACCGTCGAGCGGATCATCGATGCCTCGTTCGCGGAGCAGGCGGTCCGGGAGCTCGGCCCCTATCGGCCGCGCGGCCGGTGACCGGCTGCGATGGCCGCCCCGCTCGCGGTATGGCGGCGGCATTGATCTGGATCAACGATCGATCGGCGCGTCTCCTCCATCATGGGCGGGAATGAAGGGAGGCACACCCGATGCCGATCGACACGCTCGTGGTCGCGCTCATGGCGCTCGCGTTCGGCGCGTTTGCCGCGACCTTGTATTGGGCCGACCGCCAGACCCGCGGACTGAGCAGGTAAGGGTCGCTGGACCCGATGCCCGCGCCACCGCGCCCTCCGATCCAGCATTGTCCGCTTTGCAAAATTGCGATGCTGGCGAGCAAGTCGGACGAGCGCAGCCCGCAGTTCGATACCTTCACCTGCGTCGAATGCGAGACGGTGATCACGTTCGCTCCGCCGCCACCAAAGCCCCGTCGTTAGTCACAGCCGCAAGGCGGCCTCCGGCGGGGTGAATTTCTGCTTGAGCGCGTCGGCGACCGCCCGGTGGGTGATCTTCCCCTCGTGGACGTTGAGCCCGTGGCGCAGGTGCACATCCTCGCCGAGCGCCCGGCGGTAGCCCTTGTCGGCGAGCGCCAGCACGAACGGCAGCGTCACGTTGTTGAGCGCGAAGGTCGACGTGCGGGCGACCGCTCCCGGCATGTTGGTGACGCAGTAGTGCACGACCTCGTCGACCGTGTAGGTCGGTGCCGAGTGGGTCGTCGGCCGCGAGGTCTCCGCGCAGCCGCCCTGGTCGATGGCGATGTCGACGATGACCGCTCCCGGTTTCATGGCCTTGACGGTGTCGGCGGTGATCAGCTTCGGCGCCGCCGCCCCCGGCACCAGCACCGAGGCGATGACCAGGTCGGCCCGGCGGCACAGCGTCTCGATCGCATCGCGCGTGGAGAACACGGTGCGCACCCGCGCGCCGAGCTGATTGGCGATCCGGCGCAGCGCCTCGGGGTTGCGGTCGATCACCGTCACCGTCGCTCCCATTCCCGCGCTGATCAGGCCGGCGTGGCTGCCGGCGACCCCGCCGCCGAGGATGACCACGTCCGCGGGCGGCACCCCGGGGACGCCGCCGAGCAGCACGCCGCGGCCGCCGTTCTCCTTTTCCAGGCAGCGCGCGCCGACGTGCGGCGCCATGCGGCCCGCGACCTCCGACATCGGCGTGAGCAGCGGCAGCCCGCCTTGCGGGCTGGTGACCGTCTCGTAGGCGATCGCGGTGGCGCCGGCGGCGAGCAGATCGGCGGTCTGCTGCGGATCGGCAGCAAGGTGCAGGTAGGTGAACAGCACCTGCCCGGATCGCAGCTTCTTGCGCTCGACCGCGAGCGGCTCCTTGACCTTCACGATCAGCTCGCAGTCGGCGTAGATCGGGTCGGCATCCGGCGCAATCTCGGCGCCGGCTGCTTGATAATCGGCATCGGCGAGCCCGGCCCCCACGCCGGCATTACGCTCGATCACGACCCGGTGGCCGTTCGCCGTCAGCTCGCGCACCGCCGACGGCACCAGACCGACGCGGTATTCGCTGTCCTTGATCTCCTTCGGCACGCCGACGCGCATGATCAAAATCCCCGAATCTCGCCGCACGGCCGGGTCCGACCGGCGAATCGCCTGCAGCCGACGCAAGCGACGTCCGGCGCTCACAGCGCCTTGACGATCCCTTCCGTCATCTTCTTGGCGTCGCCGAACAGCATCATGGTGTTGTCGCGGTAGAACAGCGTGTTGTCGATGCCGGCGTAGCCGGAGGACAGCGAGCGCTTGGAGAACATCACGGTGCCGGCCTTCCACACTTCCAGCACCGGCATGCCGTAGATCGGCGAGGACGGGTCCTCCTTGGCCGCCGGGTTGGTCACGTCGTTGGCGCCGATCACGAAGGCGACGTCGGCCTGGGCGAATTCCGAATTGATGTCCTCGAGCTCGAACACCTCGTCGTAGGGAACGTTGGCCTCGGCGAGCAACACGTTCATGTGGCCGGGCATGCGGCCGGCGACCGGATGGATCGCGTATTTCACCTCGACGCCTTCGTGCTTGAGATGGTCGGCCATCTCGCGCAGCGCATGCTGCGCCTGCGCCACCGCCATGCCGTAGCCAGGCACGATGATCACCTTGCCGGCGTTCTTGAGCACGAACGCGGCGTCCTCGGCCGAGCCCTGCTTCACCGGCCGCTGCTCCTGGCCCGCCGCCGGTCCCGCCACCTCGCCGCCGAAGCCGCCGAGGATGACCGAGATGAAGCTGCGGTTCATTCCCTTGCACATGATGTAGGACAGGATTGCGCCGGAGGAGCCGACCAGCGCGCCGGTGATGATCAGCGCGGAATTGCCGAGCGTGAAGCCGATGCCGGCGGCGGCCCATCCGGAATACGAATTGAGCATCGAGATTACGACCGGCATGTCGGCGCCGCCGATCGGGACGATGATGAGCACGCCGAAGGCGAACGCGGCGAAGGTCAGGAGCCAGAAGGCGAGATGGCTTTCCGCGCGCACCAGCCACACCACCAGCACGACCATCGCGACGGCGAGCGCCACGTTGATGGCGTGGCGCGCCGGCAGCATGATCGGCGCGCCGCTCATGCGGCCGGAGAGCTTGAGAAACGCGATCACCGAGCCGGTGAAGGTGACGGCGCCGATGGCGTCGCCGAGCGACATCTCGACCAGGCTCGATCCGTGGATGGCGCCGACCGCGCCGATATCGAAGGCCGCCGGCGCATAGAGCGCGGCCGCCGCCACCAGCACCGCCGCCATGCCGACCAGCGAATGGAACGCGGCGACCAGCTCCGGCATCGCCGTCATCGGCACCCGGCGCGCGATCACCGCGCCGGTGCCGCCGCCGAGCGCCATGCCGACGACGACCAGCGACCAGGCGACGACGCCGGCCGGCGGATGGGCGGCGAGCGTGGTGACGATCGCGATCGCCATCCCGACCATGCCGAACAGATTGCCCCGCCGGCTGGTCTCCGGGCTCGACAACCCACGCAGCGCCAGGATGAAGAGGACGCCGGCGACGAGGTAGAGCAGCGCGACGAGGTCGGCATTCATCGGCCGGCTCCGCTCACTTCTTTTTCTTCTGGTACATGCCGAGCATGCGCTGCGTCACCAGGAAGCCGCCGAAGATGTTGACCGACGCGAAGGCGAGCGCGAAGAAGCCGAGCACGCGCGCCCACAGCGGGCCGGAATCGTCGGCGACGAGCGCGACACCGACCGCGAGCAGCGCGCCGACCACGATCACCGAGGAGATCGCATTGGTTTCCGACATCAGCGGCGTGTGCAGCGCCGGCGTCACCGACCACACCACGTAATAGCCGACGAACACCGCCAGCACGAAGATCGAGAGCCGGAACACGAACGGATCGACGGCGCTGCCGGTCGCGGCGTGCAACGCCCCGCCGCTCGCGACCGCGATGATGTCGAGCTGGGCGAGGACGAGGTCGTGACGGCCGGTGGCCGCTTGATCAATGGCTGCGAGGGCGCCGGGTGGGATTAATGTCAGCATCGGGTGCTCCTAAAGCCCGCCCTATCTCCGCTGTCATCCCCGCGCAAGCGGGGATCCAGCAATCACCGCCCAAGCGATCGGGCCGTGGAAGGCCGCAAGCAACAATCGGGGTTTACTGGATCGCCCGCTGGAGCCTGTCCTCGGGCCGGCCAAAGGCCGGACCCGGGGGCGGGCGATGACACCTGAACAATTGGCCCACCTTGTCTGCATCGATCTACGCCGCGCTCTTGGGCGCAAAGCTCGGGTGGATGACCGCGCCGTCGCGGGTGAGCACGGTCGCCTTCACGATCTCGTCGTCCCATTTGACCGCGACGGCCTTCGCCTTCCTGTCGATCAGGATTTCGAGGAAGGCGTAGAGGTTCTTGGCATAGAGGCTCGAAGCCGAGGCGGCGATGCGGCCGGGCACGTTGAGATGGCCGACGATCTTGACGCCGCCGACGTCGACGACCGCTCCCGCCTTGGCGAGCTCGCAGTTGCCGCCGCGCTCGACCGCGAGATCGACGATCACCGAGCCCGGCCGCATCGAGGCGACCATGTCCCGGCCGACGAGCCGCGGGGCCGGCCGGCCCGGGATCAGCGCGGTCGTGATCACGATGTCCTGCTTCTTGATGTGCTCGGCCACGAGCGCCGCCTGCTTCGCCTGATACTCCTTCGACATTTCCTTGGCGTAGCCGCCGGCGGTCTCGGCCGCCCTGAACTCCTCGTCCTCCACCGCGACGAACTTGGCGCCGAGGCTTTCGACCTGCTCCTTGGCCGCGGGACGGACGTCGGTCGCGGTCACGATGGCGCCGAGCCGGCGCGCGGTCGCGACCGCCTGCAGGCCGGCGACGCCGGCGCCCATGACGAAGACCCTGGCCGCCGGCACGGTGCCCGCCGCCGTCATCATCATCGGCAGCGCGCGGCCATATTCGGCGGCGGCGTCGATCACCGCGCGATAGCCCGCGAGGTTGGCCTGGCTCGACAGCACGTCCATCGCCTGCGCCCGGGTGATGCGCGGCATCAGCTCCATGGCAAAGGCGGTGACGCCGGCATCGGCGATCGCCCGCAGCGCCGCTTCCTGCCCGTAGGGATCCATGATCGCGATGACGAGGGCGCCCTTCCTGTAGCCGGCGAGCTCGGCGGCGGCGGGCCGGCGCACCTTGAGCACGATGTCGGCGTCCGCCGCGGCGCCCTCCCGCACGCTCGCGCCGGCGGCGGCGAACTCGGCATCGGGGATGCCGGACTTCGTTCCGGCGCCGGGCTCGACCACGACGTCGGCGCCGAGCCCCTGCATCTTCTTGACGGTCTCCGGCGTCGCGGCGACCCGAGCTTCGGCCGGATCGACCTCACGCGCTACGGCGATGCGCATTGCGCTCTCTCCTGGCGACCGGGCGACGAGCCGGGCTCGTGCTTCCACCTCTTAGAGCATTTTCAGGAAAAGTGGGAACCGGTTTTCCGTCCGAAAATGCGACCACACAAAAAAACTGGAGCGCATTCAGTTTCCGTCGAAACTGAATGCGCTTTAGACCGGGCTTGCGCCGCCGGGACCGGTCGGACTTCCGCCGCCCGAGCTGAGCGCGAGCGCGAGCAGCGAAAGCACTACCATTACCACGCTGGGCATTCGCTTTTCGGTCAGGAAGCCGTGGATGCCCACGAGGGTCGCAATCACGAATATGGCGAAGGCAACGAGCCACTGCCCCGCGACGGCGCCGATCGCCAGGCCCAGGACGATGTTGGTGAGGTGGGCGCCGCCCACGAAGACCAAATGAACGAAACGGTCGTACATCGCCTCGTGCGCGGGCAGGTCGCTGCCCTGCGCGGTGGCATATTCGACGGGCCCGTGGTCGGCCATTCACGCCTCCAATGCATGCTCCGGCGGGCGGGGGCTTACCGCAATTGCCGCGCGAGGGCAACGGATCAGTGCTCGGCGGCGACGAGGCCGGCGCCGGCGAGTGCCGCGCTCTGCCGCGCGCCGACCCGGCGGATCGAGAAATCCTCGATCGCCGCGTTGAACAGCTGGTGGAAATTGAGCTCGGCGCGCAGATGCAGGAACACCGCGCCGAGCCCGATCGCCGCGCGGTCCATGAACACGAATTCGCGCGGCACCGTCACCGGGCCCTTCTGCTTGAGCGCCTGGTGCACGCGGAAAGCCTGCCGCCGGCCGTATTCCGCCGGCTTGACGCCGTCGGCGAGGCTGCGCACGCGGTCGTCGAGCAGCGGCCCGTAGATGAACCGCGCCCAGATGTTGAGCACGTCGATCAATTCCCGGTCGAGCCGCTTGAAGCCCCAGGTCTCGTAGGCGTGCACGACGAGGTCGTCGTCGCCTTTCAACAGCCCGTGGTAGAGGTCGACGACGCCGCCGACGAATGTCGGAGAAAAGATGCGGATGCAGCCGTAATCGAGGAGATTGATGCCCGCCGGCCGGCCGCCGGCCTCGAACACCGTGTAGTTGCCGAGATGCGGATCACCGTGGATCACGCCGAAACGGCTGAACGGCCACCACCACGCCGTGAACATCGCGGTGCCGATGCGGTTGCGGGTGGCGAGATCGTCGTTCGTGTGCTCGAGCAGCCGGCGGCCGTGGAGCCAGTCGAGGGTGATGAGCCGGCCGGTCGAGAGCTCGGGCCACACCCGCGGCACCCGGATCTGCTCGATGCCTGCGAGCATCGCGCGGTAGAGCGTGACGTGCTTGGCCTCGCGGCGGTAATCGAGCTCCTCGCGGATGCGGGCGCCGATCTCCTTGGCCATCTCGGTGGTGTCGATCACCGGATCCATGCGGCGGTGGATGGCGAACATCAGCTGCAGCTGGTTGAGATCGGCCTCGACCGCCGACTGCATGTCGGGATACTGCAGCTTGCAGGCGAGCTCGGCGCCGCAATGGGCGCGGGCGCGGTGCACCTGGCCGAGCGAGGCCGCCGCCGCCGGATGGTGCTCGAAGCTCGCGAGCTTCTTCTGCCAGTCGGGACCGAGCTCGGCGCCCATGCGCCGCTTGACGAAGGCCCAGCCCATGGGCGGCGCCTCGCTTTGCAGCTTCATCAGCTCGGCGGCGTATTCCGGCGGCAACGCGTCGGGAATGGTGGCGAGGAGCTGCGCCACCTTCATGATCGGCCCCTTGAGGCCGCCAAGCGCCGCGGCGAGCTCGACCGCGCTCCTGCCGCGATCGAGCGCGAGCCCGAGCAGCCGCGCGCCGGCGATGCGGGCGGCGACCCCGCTCATGTTGGTGCCGACGCGGGCATAGCGGGCGGCGCGGGCGGAGAAACGGTTGGCTTCGCGGTCGGTCATGGGCTCGTTCGGCCGATGGTGCCTCGGCCGTCGACGCAGAGGTGATGGCGGGTTATGCCGAACCCGTCGGCAGCCGCCAAGGCGCGAGCTTGCCGCTGCGCCGGCGCGCTGCTTCGCTAGGCGTGGCCGGCACGCACCAGGCGACCGGGCATCGCCCCGGTATGCGTGCCGCGCTCGAAGATCGGCGTCCCCGCGACCAGCGTCGTCTCGTAGCCGTCGACCCGCTGCACGAAGCGGCGGCCGCCGGCGGGCATGTCGTTGACGAGCTCGGGCTTGTGGAGCCGCAGGCGCTCGAAATCGATCAGGTTCACGTCGGCGCGCAGACCCGGCTGGAGCCGGCCGCGATCGCAGAGGCCGAAGAAATCCGCGGTCTCGCTGGTCTGCCGCTTGACCAGGAGCTCAAGCGGAAGGCGCGGCCCGCGCCGCCGGTCGCGTCCCCAATGCGACAGCATGAAGCTCGGCATGCCGGCATCGACGATGGAGGCGCAGTGCGCTCCGCCGTCGCTCAGCCCGAGCAGCGTCGCCGGGTCGGTCAGCATCTCGCGGATCGGCTCGTGATCGCCGTGCACATAGTTCACCAGCGGGAAGTAGAGGAACCGATTCTCGGCCTCGGTCAGGTAGTCGTAGGCGACTTCGTCGGGCGCGCGGCCCTCACGGGCGGCGATCGCGGCGATGCTCTTCTCCTCGGCCGGCTCGTAGTCCGGCGGGTCGCCCATGACGAAGAACTTGTCCCAGCGCCTGGTGATGAGCTGGCGGAACTGCGCGAGCTTGCTCACCTCGGCGTCGGACGGTTTCTCGGCCAGGATTTGGCGCCGCAGCGCGGGATCCCGCAAGCGCGCGCGTTGCTCCGGGATGCTCAAGCCGTCGAGCTGGCGGTAGCTCGGGCGCACCGTGAACGGATTGAGCGCGGTGCCGATGCCGAGCATGACGCCGATCGGCCGGCCCGCGATCTGCGCGGTCATATTCGCGCCCTCGGCGCGCGCGGCATGCACGGCCTGCAACAGCCGCCGCCAGCGCGCGGGATCCTCGTAGCGGTCGGTGAGCAGGAACCAGACCGGGCGGCCGGTCTCCTTGGCGAGCTGCGTCAGCCAGGCGATCTCCGCATCCTCGTCGTCGAAATCGCTGTTCATGCCGAAGGCGCCGGCGCCGACGGCGCCGAGCGCGGAGCCGATGCCCAACAGCTCATCGCTCCCGGCATTGCGCGAGGGAACCATCTCGCCGCCGGGCGTCTTGTGGGAATCGGTGCGGGAGGTGGTGAAGCCGAAGGCACCGGCCTGCAACGCTTCGACCGTCAGGCGGCGCATCTCGGCGATGTCGTCCGCCCTGGCCGCTTCGAGCCGAATCGCGCGATCGCCCATGACGTAGACGCGCAGCGGAAGATGCGCGGCCTGGGCGGCAACATCGATTGCATGCGGCCGGCGCTCCAGCGCATCGAGGAAATCGGGGAAGCTCTCCCACTCCCACGTCAATCCGTCGGTCAGGACGACCCCGGGGATCTCCTCGACGCCTTCCATCAGATCCATCAGCGCCGCGCGATGTTGCGGCCGCACCGGAGCGAAGCCGACGCCGCAATTGCCGAACATCACCGTCGTCACGCCATGCCAGCACGAAGGCGCCAGCAGCGGGTCCCACATCGCCTGCCCGTCGTAATGGGTGTGGACGTCGACCCAGCCGGGCGTGACCAACAGGCCGGTCGCATCGATCTCGCGTCGACCCGGACCCGGCCGGCCGCCGACTTCCGCAATGCGCTCGCCCGCGATCGCCAGGTCGCCGGTGAACGCCGCCTTGCCGGTACCGTCGATGATGGTGCCGCCGCGAATGACGATGTCGTGCATCGAAGCCGCTCCTCCGGGGTTGACAAGATACGATGATGCGCCCGCAGCAAGCGCGATGCAACCGAGGCGCCGCGGCTCGACCGCCGCTTCGGCGCGCCCCGCCCAGCGACCGGATCGGCCCGCGAGCCTCCCGCCGGATCGATCGGATCACGGCCGCGCGATGCCGCAAGCGCGGGCGAGCGCGCCGGCGAGATCGAGCAGCGCCTCGTCGCCGCCCGCCCAGCCGATCAGCGACAGCCCGGCCGGGCAGCCCGCGACGGTGCCGACCGGCAGGTTCATCTGCGGCAGCCCGGCGAGCCCCGCCATGCAGGTCAGCCGCATCACCCGCACGCGGAAGGATTCCATCTCGGCGCCGCTCGAATCGACCGGCGGCGGGATCGACGGCGCGGTCGGCAGCGCCATGATCGTGCCGGGCGCGAGGAGCGCGCGCAGATGGGCGCGCCCGGCGGCGAGCACTTTTCGCGCGGCGGCGGCCTGCGCGGCCGTCACCGTCGCGGCGAGCGCCATGCGCTCCTTGATGCCGGGTCCGAGCTTCGGTTTCGCCCGCGTGACGAAATCGCCGAACGTTTCCCAGACCTCCTTCGCCTGGACGACGCGGAACGCCTCGCGCCAGCCGTCGAAGCCGCCGGGCGCGACGGCGAGCTCGGTCGGCCGCGGTAGCACAGCGGCGACTCGCGCGAGGAATTCGCGGCCGAGCGCGGCGACCTCGGCGCCGGCCTGCGCGAATGCATCGGTCGCGACCACGAGCCGCTCCGCCGGCGCCGCGACCGCCTCGCCGCGGAGCAGCACCGCGCCGACCCGGCGGAAGACGCCCGGCGCGCTGGCAAACCAGCCGGCGACGTCGAACGACGGCGCCATCGCCATCGCCCCGGCGAGATCGACGCGGCCGTGGCTCGGGCGCAGGCCGTAGAGGCCGTTGAACGCGGCCGGGACACGGACCGATCCGCCGGTGTCGCTGCCAAGCGCGAAATCGCAGGCGCCGGCGCCGCACGCCGCCGCCGACCCGCTCGACGAGCCGCCGGGAATGCGGCCGGGCGCGCGCAGATTGGCCGGCGTGCCGTAATGGGCGTTGACGCCGGCGACGCCGTAGAAGAATTCGTCGCAGATCGTCTTGCCGGTGATGGTGGCGCCGGCCGCCAGGATCTGCTCGACCGCGGCGGCATGGCGCGCGGCCGGCTTTTGCGCCGCGAGCCAGTCCGGGCTGCCGCCGCCGGTGCGGTGGCCCGCGATATCGTACATGTCCTTGACCACCGCCGTCAGTCCGAAGAGCGGCCCGCCGGGCGCGCCGCGCAGGGGTGCCGCGAGATCGTGGGGGACGAAGAACGATCCGCTCACGGCGTCTGCCCCTTGTACCAGTCGAGAATCGTCTCGCCGTCCCATGCGGCCACGCCAGGCCGGCTCAGCACCTCCTCGAAGGCGCGGCGGACGTGGTTGATCCGGTGCGGCATGCCCGACAGATAACAATGCATGGCGACCGCCATGATCTTCGGGCGCTCCGCCGATTCCGCGTACAGGCATTCGAACTGGTCGATCACCCGCCGATACATCTCGTCGGACGGATGGTTCTGCAGCGCCATCAGCACGATGTCGTGGAGCTCGAAATTGTAGGGCAGCGCGACCACGGGCTGGTGCGTGGTCTTGAGCGTCACCGGCTCGTCGTCGAGCACCCAGTCGCCGATATATTCGATGCCGGCGGCGGACAGATGGTCGAGCGTCTCGAAGGTCTGCGTCAATCCCGGTCCGAACCAGCCGCGCGGCCGCCGGCCCCAGAATTTCGCGACGATCACCACGGATTTGTCGATCACCGCCTTCTGGTCGTCGAGCTTGTGCATCGGCACCTGGTCGTAGCCGTGGGCGTTCAATTCCCAGCCGGCATCGACGCAGGCCTGCACGACCTGCGGATAGGTCTCGCAGACGCGGGCATTGAGCGTCACCGTCGGCTTGATCCGCAGCGCGTCGAGCATGCGCTTGATGCGCCAGAAGCCGACCCGCATGCCGTATTCGTGCCAGCTCCAGTTCGGATGATCCGGCAGCATCGGCTGCCCCTGCGGGGGCGTGATCACCATGCGCGCCATCGGCCGCGCCATGTCCCATTCCTCGAGCGCGAGCACGGGCCACACGATCAGCCGCAGGCCGCGCGGCAGCGCGAGGGGCTTGCGTCCCTCGATCGCGGAATACGCAACGCGCTCCCTCGGATGCATGGTTACTCTCCGGCCATTCCGTTCGGTTTAAGAAACCTGTCGGCTGGGGGCCGGGAAGTCAAATTCAGCGGCGCATCGGGACCGGCCGGTTTACTTGCGATCCCCGAGGGTCACAGCCGGTATATAGTGGAAGAGATCAATCAACGGAGGGAACCCGATGTACCGACATATCTTGATCCCGACCGATG
>WNFF01000519.1_pt1 | contig 28817 bp, 25 predicted proteins | sample 5400441 | NCBI WGS metagenome assembly WNFF01 (sample SAMN13153345, study PRJNA577476) | soil metagenome | isolation source: 120 cm saprolite under Douglas fir tree site 2 hole 3 replicate 1 | place: USA:California | collected 2015-04-18
GCGAAATCTAGCACAAACTGGCCATTCTTTTGCGTAGTTCTGAGCATATGGTGCTGCGGGCTGGGTCAGAAAAAAGCCGTCGATTCTGGATGGATGGTCGGCAATCCGGAAGTAATTCGGTTACTTCCGCGTTGCCCGTCACCCGGCCAGAACGACTCCGGTTGCGGGCAAAGCCAACGCTATACGCGCACTAATTGTTTTTCTATCATCAGCAACTCACCACACCATAGTGCTAGACTCTACGCCAGCAACTCTCCCATTTCCTTTAGCAAGGTTCAGAGATGAGATTTGTGGACAAGCGACTCCTTTTAGGTTTCGCGCTCATCGCATTGGCTTCCGCCGCGCTGCTGCTGTCCGATCTTGGACGGCGAAGCACCAGCGCCCGGAACATGCCACACGTCGGACTTCTCCAGCACGCTTCCGTCATGCTGCTGGACGAGGGGACTCGAGGCGCAGTAGACGGCTTGGCGGAGAATGGATTCATTGCGGGGAAAACGATCGTCATAGATGAATTCAACGCTCAGGGCGATATTTCTGTCGGGAATTCCATCGCCAAGGAAATGGTGAATGCTCATTATGACTTGTTGCTGACGATGAGCACCTTATCGCTGCAGGCGGTCGCAAACGCGAATCGCGGAGGGAGGACGGTCCAGGTGTTCGGCTTGGTTGCGGATCCCGTGGTGGCAGGGGTGGGAATAAGCCGAAGCAATCCGCTTGACCACCCGCGCAACCTCGTAGGCATTGGCAGTTTCCTTCCCGTACAAGATGCTTTCCGAATCGCACGGGAGATGTTCCCAGCCCTGAAGAAAGTGGGCGTGGCGTGGAATCCGGCAGAAGCTAATTCGCGAGCCTTTGTCGAGAAAGCGCGCGAGACCTGCCAAGCATTACATATCGAATTGCTCGAGGCCAATGTGGAAAATTCAAATTCCGTGCTCGAAGCCGAAGATTCACTGGTCGTCCGAGGAGCGGAGGCGTTGTGGATCGGCGGCGATGTGACCCTCAATGTTGCGGTTGACTCAGTGATCTTGATCGGCCGGAGAGCGCACATTCCGGTGTTCAGTATCACGCCGGGCAAGCCTGATCGAGGGACCCTGTTCGATTACGGCACTGATTTTTACCAGATCGGGAAGCAAACCGGAGAATTGGCAGCACGAATTTTGCGTGGCGCCGATCCGACTCAAATACCCATCATAAACTCGATCCCCATCCGGTTCGTGGTGAATACTGCGGCAACAGAAGGTCTCAAACAGCAATGGTCAATTCCAAATGATATCCTTCGCCGCGCGAATGTCGTCGTAGACGAGGCTGGAATTCACAACAGGACGGTGGCGGGCCAAGGCAGAGAACAAGCTGCCAGCTCAGAGTAAGAGATGCAGATCACCAAACGATCCATCGGAAAAACGGTTGTACTTACAGTCGCGGGGCGTCTGGACGTCTACTGGGCTGATCATCTTGCGACCGCGGTCGACGAGGAGATTCGGCAGGGGTCCCACCATATTCAATTGGATCTTTCACAAGTAGCCTTTCTGAGCTCAGCCGGAATTGGTGTTCTGGTGAGGTTCTACCGGGATTTGAAGAATATTCAAGGGTCGTTTGCAGTCGCGAACTGTTCGCGCAATGTCTTGAAAACCCTCGAGCTTACGAAGCTGGACAAAATGCTTGTGGCCAAGGCGCCGCCGGCATCTGTGCCGACGGATGAAGCTGAAGAGAGTTCCACGGGTGAAACGCCAACTCCCGCATGCATCAAGCAGACCGAGCGAGCCGGAACCATATACGAGGTCTATCCGCTCGCGCCGGAGTCAAAGCTGGAGTGCCGCCGATTGGGAGATGCCAGCCTGCTCGAGAGGTGCGGGTTTGCGAAAGAGAATTGCCGTACGATGCAATTCTCCGACACGAGTTTCGCGATCGGGCTGGGGGCGCTCGGCGAGCATTTTGAGGATTGCCAGGGACGCTTCGGAGAATTCATCGCCGCAGGCGGGGCAGTCGCCTATCTGCCGACGGACGGAACGAATGTGCCAGATTTTCTGCTGGCAGGTGGAACATCGCTTCCCGAAGTTCAGGTCTGCTATGGCATTGCCTGCCATGGAGCGAAGCCGCAGCCATTTAGCAGTTTGATCCGCTTTGAGGCAAAGAAAAGCGGTGCGCCCGTAGCTCTTGCTTGTTTGCTTGAGTCGTGCCTAGATCTTGCCGATACACAGCAAATAGGCATCGTCATGATCGCGGAGTCTGCCGGCTTGATGGGAGCCGCTTTGCGCCGTTCACCCGTTATTGCCGGTTCCGAGCCGGATGCCTTTGAATTTCCCCGGATTCGCGATTGGCTTAGCTTCACAGCGGAACGTGCCTACACGAAAAGCGTCGTCCTGCTAGTTGGAATCGCCGTGCGCGGGAGCGCGGGTGCTCTCGCGCCGGTGATTCGGCCATTTCCGAACGGCTCGAGTTCTGGACTTCCACTTGCCGGCCACATCCACGCCGCCGCGTTCTCTTATCGTCCCGTGCAGAGGGGTCAAATTGACCTGAAGGCCTCGATCAAGATGCTATTTGAAGAGCAAGCGCTGGAGGGCATCCTTCACTTGTTAAGCGACGAGCGGGCCATTTCCAGTTGCGGACAGAGCGAACTCGTTCGCGGCGCATGCTGGATCGCGCCGATTTCCAACATCAAGGTGGAAGGGACTCAGGCATGAGTCTTCTGATGGGGGCGCTCACGCTAGGATTCATCTTTTCGTTGGTCGCTCTGGGTGTTTATATCAGCTTCCGAATTTTTGCTTTTCCCGACATTACTGCGGACGGGTCGAGCACACTCGGCGCCGCGTTGGCCGCAATGCTCCTGGTTAAAAATGTTAACCCGGTGCTCGCGACGGCTTCTGGATTTGCCGGCGGCTTTCTTGCAGGCACGCTGACAGGAACGCTGGCGACAAAATTCAAAATTAATGGCTTGCTTGCCGGCATTTTGGTGATGACCGGGCTGTACTCCGTCAACCTCCATATCATGGGGAGAAGCAATATTTCGGTGCTGGGATCTTCTACATTATCGACCTACGCCGAGCGAGTGGGGATTGCGCTGGCGCATGACCGCAGCTTCCATGTGATGGGATGGGAGGTCACGGCAATGGAGGCCTCGCTTCTCGTGGCTTCGTTCTTGTTTATCGTACTGGCGGGTTGTGTCATGTACGTCTTCTTTCAGACAAATCTTGGAACCGCAATGCGCGCCACCGGGGATAACCATGAAATGATCCGCGCGCTGGGGGTGAATGATGAAAACATGATCATTCTTGGGCTTGCGATTTCTAATGGCTTGATCGCCTTAAGCGGAGCCTTCATTGCACAGTATCAAGGGTTTGCTGATGTGCAGATGGGTATCGGTATGGTGGTATGGGGATTGGCCAGCGTCATTATCGGTGAGGCGTTGGTGGGAACACGGCAGCTTGGGCTTGGCATCGCCGGCGCGGTGATGGGATCAGTCCTTTTCCGGCTCCTGGTGGCAATCGCATTGCGCTTGGGCTTAAGTCCCAATGACCTGAAACTCGTCACTGCAATGTTCGTCTTCTTGGCGCTTATAACTCCCGGGCTCCTGAAACGGCTTAACCTGCTCAAGCTGCGATCGTCCCGTGCTTGAAATCCGTTCGGTCAGCAAGACATTCAACCCTGGTACGCCCAACGAACTGCAGGCACTGCAGGCGATCAACCTGACGGTGAATGATGGAGCATTTGTGGTCATCATCGGGACGAACGGTTCGGGAAAATCCACCTTGCTCAACGCTGTGGCCGGATCGTTTTACGTCGATTCTGGCGCAATTTTACTTGGCGGCGCGGACATCACCAAGTGGCCCGAGCACCGGCGGGCGAAGCTCATAGGCCGCGTTTTTCAAAATCCGTTCAGCGGCACAGCGGCTAACATGTCCATCGCAGAAAACCTGGCGCTAGCAGCTTACCGCGGGAAACCGCGGAGGCTGGGCTGGCCGTTGCGGCAACCTCTGCTCAATGAATTACGAGATCGCGTAAGCCGGCTGAACATGGGTCTTGAAGATCGCCTGAAAAATCCGATTGGTTTGCTCTCTGGGGGCCAACGGCAGGCGTTAACTTTGCTTATGGCAACCTGGCTGCGCCCGGAAGTGTTGCTTCTCGACGAACACACGGCTGCGCTTGACCCCAAAAGCGCCGACCAGGTGCTTGCATTCACCGATACTATTATCAGGCGCGACAGCCTGACGACGCTTATGGTGACCCACTCCATGCAGCAGGCCGCCAACCTCGGTGACCGCCTGATCATGATGCACAGAGGCCGAATCATTAAGGACTTCCAGGGAGCTGAAAAGAAACGGATTCGCAAGGATGATTTGCTGGCGCGTTTCGAAGAGGTTCGGCGTGCCGAATTACTCGATGAGAGCGCCGCCGAAATGCTGCGCCGCGCCTACATCTGATAAGCCAATCTCGGGGAGGGATCATCACTGCACCAGTACAGGCGAAATAGATTATGTGTTCCGATGTTCTCCACCATCAGTAGACACAATCGAACCGTAAAGAACGTCGATCCCGGATTGTCGGCAACCCTTCCACAACCGCGCACTCAGCTCAAGGATTCGGCTCGATGCCAATGCGATCATTGACGGCTGATCGAATCCGCTGCGTGCAGCCAAGGTAGCGTTCGGTCGTTTGAACTGAGACATGCCCCAAAAGGAATTGGATCTGCTCCAACTCGCCTCCCGATGCGTGGCAGAGCCGAGCACAGGTCCGTCGCCTATGCCGCATGCGGCATAGTGCAGAGCATTTTTAGCTCGGCGGCGCGGCGACAGTAGGCGCAAGCGCAAGGGAAACGTGATCGGAGCCGCGCTGGTGGGCTAAAAATGTATTGGACTGAACCGCTGCAAGGTGCGAGCGCTATGGGTTTTGATTGGTGAGTGGTGGTCGACGTCAGTAGAACGGGCCGTAGGTAATGATGGAACCAAGCATGGTGGGCTGTACTGTGAGGTTTTCCGCGGTTGCACAGGACGAAATGTGGGGTGCTTGGTTGACCGTAAAGGGATTTGAATGCCGTGGGGCAAGACTACTCTTTGGACTCGACGGCCTCGAGTTTTTCGAGAGAGCGAGTTGGGTTCGCGCACGATCGTTCATGAGGTATCTTTGACGACCGGAGAAGAACAAACGGTCGGCAAAACCTTGATTGGGATCATGTGGCCTCGATGGCAAACGGGACATTCCCGCAGAGAGCGGCCCGTGAGCCTCTCATATCGATCACGATAATCCTCTGGTGTCGCGGGCTCGGCAGGATTTCCCTGTGGAGGAGCCATGCCGAGAAGTTGCCGACAACGCTCCAACTTCTCCTTGCGGTGTCGATTCCCGAGGAACCCGTAGTAGCGAATGCGGTGGAACCCACTCGGTAAAATGTGGAGCAGAAATCGCCGGATGAACTCGTCCGGCGAAAGGGTCATGGTTTTCTGCTGGTTGTTGTCGCGGTAGTCTCTCCAGTTAAATTTCACTTGGCCATCTTCGATGTCGACGAGCCGGTTATTGGAAATGGCAACCCGGTGGGTGTAACGGCCGACATAGTCCACCACTTGCTGTGGTCCGGCGAAAGGTGGCTTAGCGTAGACGACCCATTCCACGTCGCGCACCAAATCGATATGACGGTTGAAAGCCTGCGGATCTTGGAGCGCCGCGAGTGAAGAGAAGAACCGCAACTTGCCGGCGTCGAAGGACTCCTGCAAATACTGCAAGAACAATCGGCGGAACAGTCGGGAGAGCACCTTTACCGGCAGAAAAAAGTTGGGGCGGCAGGAGATCCACCGGGCACCATCCGGTGAAATCCCGCCGCCTGGAACGACACAATGGAGATGCGGATGAAAAAGCAGGTTCTGTCCCCAACTGTGAAGTACAGCGAAAAAGCCGATCTCGGCGCCCAGATGTTGGGGATCGGCAGCGATGGTGGACAAGGTCTCGGCCGTGGCGCGGAAGAGAATGCCGTAGACGAGATCTTTGTTCTGGTAAGCGATGGAAGCAACCTGTTCGGGAATCGTGAAGACGACATGAAAATAATGAGTCTGGAGAACTTCGGACGTTCGTTTTTCAACCCATTCCGCACGAGCGAGGGACTGACATTTCGGGCAATGCCGGTCGCGGCAGCTATCGTAACAGGGCCGCTCGTGATTACAGCAGTCGCAGCGTTCGAGATGACCGCCGAGGGCTGCAGTGCGACACACCTCGATCGCGGTCATGACGCGCCTCTGTGCAGAGGAGAGCGACGCGCCATGCTGTTCAAGATAGGCTTCGCCGTAGCGGCGGAAAACGTCCGCCACTTCCAACTTCGGGCGATCCATTCGCCCGCCGTTAGAAGGGTTGGGTCGTCTTAGGCTTGGCCTCCATAGAGACCGGGCGAGGCAGCAAATCAAGCGGGCTCGATGTCGAGCACACTTTGCTGGTCGCGATGCGGAGATATTTTGATGTGGTCGCTAGGCTACGATGGCCGAGCAAGAGTTGAATGGTGCGGACGTCGGTGCCTTGTTCCAGCAAGTGAACCGCGAAGGCATGTCGCAGAGAATGTGGCGTGATGGGTTTCGGAATCTTGCAAACATGGCGGGCTATCTGGCACTCGCTCTCAACCGCGCTTCTTGTGATGTGCCGGCCCGGGAAATCGCCTGAGAAGAGCCAGTCCTTGGGCTTCTCGACTCGCCACCAGGCGCGCAGGATCTCCAGGAGCTTCGGCGAGAGCATCACGTAGCGATCTTTTTTTCCTTTGCCCTGCTCGACACGGATGACCATGCGCTTGCTGTCGATTGCGGGAGGGGTGAGGGCGATGGCCTCGGAGATGCGCAGTCCTGCGGCATAGCAGGTGGTCAAGATGGCGCGATGTTTTCTGCTCCTGACGCAGTTCAAAAACTGAAGAACTTCTTCCGGGCTCAGGACCACGGGCAGTTTCTGCGGCTTCTTCGGAGCGGGAATCACCTCTTCCAGGGACCAATTCCTTTTGAGGGTGATCTTGTACAGAAATCGGAGTGCCGCAATCGCGATGAGAATGGAGCCGGTGGCCAGTTTCCTTTCGTTCGTCAAATAGACCTGATAGGCGCGGATCTGCTCTGGTCCCAGCAGTTCGGGTGACTTGTTGAAGTGTCGGGCGAAGAGCGAGACTTGCTGGATGTAAGAGTCTTGGGTGTTCACGGAGAGGTTCCGGACCTGCATGTCCTCGATCATGCGTTGGCGAAGAGAAATCATGGAAGCTCCTTTGCGAGATGGAATGGGCTGCAAACAGCCACTCCATGGTTTCGCAAGGGACCCTGCAGGAGAGGGAAAACTGAGACAGCGGCGCGGACGACCTGTCAATAGAACACGACTGTGGCGCTACTCCATACCGCGTAGCGGTTTAGTCCAAACGACGCTATGCCGAGTCCCGGACTATGCCGAACGCCAGATTTCTGCGGGCGATAGTCAAGCTGGCGGCAATAAACGATTCGGCATAGTTCGGTGCGCGGCCGGATTGACATACTGGGGAGATGAAACCTTTCGTTGATCCCCATCTTCTCCAACGGCTTCGGGTAGGCCCTCTGGCTCCCTACCTCGACGCATACCTAAAACAGATTGAGCACGACGGCTTCTTGCCGTCGTCCGTACCAATGCAGATGTACGCAATCGCCAGATTCAGCAAATGGCTACGCGATCGGCAACTCGACTTGGCCCATGTGGATGAGGCCACTGTTGAACGATTCCTACAACGGGATTCAAATATTGTCCACAGTAGTGAATCTGCTTCCCTGCGTCGACTCCTCGCGTTGCTGCGCAGCATCGGGATAACGATGGCACGGGTGCCTGAACCAAAGAACTGTCGGCAACAGTTCACGGATGACTACCGACGATACCTCCTCCAGGAGCGCGGCCTGGCAGAGGTCACCTCGATAATCTATGTTGGATTTGCTGAGCAGTTTCTCGCTAACCGTTTCGGCAATGGAGACGTGAGCTTCGCGGAGCTTAGTGCCACGGATGTCACTAATTTTGTTCAAAGCTCTGCTCACCAATTGAGCTCGGGACGTGCCAGGTTGTTGGTGACCGCTCTTCGATCTTTGCTGCGCTACATGCGGTACCAAGGAGAGATTTCCGTCGACCTTGCGAGATGCGTGCCGTCGGTCGCCAATTGGTCTCTTTCTACTGTTCCGAAGTTCTTGCCTGCCGGTACAGTTCAACGAATTCTCGATCGGTATGGGCGGAACACCCCGGAGGGAATGAGAAACTACGCGGTTCTCGTGCTGCTCGCCCGACTGGGTCTGCGCGCTTGCGAGATTGTTGCGCTGAACTTGGATGATCTCGATTGGGACAACGGCCGCATCAATATCCGTGGCAAAGGCGGACGCTTAGCACACCTGCCATTGCCATGCGATGTCGGTGAGGCTATCGCACTCTATCTGCGCCTTGGCCGACCACGCTGTACCTGTCGCCGGGTTTTTCTTCGACACAGGGCTCCCGTGCGTGGTTTTGCGCACTCCATTACAGTTTCTACGATCGTGAGGCGGGCGCTGATAAACGCGGGCGTCGATTCCGTTCGTAAAGGAGCACACCTTTTCCGCCACACTCTTGCCACGGACTTGCTCCGGCAAGGTGTTTCCCTCGACGGGATCGGCGAACTGCTCCGCCATCAGAGTCCGAACACAACCGCCCTTTATGCCAAGGTGGATTTGACCGCACTTCGCACCCTAGCACTTGCCTGGCCGGGAGGCGCTCGATGAAAACTCTGCGAGAAGCCGTCCGAGACTATCTGGCCTTGCGGCGTAGTTTGGGATTCAAACTGAAGAAACACCAACGCTTTCTGGAAGAGTTCGCGTCGTTTCTCGAACAGGAGGGCGTGTCGCGAATCACTTCCCGGCTCGCTTTGTTGTGGGCAACGCAACCGCAGCACATACAACCGGCAGAGTGGGCAGCCCGGTTGAGCGTCGTCCGTGGGTTCGCGCGCTACTGGAGCGCGACCGACGCGACCATAGAGGTCCCGCCTGACGGTCTGCTCCCGCATCGCCCGCAGCGCGCAAGACCCTATCTCTATTCCGACGAACAGATCCAGCAACTGCTGGAAGCAGCCAAGAACATGCGCGCCACTCATAGCCTGCAGTCCTGGACGTATCACTGTTTGCTCGGCCTTCTGGCCGTCACAGGTCTGCGCATTAGCGAGGCACTCAACCTACGGTCTGCAGACATCGACTGGTCTGAAGGAGTTCTCACGATCCGCAGTACTAAGTTCGGAAAGTCTCGGCTGGTTCCCCTACACAGTTCGAGCCTAAAGGTTCTCTCCGATTATGCATTTCGCCGGGACCGCCTGTTCGCACGCCGAAATACCGGTTACTTTTTTCCTTCTCGTCGTGGTGCGCGACTAGATGAAGGCCAGGTCCGCCGGACCTTTTACACTCTATCGCGGCAGATTGGCATCCGCGGTGCCTTCGCCAGCCGAGGACCCCGTTTGCATGATTTTCGTCATCGCTTTGCGGTCCAGAGTTTGCTGCACTGGTATCGCAACGGCGAAGATGTCCGACAGCGTCTACCAATCCTATCCACGTATCTGGGTCATGGACACGTCGCTGACACCTACTGGTATGTGACCGCTACGCCGGAACTGATGGAGGCGGTCGGAGAACGGCTGGAGAAGCGTTGGGAGCCTCGCGATGAATGACCCAACCAGTTTCCCGATTCTGTTAGAAGCATTTTTCACAAAACGTCTAATCGCACAGCGGAGAGCCAGCCCTCATACGATTGGCTCTTACAGGGACACTTTTCGTCTGCTGTTTCGGTTTGCCGAAAAGCGATTGGCCAAAACTCCGTCAATGCTGACGCTGGAGGACCTAAACGCGCCGTTTCTAGGAGCGTTTCTGGATGACTTGGAAAATACTCGTGCGAACGGCGCGCGGAGTCGCAATCTACGCTTGACTGCGGTTCGGTCGTTCTTCCGCTATGCTGCACTGGAAGTGCCCCAGCACGCTGGACTGATCCAACGCGTGCTCGCGATTCCCAACAAGCGGCACTCTCGTCCGCTCGTTGGGTTTCTTACCCGGCGTGAGATCGATGCGCTACTGGCAGCACCGGACCGAACGACGTGGTTGGGTCGTCGCGATCATGCGCTCCTACTGACAACTATTCAGACCGGTCTCCGGCTTGCCGAGATCACCTCGATTCGACAACAGGACGTTAGCTTCGGAACAGGGGCGAATATTCGCTGTGAAGGGAAGGGGCGCAAAGAACGATGTACTTCGTTGGCTAGATCCACAGTGACCGTGCTCACGGCGTGGATCCGGGAACAGGGTGAAGATGATGGTACAAGAATCCTGTTTCCCAATGCGCGAGGTGGTCGGCTCAGCGCAGATGCGGTTCAGTATCTGGTTGCGAAGCACGCAGCGGTGGCGCAAAAAACCTGTCCATCACTGACGGACAAGCGTGTTTCGCCGCACGTTCTTCGGCACACAACAGCCATGGAGCTGTTGCAGGCTGGTGTGGATCGTACTCTGATCGCGCTATGGTTGGGACACGAATCAGTCGAAACGACTCAGATCTATCTGGACGCTAATCTCGCCATGAAGGAAGAGATCCTGTCGAAGACTGCTCCAATAAACGCAAGAGCAGGCCGCTATCAGCCTGATGATGACCTATTGGCTTTCCTGAAGGGTCTCTGATTCCGTCGGACTATGCCGAATCGGATTGATCACGTAGGCGCATCTACTCAGCGCCAAATGCGTTTGATTCACATCGACTCGGCATAGTCCGGGACTCGGCATAGCGTCGTAGATCGTGCGGCGCCAATTTCGCCACGCCGATGCTCTTGGCGGATTCCTTCACGATGTGCCAGACCGCCTTTACTGTCATCCCATCTCCCCATGTCCTTCCTACTTTGTTGACCCGGCGGAATAGCTTTCCTCGATCAATTGCCGCTGCGGCGAGCCAATCGTCCAGTTCTGTTCTCACCCAATCGGGAACCGGAACTGTTCGAACGTGACCTCCCTTGCCGACCAGATCCACAATGGCCCAATGCTCTTCGCGCTGCTGGAGATGATCCAATGTCAAAGCCACGGCTTCATGCTTCCTCAACCCACGAGCAGCAATGCGAGCAAGGCTCGGTCGCGTTTTCCTTTCAGTCGTTGACGATCGGGTGCTTGCCAAAGCGCATGGCCTTGCTCTGCCGTTAACCAGTTCCCGAGGCGCATGCCTAACTTCTTCACACCTTTGACGCGACGAATACCGGCAGCCAAATCGCTGCTGAGAAGACCGCAGTCGGCTGCCTCGTACGCGAGTCGGCGCTCTACGACGCGTGCATTCTCGGATCCGGCGACCGGGCGATTCTGTGCGCTGCGATGGGCATCTTCGATTACGGGGTGGACGCGGTCGGAATGCGCGGACGCCAAATCGAGCATTACCTGGTTTGGGCCGAACCGTTTAGCCGCGCCGTGGGCGGACGCGTGAGCTTTGTCGACGGCCGTGTCCTTCACCTCTGGCATGGCGACCTGAAAAACCGCCGATACGCACTTCGCCATGAGGCGCTGGGTAGATTCGGGTTCGATCCATTCACCGATATCGTGCTGGATCCGAGCGGCTGCTGGCGATGGAACGGGAGCAAAGCGGAAATGCACGAGTACGTGAGAAGCTACTTCGAATCCCGAAAGGAAGACGGGTGAGGCCTGTCCCTACCAAGAAGTCCGTTCTCATTGAAACCGTTGCATTTGCAAAGCCGCGACGTGTAGCCTTCCCAGGCCATGTTGAGTCTGCTGTTTTCTCTGCGAGATCGTTTCCGAGCCCGCGCCGTTCTGCAAGCAGAGATTCTTGCTCTCCGGCATCAGCTCCCGGTCGTCCGGCAATCCGCCGACCGCAATGGCAACTCGGAAAAGACTGGAATCGCTGCATTCTGCGCTCACTAGCTTGCATACTCCAAGGTTAAGCAATTCTAGTGTAAGGACTTAGCATAGTTCGCTTTGCAATTTTCACTTCGTAAGGCTTTGCAGAATAGCGAAGTTCTTTTCCTGTCGTGTGCACAGCGTACCTAGAAAGCAATCCCGGTCCATGCTAGTAGGCGCCGAGCGTCCCTGCCCGCCGGGGCCAAGTCGACTGTGTGCGGATCCCTAGCTGTTTCGTAAGAATCCGCCTCAGAGCGCAAAGAAATACTTGGTGCAAAATCGCCATCTGTCTGTTTTAAAACGGGATAGCCGAGTTCGTTTCGCATAATTGCCTGCTCCCCCACAGCCAGCGTGGCGCGCGACGGGTTGAAATCAGTAGACCTTTTGGGCCTGGGCAGTCTACTTGCTTGCGGTTTTCGCTCACTTAGGAAGGCCAGAGCACATCGGCCGCTAGCGGGCAAGCAGATTCGGCTGCGCGTCCGAAGCGCGCGTCATCGTTTCGACCTACATCTCCCGCAGACGACGATAGCGCTCCAGCCCGTCCAGTAACCGGATGAAGTGGCCTTCGATCGCAGTCTCGGATCGCAGAATGCGATCAGCGACGGCATCTGGCAGAAGGGCGGGCACGGCTCGAAGCTCCTCTCGGTCGTTTTCCATTTCCCAATGACTCGAGAGTTGCTCAACTTCGATTGCGTCCCCGATTCCCTCAAGCAGTCTGGTTTGGACCTGACCGCTAGGATCGGCCGATTGCCCGCCGGCTTTGGACCTCACAATTTCATACAAAAGAATAATGCTTATTCCGTGGAAAGTTAGCTGACCGTCGCCGCGAGAAAAGAGGGAATACAGAATAGGCAGGTCTTCTTCCGGATTGAGTCCGCGCCTTTCAATATTGCGCTTGATCTTTTGAAGAAACAAAACACAAATGTCTGGATGGACGCGATGTGGAGCTGACGAAGAATCTCTTTTTAGGGACCAACGCAACTCAAACCTTCTATCTCGGTCACGAGCGGCCTGTATATCCGCCTTGCGGAGTTCATCACACGTGTATTCCTCAAGACGCGTTTTCGTCAACTTGGTGAGCACCATGCCGCTGCCAAAAGATTCATCTTCGAATCCTTGTAAATGTAATTCTTTTCGAAGCATCCGATGAAGGCGCGCTGCTTCCTTCTCTTCTGCTGGCGACACCCTTTTGGAATATAATCCGTGTTTTACGGCATTTTGGCTCGATCTTGCCTTTCCTTGGGGCGTGCGCGGCCCTGTGGGCCCCGACCCTAATTTCGATGACTTGCCCATTTTTTTTCTTGGGTGAAAATTAAGAAGCTCTTCAGCGTTCTATTTTTGGAGGGAGCGCGTCCTTTTCTTGCAGTATCCGCGGTGCCGAGTCCTTCGTCAAGAGGAAACGCCTCGCAGCCACCTGGCTCGGTACAGACGCAGCATCCTTCGAATGCGCTTACGTAGCCGGACACTTCACGATTCAAAATCATCAGGTTCTCTACCTTCAGTTGCAAAGATTGAACCCAACAATCACGCAAGGGTATCGAAGCAAGATCCATGACGTCTTTCCGTCAACGCCTGATGAATGAGGAAAATCGAGATGGCGTTCGAATTTCCGTCTTCATCTACCAGGTGCGAAGCAAATCGATGGGTCATGTAATAAGGAGTTCGGTCCGTATGACTCTTCTCTCAATCGCCTTTTCATTTGTCCAAGAAACATGCCGATGACTTGATCGTGTACGACAACACCGCGCATGACCGGGGCTACCGCGTAGTGGCCCACTTCATCAGCGGCGAGTTGAGTAAAACCGCGCAGACGATACCGGACTGGGCTGCTAAAGTGTTTGGCAGGGAATTACATGCCGCAAAGCAACGTACGAAGCCGGGCCGGGCACGACAATCCCGTTTGACGAAACACGCTAGTCGCGCCCTACCAATGCACGGTGGACCACCTGTCCTTGAGCACGACAGGGGGAAAGAGGGGGCATCTCGAATCGGAATGTTGCATGTTCGTAGGGTCGATCGTTAAGGCAAGGACTTCCCTACAAAGTTCTCTTTTTTCTTAGCCGGCTTCTTCCCCTCTAATCGCCTGGGAGAACTTCGAGCTGCGAAAGCCATCGTTGCGCCGGTGCTTCGCGGGGGACCCCACGGCTGCCGACCCTGGGTGCCCAAGCTTCGTCAGGACATCCTTGCTGCCACGCTCCTTTCTCACCAAAAGTGGTGGTATCCGTTCGACCTGGCTTCTCACCTCGGAACCTCTCCGTCGAGTCCTCAGCGCGAGCTGGATTCACTGACGGATGGGAGAAACCCCATCAAGAGTTTCAATACATTGGATGGGTTCTTTCACGCCGACCCTCACATGCGTGAGTGTTAGCATCCTTGCACAGGGTTGCGTATTTCGCTCCCTGACTCATTCTAGAGACGGGGACGCGGCGGATTTGGAGCAGCCCCAATCAGCAAGGTCGACATGAAAAAAGGGAGAGTTTGTCTCGTAGGGGCTGGCCCGGGAGATCCCGATTTTCTCACTGTCAAGGCACTGCGTCTGCTTCGGACGGCCGACGTTGTCTTTCATGACGATCTCGTCTCACCGGAAATTCTCGACCTCATCCCGGTCGGCACCTATGTGGAGAACGTGGGCAAGCGTTGCGGCTACCCAAGCACCACTCAACACCAAATTCATTCCCTGCTCATCAACGCCGCGAAAGAAGGCTTGAATGTAGTCAGGTTGAAGTCCGGAGATCCACTGGTGTTCGGCCGCGCCGGTGAGGAGATGGGAGCCTTGCGTGAAGCAGGAATCGAGTTCGAGGTTGTGCCGGGCATAACTGCGGCATTTGGCGCGGCGGCTAAGGCCAAGATTCCACTGACAGACCGAAGGCTGGCCTCTAAGATAGTGTTCTTGAGCAATCACCACTGTGCAGACAAAACTCCCCCTGAATGGAAAGATGTCGTCTCCGACGACACGACTGTAGTTATTTACATGCCTGGCGCGGACTACGACAGCCTGGCGACAAGGCTTTGCGCTGCCGGCTTGGAGCCTCAGACTGCCTGCCTAGTGGTTTCACGCGCCACGTCTGCACAGCAGCGAGTTCATTCAACGACGCTGGCAAAGCTCGCAGAAGTTCCTTGGCTGCCTGCGCCCGTGCTGCTTATTATCGGAGCTGTAGCGAAAAACTACTCGAGCACGGGCCCTCGGGCAGACATTTTAGAAGGCTTGTCGACTCAGCTGCCAGCAAGTGACATAGGAATGGCGGAAGTATCGGTCGGGATCCGAGCAAACCGATGCGGAATGGCCAGCACGGGCGCCACTGAGCAACCGGATGTTATTGAGGCAGAGGACCGGCAGGAATTCTGGCCACAATCTTTGGGCGCCCCCAGCTTCGAACGGTAGTTTCGGGCCCAGACAAATACTGCCCGGACGATATTTGCATTTGCGGTACGACTATCAAGCCCTACGTTTCTTCTGAGTACGTTCGGTCTCTCCGCTGACGATGGCCTGAGCAACCTCCTTCATGGATTTCCGCTGCTGGCGGCTCTGTCTGCGCAAGCTAAGATAGGCATCCTCTTCACTCAACTGCGAGTCGCGCTGAAGAATCCCCTTGGCACGCTCGACGACTTTGCGAGCCTGGAGCTCGTCAGAGAGCACGAAGCTTTTCTCTTCCAGACGCGCCATTTCGATCTCGGCACCAACGAGAAAACCGATCGTGGAAATCAATCGGATCTCCCGTTTGCTATGAGCGTGCGGTTCCCGATGTTGCAGGCTGATCACGCCAACGAGCCTGCCCCGGCAGAGGACGGGCACAGACAAGAAGGCTTCGTAGCGATCTTCGGGTAGTTCATTGAAGAATTGGAAGCGCGGATCGTGGAAGGCGTTGCGTGCCACGGCGACCGGCTGCTGGTGCTTTGCCACCCATCCGGTGATTCCTTCACCCAAGCGCAGTTTTAACCGGTTGACCTCCTTCGCATGAGGGTTCTTGGACGCCTTCAGCAGAAGCTCGTCGCCCTCCAGCACGTAGACGAAACAGGAATCGGAACTTACAACGGCCGTAGCGAAATCCACAATTTGCCCCAGCACCTCTTGTAGCGGACTGGCTGCTGCCATCCGGCTCCCGATTTCGTGCAAGAAATCCAGTGGCGGATGATTCTGCTTCTCGTGGAGGATCTCAGCAGAGCGCTCGGCAGCTTCCCGGACCAGGAAGCCCATTTTGGGCCGGGAGGCTTCCAAATCAGCTTGCAATCCGGTGGACCGCAGACGGTCGGATGTGGTCGGCCCGATCGAAGCGATCACAACGCGTTCGATGCTGTTGCGCAAAGACTTTTCGATTTTCATCTCCGCGGCAATTTGAAACAGATGCGCGACCTGCACCGCGGAGGTAAAGAGAATGACATCTATCTCACCGCCGGCGAGGCACTTCACGGCCTGCCGTAGAGGCGCCGTATCCTCGGGCAACGACCAACGGTAAACTTGAATTGTGGTCACATGCGCTCCACGTGCCTTGAGCCCTTGCTGCAATTCCGTACAGGGCGTTCCGTATTCCTGAACAGCGACCCGAAGCCCCCGAATTGACTGCGCGTTTGCATCACTGTCCAGTACTTGCAAGATTTCGCGCCAGGTATTCGGTTCGGGCGCTACAAGGCTGGGTTTCACGCCCAACTCGCTCAACACAGACGCTGGCTTGGGCCCCCGTGCGACCACCCGCACTCTCTGGAGCGCGGCGGACAGCAGTTCGCGAGGATACTGGTTTTCGACGGCGGCGATCAGTGCGCGTGTACCTGAACCGGTCAGAAAAATCACCATATGAAATTGACCGCTGATAAGCCCGGCGGAAAAGGCGAACGCATTGCTGGACTCGATCGACACTTCACGCAGCGCGGGTGCGACGGTGGGTTTACCGTCATAGGCCGCGATCAATTTGGCTAGCTCTTTCGCGTGACGGCTTTCCAGTGCCAGCACGCGCAATCCGCCGAAGCTCGCGTCCGGCATCAGCGCCTTCCTAAAAGCGAAAATTCGTCTCTACGTATCCGAACTGCGCGTTCGTTCCAGTTGGATAAATGCTTGCGATCACGCTCTTGCCCCAGGCATGCGCGTAATAGGTGGTAATGCTGAAGCCATAACGCAAAGGACAATCCAGGCTGATATCCCATACGTTGGCCAGGCTACGATTGCCGCCGCTCGCCCGGCCCGTGTAACCGAACGTGTGCGGCTGAAAAGCGCCGCCTCCCGCGTACCAAAGATCCTGCGCATTGGCCAAACGGAGTGCGTGGAGCTCGCTGCGCACCGTCAGAGCGCGAGGAAAGCGGAAGACCGCTGTGCCGTAAAAATCCTGGTTGTTTTCCATGTTGTAGAACGGGAAACGGGCATAGGGGCGGGGCGTCGGCAGCACCTGGAAGAATGTTCCGTGGTGATTGCCAGTGGGATTCGAATCACCGCTACCAAACGAGTAGCCGGCGCTGAACCACGGATTGAGCAAACGGACGACGGGCTGCCAGCCGAATTCACCGACAAACGCGCCAGCGCCGTGGGTCTGCGTTCCCCAACTGCCATTCTGCAGCGCTCCCCATAACAGGAAATCGAACCGACCGCGCGTGTTCGAATGAAAGACATGGACGTAGTCGGCACCGTAGGTTCCGATGCGAATCTGGTTTTTGTCGGCAGTGCGAAGAGAAAGCGGACGGTTGTCAGTTTTCAAGACCGTCCCTCGCTCATCCACATAACCCAACGCAAAGATTCGCAATTCTCCGGCGCTGCTATGGGAATTGACGGGGACGGTGAACGCGCCGTAGAAGAGGTCCACATGAACCTCACCCATGGCATCAATCTGATAGACGCCGCGAGTCGGCCGGGCACCGAGAAGAGTGATATTACTCTTACCCGCGTCGAAAGCTAGCCGAACACCATCGAAGCTCCGCCCCACAGCGGAGAAACCGAAGTCGCCAATCAGCCGCTGGGTGATGCGGGTATTGACAAGCGTTGCGACAGTCTTGTCCTTCGGCGTTACCTCCGCGCCGTCAAGAAATGCGAAACGGCCCAGACGCACATTGCCGTTCGCCGGAATCTTGAAGCCGAAGTAGGCTTGCTTCACGAAGCCATTCGCATTGTTTTGTCCGTTGCCGTTCGCAACGTAGTAAGCAGCGCCCAAGCCAAGCTGGCCCTGGCGTCCGGGAACAATGGCGGTTGTGGGCAGTCCAAGAATGGCGTCCTGCGCTCCTTCCAGCAGCCATTCAACCCTCTCCCTTTTCTGGCCGATTCCCAGGCGCAGAAGTGAATGTGAAAAGGCATAGGCGTTCTCGCCAGTCGTGGGTTGAAACCAATCCCAAGCTTCGGTTCGAAAGCGCCAGCTTGCCGACACGGTTAACGACCCAATCTTGTGCGGGGGAGCCGATGATGACTCAGGTTTCGCACTCTTGCCTTCCGCTGGTGAATCTGCACCTGCGCCGGCGATCGCGTCTCCCTCCGGCCGTGCGCTGTCTTTGGCACTCCCTGACAGAGCGCTGAGTTCTCCCTTCGTTCGTTCCTGTGCAAAAAGCGGAATGCTCGTGCACGCAAAAACTGTCAAAACCAAGAATCGCAATGCCTTGTAGATCATGATTGCTGGCTTTCGTCCTTTCGAGTATCTACCGATCAATTGGGAACGGAATTGACTTCGTCGAATCATTCCTCGAGAAATGCCCTCCTGCGTGGCGCCGGGCGCTCTTCGAAGCAAGCATTCTTCGCGGATTTTCTTCCAGTCATGGCCTCTCTTCGCAAACGATGCGCGATTTGACCCAATGAATTGGCCGATCGGGCTGGCAGGATGCGCCGGGATTTTCTTGCATAGTGGCTGGCCCGACGGGCACTTCGATCAGGACGACACCCGCTTCCACTCGCGTCGAAAAAGCTTCGATGCAGGGCACTGGGTTTGCGGAGTTCTTGACCGCACCCGATTCCAAATCCACTTTCCAGGCATGCAGAGGGCAAACTACGGTCGTGCCGGTGACGATGCCTTCCGCCAAGGGGCCGCCCTTATGGGGACACCGGCCATCGACGGCCAGAAACCGATCGCCGAGATTGAAAATGGCGATTTCGCGGCCTGCGACATTCACGGATCGCCCTTCCCGCAGAGGGATGTTCTGCATTTCTGTAATGCGAACCCATTGCTTGTTGGCGCTCATGCCTGCACCTTTTCGAGGGGTTCAATTTGCACGAACTGCGTTGGATGACGTGGTGTATCGCCTTCCAGCCAGGCATCCTGCGACAGCCGTTTGGATCTCCGATACCTTTCCCGTAAGCCCTGTTGAACTGCCAGCGGCGCATAGACGGTTTCGCGGCGGACTTTTTCAATCCCAAGGCGCACCACAAAATCGTACGTTCGTTCCAGGAAATTGGCGTTCTCGCGGTAATACTGGAAGAACAAGGTGGCAGCCTGCAGCGCCTCCTCTGCAGTTTCCAAGGTGACGAGCAGATCGGCCTTACGAACCTTCTTGCCGGCAGCTCCACCGACGACGACCTGCCAGCTTCCTTCTTGACCGACGAGACCGATATCTTTGACGGTGGCCTCGGCGCAATTCCGTGGGCAGCCGACCGCTCCCATCTTCAATTTGTGGGGCATATAAAGATTCTCAAAGCGACGCTCCATCTCTATACCGGCGGACGTGGAATCCTGTACGCCAAAACGGCAAAAGTCCGTGCCTACGCAGGTTTTCACCATGCGCACACCTTTGGTATACGCCTGGCCGGATGGCATACCCAGGTCGGCCCAAATTCCGGGAAGATCGGCTTTCTTTACTCCGAGCAGATCGATGCGCTGGCTGCCGGTGATCTTCACCATCGGCACGTTGTACTTTTCCGCGACGTCCGCGATGCGGCGCAATTCTTTTGCCGACGTGACTCCCCCGCGGATGCGCGGGACCACGGAAAACGTTCCGTCCTTCTGAATATTGGCGTGCACGCGGTCGTTGATGAACCGCGCCGAACGATCCTCGTCGTGGTCACCGCACCAGAGCATGTCCACCATATAACTCAGCGCCGGCTTGCAGACTTCGCAGCCAACACCGTTGCCGTAGATTTCCAGCACTTCCTGGACGGAGCGCAACCTCTGGCTCCGCAAAATCTCGCGAAGCTTGTCTTCGGGAAACGGAATACATTTGCAGAGAGACTTTTTTGTTTCTTCCTGGAATTCCGGAGCAACGGCTTTCAAGAGGTGCTGGCAAACTTCCGTGCAACTCCCGCAGCCGGTTGAAGCTCGCGTGCAATCTTTCAACTGCGTGAGCGTGCTGATTCCCTTCTCATGGACGGCCTGAATGATCGCGCCCTTGGTCACGCCGTTACATCCGCAAATCACCTTGCTATCCGCCATTTCCGCGACATCCAAACCCGCGTCTTCGGCAGGTCCCGGAAAAAGAAGCTGGCGGCGCATGGCCGTCAAGTCAGTTGCCGACCGCAGCCAATCCATGTAGCGATGGCTATCAGATGTGTCCCCCACGAGAATGACGCCGGCGAGCTTGCCGTCGCGGACGGTCAGCTTCTTGTAAATACCAAGCGCGGGATCCTCGTAACGCACTGCATCCGTGCCCGGAGCCTTCTCGCTGAAATCACCGGCCGAAAAGACGTCCACTCCCATAATCTTCAGCTTTGCTGCCTGGATGGTGCCGCCGTAAACCGGTCCTCGATTTCCGGTAATCGTCGCGGCCAGAACTTTTCCTTGCTCAAAGAGCGGCGCCACAAGGCCATAGCATGTGCCGTTGTGCTCCACGCACTCGCCCACTGCGAAGACGTCCGGGTTCGACGTCTCCATATAATCGTTCACAAGGATCCCGCGGTTGACCTGCAATCCTGCTTTGCGCCCGAGTTCTACATTGGGACGGATTCCGGCGGCGATGACCACAAAATCCGCCTCCACGCTGCTGCCATCCTTGAAGGCCACGGCTTCTGCTTTTCCATTCCCGAGAATTGCCGTGGTATTGCGTTCCAGGAGCACCTTGACGCCCAGGCATTCCATTTTTGCCTTGAGGTATCCGCCGCCCGTCAGATCGAGCTGGCGTTCCATCAGCGTATCCATCAAGTGAACGACCGTCACGTCGCAGCCTTGCACTTGCAACCCGCGCGCCGCTTCGAGTCCGAGCAGACCTCCGCCGATCACAACCGCTTTCTTGCCGGGTGCAGCGAGATCGAGCAGCGCGCGCGTGTCGTCCAAATTGCGAAAGACGAACACGCCTTCTTTTTTCACTCCGTCCATCGGAGGGATCAGCGGCGCGCTCCCCGTTGCGATCAGCAGTTTGTCGAAAGGCGTCACACTGCCGTCATCACCGGTCACGGCTTTGCGTTCGGAATCCACGTCTCTAATGCGGACGCCGAGGCGCAGTTCAATCCCGTGTTTTTCGTACCAATCGAGACCGTTCAGGACAATGTCTTCGGCGGCCCTCTCACCGGCAAGAACCGATGACAGCAGAATCCGGTTGTAGTTGACGTGGGTTTCGTCACCAAAGATAGTGATCTCAAATTTTGGCGCGTGCTTCAAAATCTGCTCGACGCAGGCAACGCCCGCCATGCCGTTCCCGACTACGACAAGCTTTTCCATGGCCACAAACCCTCCTGGAGAAAACTCTGGCCTGCCTGCACGAGCCTCATTCGACGGTTTCTCCTACTGGAGTTCCCGCAAAACCCCGGTATGAGAAGATACCGGCCCGTTCCGCCGATTCCTCTTGCCATCTCGCGCGCCATTTGGTGCCGAGCTGCAACAAGATCAAAGCAGCGGCAAAGAAAGCGCCTGCAAAAAGGAAAAGTCCCCCCGAATACTGCCCGGTTCGCTGCTTGATGGCTCCGAGAAGAAAAGGCAAGAAAAAGCCTCCCAAGCCGCCAGCCGCGCCGACCAATCCGGTGAGAATCCCGACACGTTCAGGGAATCGCTGTGGCAGTAGTTGAAAGACGGCTCCATTTCCCATGCCCATCATTCCCATCGAGAGAAACAAGAGCCCTACCTCCATTGGAAGCGCAGGGAGCCTCCCCACACCTCCGAGGCAACCGGCCACACCAGCCAAGAGCAGCAAGAGCAAGCGGTAGCCACCGATCTTGTCTGAGAGCCATCCGCCCACGGGCCGCAGGAAACTTCCTGCAAGGACAACGATGGTAGTGAAGTCGCCAGCGCGCACTTTTGACAGTCCATACTGGTCGTGGAAGAAGGTGGTGAGAAAACTGGCCATGCCCACGAACCCGCCGAACGTAAAGCTATAGAAAAAACAAAACCAAGCGGTATCGGGCTCTCTCAAGATGGCTGCGATCGCTTTCCATTTGGGCGGTTCACTGCGGCGCGGGCTGTCCTTGGCCAGCAGCGCGAAGAGAACCAGCACAACAATTATGGGTAGCATGGCCAAAGCGAAAGTGTTAGCCCATCCAAATTTCTGCGCGAGGCGCGGCGCGAATAGCGTGGCGATGAGAGTTCCTGAATTCCCCGCACCAGCGATGCCCATGACGAGCCCCTGATACTCAGGCGGATACCAGCGTCCCGCAATCGGCAGAGCCACGGCGAAACTCGCGCCTCCGATACCCAACAGGAGCCCAAGAAAATAGAAGTGCGCGACAGTATGTGCGAAGCGCCACCCGAGAATCAGCGGAAGCAGAGTGAAAGCGAGCCCGAGCAGGCCGGTCCTGCGCTCGCCAAACTGCTCTCCGAGGAATCCCAGTACGGGCCGAAATAGCGCACCGCCCAGAAGAGGAATCGCTGTAAGCAACCCTTTCTGGTAAGGCGTGAGCTTCAGCATTTCGGACAGGAACGGAGCAAGGGGACCGAGCAGGACCCACACCATGAAACTGACATCGAAATAGAGAAACGCCGCGATGAGGGTTGGGAAGTGGCCGCTCTGCATGAACTTGTTTTTGTTCATCTCATCTCCTTGTACGAAACGAAATTGGTTCCATCTCGTCCGGCTTCATGCCTGGACCCTGGCTCTTGGGCCCCCGCGCACGCCCCAATACTGCGGCGACGGCTGACCTTTCTCGACGCGCACCGCGCACTGCTTGTAATTGGGCTCCCGCGAGATTGGATCGAAGGCGCTTTGTGTCACTTGATTGGCATTCGCCTCGGCATAGTGAAAGGGCATGAAGACTTGCCCCGGCGCGATGATCTCGGTAACTCGAAGCTCGACGCTTTTCACGCGTCCACGAGCAGAAACTACGTCGACTCGATCATGCGGCTTCAGGCCGAGCGACTGCGCGTCCCGCGGATTCATCTCCAGCCACGCGTTTGGCGAGAGACGCTCAAGGATCGGAACGTTTCCCGTTTTCGTTCGGGTATGCCAGTGCTCGACGGTGCGCCCGGTATTCAGCACGAAAGGAAAGTGCGCGTTCGGTTGCTCCGGAAAGGGTTCCCACTCGACACAGATCAGCCGGGCCTTTCCATCTTCGGTTGAGAACTGGCCGTCGGAATACAGTCGCGTCGTCTTCACTTCTGCAGCGTTTGCTAGGTACGGCCACTGAATTCCACCGTGACGTTCGATAAGCTCGTAGTCGAGCCCCGAATAGTCACAAAGGCGCCCCGCTGAAACTCTCTTCCATTCCTCGAAGGCATCCTTGGGCTGAGTCCATCCGGTAAAAAGCTCCTCGTAACAGCCGAGCTTCTTTGCCAAATCCAAAAAGATGTCGAAGTCGGTCCGAGCTTCACCTGGTGGTGGCACCGCCCGATTGACCTTGCTTACGCGGCGCTCCGAATTCGTATACGTACCCTCCTTCTCTCCCCAGATGGCGGCGGGAAGGACTAGGTCCGCGACTTCAGTTGTAGGCGTGGGATGAAAGCCATCCTGCACGACGAGAAAATCCAAGCTCTCCAAGCTCTGCTGCAATACGCCGAGATTCGGAAATGACACCACGGGGTTTGTGGCGATAACCCATAGCGCGCGAATTTTCTTCGCAACGGCGCCTTCGATGATGTCCGGGTACGCCCATCCTCGCGAAGTTGGTATGCGTTCCTTATCGATGCCCCAGAAGACCGCCAACTCTTCCCGATCTGTTGCACTCTCGAATTTGCGGTAGCCCGGAAGGCTCGATGTAAATCCAGCCTCCCGTGTGCCCATCGCATTGCATTGTCCGGTGATCGAGAAAGGCGAAGCTCCCGGTTTGCCGACATTGCCCGATATCAGTGCAAGATTATTGATCACGTTTACGGTTTCCGTGCCCTTGGTGCTGTGGTTCACACCCATCGTCCATCCGATGAAGGGAGCTTTGGCCCTGCCATAGATCAGCGCGGCCTTGTAGATCTGCTCGGGAGTGAGCCCGGTGAGTTGAGAGACGTACTCAGGCGTGTACTTGCGAACCGACTCTTCCAGTTGGTCGAAGCCGGTCGTGTGCGCAGCGATGTAACCCCGATCGATGAGGTTGTTCTCGATCAGGAGGTGAATCATGCCGTTAAGAAGAGCGATGTCCGAGCGCGGCTTCACCGGGAGATAGAAGTCCGCCATCATCGCGGTCTTCGTCACCCGCGGATCAGCGACGATCAGCGTCATTCCCGGGTTGGCCTCCAAGTATTGGCAGAGAATCGGATGGTTGTCGGCGATGTTCGCCCCGATTAGAAAAATGACATCCGCTTTGGCGAGATCCTCGTACGCCCCCGGCGGACCATCGCTACCAAACGAGCGCTTATATCCGGACACAGCGCTCGCCATGCACAAAGTTGTGTTGCCATCGAAATTCTTGGTTCCCAGACCTAGTTGAACAAGTTTGCCAAGCGTGTAGAACTCTTCGGTGACAAGCTGACCGGTACTAACAACGCCCAGAGCCTCATGGCCGTACTTTTCTTGAACGCTGCGGAATTCCTCCACCATCGTTGCCAGCGCTTCATCCCACCCAACGCGGGTTAGTCTTCCTCGTTTGTTGCGCAAGAGCGGATAACGGGCGCGATTGGAGGCCTCAAGGGTGTAGTGCTCGGAAAGGCCCTTGGGACAAAGCTTTCCGTTATTCACCGGATGATCGGGGTTTCCGCGGACGCTCACGGCGCGGCCATCCTTCACTCCGATGAACATCCCGCACCCCACCGAACAATAACCACATGTAGTGGAAACCCATCTGTCAGGAATCTTTTGCTCGGAGGTATGGCCCATGACAGGATCATGGGCGTAAGCGTACTTCTCTTCGAGGATGTCCAAGCCGAGTTGGCGTTTTAGATTCACGCCGCTACCTCAACGGCAGAAAGATACGAAGCAGCCATGTTTTTCGGAACGACGCTGACAAAGAAGAGATAGCGGCCAAGAATTTCTCCGCCGAGCGCCAGTGCAAGCGAAGCGTACGTGCCGAACGAAGTCGGCAAGAGCAGCGGCAGAACGATCCCTCCAAAGATGAGAAGGGCGCCCCGCGCAAGAAACTTGGAGGCCAGCATAGTCGAAAGCAGCCTGGCCGATGCTTGCAACTCAAACGAATCGGATGCAGTCATCCAGAAAAATCTGACAGCTTGATTCAGCAGCTGCGCTCCCGCGGCCGCGACAGCGGCCGTAACCAGCCAGCGCCGGTCACCGACACCAAGGCTTGCCACAAGAAGGGGACCTAGCAAAGCACCCGTGAGATAGAATTCTGCGATTGTGTGTTTGGTGTTCCATGCTGGACGCGCTCGGACTAGATAAATGCACGCACTTGCAGTGACACCGGCCAAACCGAGGAGCGACGTCAGCCCCCCGGGCACCATGCTTCCGGGCAGTTTGAGCCAAAGCAAAGCGGCGTAAAGACCAGCGACCCCAGAAAAGCACGAGAACATCAGAACTTCGCGGCTCAGCCAGGACCGCTTCCACATTCTCAAAGCGCGATAAGCGTGTACGGGACGCCCGAGGTGCATTGTGGATGAGCCCAATGCCAAACCGCCGACCAGCAGCGAAACCATCGCTGCGATGCTTAAGTGCATGGCCTTCCCGAACAGTTCGAGCAGCCAGACCGTTGTGAATGTACCCACCGAGAGCTGCGTCAGCACCGTCATCACGACAAGTGGGAAGTGCGGGGACTCTGGCCTGACGCGATTCAAGTCCGCCTTCTGCATGTTCGGCGGCAAATTCTCAGGCAACGTCACGCGCGTCGAGGAAATGCTGTCGTCGGCCGAAGGAAGTCCCGGTGCATTGGCGCTTGCTGCATAGTTCTGCTTCCAATCGGCGATGTTGACGATCTCGATCTGAATGGCGCCTTCCGGGCAGGCATCCACGCACGCTGGCTCGCGTCCTTCCGCCAGCCGGTTGTGACACATATCGCACTTGCCTACGACTCCGCGCTCCGGGTTGTACTGGGGAACGCCATAAGAGCAATTCCACGTGCAGTATTGGCAGCCGATACAGATTTCGGGGCTATGCAGAACTACTCCGGTGAGAGGGTCCTTCGAATAGGCGTCCACGGGACAGCCGGCCAGGCAGGTGGGCTCGATGCAGTGATTGCAGCCCATCGACAAATGCAGCCGTTGGGTGTCCGGATACCAGCCGCCCTCAATTTCACCTACTCGCCTCCAGTTGATATCCGGGGGATTGCCGTTCTGCTCGTTGCAAGCCACAACACAACACTTGCAACCAATACATTTGGTCATGTCGAAATGAAAGCGGTACTGCTCGCCAGGCAAGAGAGCACGCTGGGGGATGCCCGCTGCCTCAGGGGCGAACGGGGTCCCGCATTGGGGTGCCCCACTGGAACGCGCCCCGGTCTTAGGGGTCAACAAGAAGTGGGCACTCTGTTCTTTCGCTTTTTCTAGCAGGGGCAACAACATAACGTCGTTGCAGACTCTTTCACTGCGGACACGACCTGGTATCCGGGGGTTCGAGCCGACTAAATAGCTCGGTTCTTTCGGTGCACAAAGGACGAATGGCTCGGTGAGCTGAACTTCCTCGCAACACCCTGCATTTGTCCGGCGGTTAGCGAGTCGGCTACTCTCACGTTGTGTTGCCGAGATTGGGGTATGTGCGATTGAAAGGCAAACGCAAAATTTGACTGCACGTCATCACAAAATCTATCGAGGAGGCGAAAGACGAGCCACTTGTAGTAACTCTGAGTATCCGTAGGTGGGCGTTGGAGGAAGAGGTAGCCCGGCTGGCTTGGGCGCAGAAGGTCTGGAGTTCAAATCTCCACGCCCCGACCACTCACGTGGGATCTTTGTTATAAGCAAGCCTGCGGATCGTGATCTTAATTCGGATTTACATTCCATACGGCCGCGACTGGTTTCCGTACTTCATGCGGCGGCTGGCCGAGCGGCCTGCGAACCTCGGGTTTTCTTCTACGAAACTACTTCCGCTCGTAGCCAGGCCAAGCTCTGTGCTTGAAGGGGCGGCTACAGCTTTCGGCAGACGGTGACGCCGTCGCGCAGGGGAACCAGCACCGGATAGAGATCTTTTGAGGCGTAGACAAAACGGTCGAATTCCTGCACACCGAGTGTGTATTTGTCGTCGGTCGCAGCCGGGCGCGCTGCCTTACCCGACCATAACGTGTTGTCCGTGACCAGCAAACCTCCACGCCGCAACTTCGGCAGAGCCGCGTGCAACGCGTCGGGATATTGATGCTTGTCGATGTCGTTGAAGAATCAAATTTGCCGGGAGCTTTCTTCAGCAAGGCAAGCGCGTCTCCTGCCTGGACGCGGACGTGCTCGGCCTATGCCCGCCCGCCGGAAATAGTCTTACGCGCGCTTCGCGTTCTCCGGATTGCCGTCGGAGTAGAAGACTTCGGCCTTCGCTCCCGCCGGCCCGCGCCAGCCATATCGTCGAATACCCGATGGCGGATCCATTTCGAAGATGCGCTTCGCTCCGGAAACTTGCACCAGCAGTGCAAGAGTTGCTTCACCGCCGGCCCGATGATCGGCACGCGATTGTTCGCCGCATAGTCTTCGATTTCGTCGATGACTGCATCTCTCTTCGGGAGAAGGTCGTAAAGATAATTCTCTACGTCCTCCTGAATATACCCGCTGCGCAAATTCTCGCTTCGAATTACAGGCTTTCTCCTGGTTTCAACACATGAATCTCCAACCCCGCGATGTCGCCGGCTTCCTTTCGTAAAGCATCCGGTGTTCCTGTAAGAAAAGGGAACGTCGCATAGTGCATTGGGACGACGTGCTTCACTCCGAGAAGCCGAATGGCATACGCCGCCTCGCGTGGCCCCATCGTGTAGCGATCGCCGATGGGCAGCAAGGCGACGTCGGGTTTGTACAGTTCGCCGATCAACTTCATATCGCCGAAAAGAGCCGTGTCGCCGGCGTGATACAGCGCGAAACCTCCGGGCATGCGGATCACGAGGCCTGCGGGCTCGCCGGCGTACAAAGGCTGGCCATGCTCGGCAATGGAATTCGAATGGAACGCGTGCGTCATGGTGACTTCAAAGCCGCCTACCTTTTGCGAACCCCCTTTGCCCATCGGGTTCGTTTCATTCTCAAAACCCTTGCTCTCGAGCCACAAGCACGTTTCAAAATTCGCGACAATCTGGGGCCTATGCTGTTTTGCCAACTCGAGCAAATCTCCCAGATGGTCGGAATGCGCGTGCGACAAGAAAATCACGTCGAGCTGCGGTACCTTCTTCCGCACCTCCGGGCACATGGGATTCGTTGTCACCCACGGGTCAATCAGCGCGACTTGCCCCGTCGGCGTTGTCAGCGAAAACGTGCTGTGACCTAGATACGTAACCTTGTTTCCCTTCATATCGAGCATTAGACACCTCTCGAGAAATCTGAAAAAGAATGTGCGGGGTCGGTGGAGCTTCTACTTGGCCTGCGGTGCAGCTGCGCTTCCATCTGATGCCAGCAAAGAGCGAATCGCCGCCTCATAAGTGTCCCGGTTGTTGGTGCCGAGCAGGTGCCCGATCTGCCGGCCGTCCTTCGCGTAGAAGAACGACGCCGGAATCGCGCCACCCTGGCAGTACCTTCTGCTCAGACGCATCCTCCCCCCAGCCTTCTTGCGGTAATTCGGGAACACAGGTTTATATCGCGTGATGAATCGCCTCATCAAAATCAAGTCGCCATCGTCATCGAGCTTCACGCCCACGACGTGCAATCCCTTCGGCGCGTATTGTTT
>WNFF01000617.1_pt1 | contig 28816 bp, 27 predicted proteins | sample 5400441 | NCBI WGS metagenome assembly WNFF01 (sample SAMN13153345, study PRJNA577476) | soil metagenome | isolation source: 120 cm saprolite under Douglas fir tree site 2 hole 3 replicate 1 | place: USA:California | collected 2015-04-18
CATGGCCATTGATCTCCGCTTCGTGCTGGCCGTTTCACGCATCAATAACGACCTCGAGCGCATCGGCGACCAGGCCGTGAACATTGCCCAGGGCGCTCAGCGGATTCTCCGCCACCCGCGCGTCAAGCCTTACGTGGACCTCCCGCGCATGAGCGAACTTGTCGAGGAAATGGTGCGCAACGCCCTCAACGCTGTCGTCCGCCGCGACGTGGATCTCGCACAAAAAGTTCTCGCCACTGACGATCAGGTGGACCACTACCGCGATCAGGTTTTCCGTGAATTGCTTACTTACATGATGGGAGATTCCAGCGTGGTTTTCCCCGCGTTCGAATTGATTCTCGTCGCCAAAAACCTCGAGCGCATCGGCGATCACGCCACCAACATCGCCGAAGACGTCATCTACCTCGTCCAGGGCCAGGATGTCCGCCACCCCACCGTCGACCGCCGATAGTCCTACATTACTTGGCTGCTGATACGGCAAAATCCTGGTCTAGGAAAGCCCGTAGTGGTGCGCCTTCCTTGAGCTCCACATTCTTGCCATGCTTGATCAGGCCAATGGGCCCAAAAAGTACCGTCAAGGCGAGGACGGCTCCCACCTTGCCTGTCGCAGCGGCCCGGTCATGGGCTCGCGGAAAGAAGCCGCTGGCCGCCGGCGTTGAACAAGGCGAGAAGCGCCAGCAACCCCACCACGGAAACGAAAATCCCCAGGATTCGGTCCGGCGTCCGCACAAATTTCACGACGATGTATTGCGTCCCCCCAGGTAGCCGCAGGATCATCTGGCCGTTAGTCTCTGGATGTTGGGGTGTTACCACCTTCCCGTTCACTTCCACGCGCCACCCCGGATAATCCAGCAGCCGCAGCGCCACTCGCACCGGCTTCGGCGACGATACTTGCAGCTCCCGTAGTTCCGCGCTCCATCGCAACACGTGTAGCTCGGCCCGCGGCGCGATTCCTCCCGATTCGTCAGCCGGGAGAATCGCAACCCGTGGCGCTTTTTCCGGCAAATTGGAGTGGTCGTCGCTCAGCGGATCGTATTCATCTGTGCCTTCAAACCCCTGGTCGTTCGCGATCGCTTCTCGCAATGCCGGAATATCATCCGAATTCCACCACGTCTGTTGCACCAGGAACGCACCCGTTGCCGCGGAAACGACGATCACTGCCGCGCCCAGGATCCACCCGGCGCGCCGCCGCGACATCGCGGCCGCCAGAAAACAGGAATACGGCACTGCCAGTACGGACATCCATCTCCACGGAAACTGCACAAACCGCAGCTTGAACAGGTGTTCCCAAAAAACCGAACTCGGGCGAATCATCATGAAAATCGCCGCTGCCGAAAGAAACAGCAGTACGCGCCACAGTTTTCTTGCTTCATCTGTCTCTTCGCTCTTCCCCGCGCTTCGGCGCGCCGCGATGCTCGCGATGCCTGTCATCACCATCAGCACAATCGCCACACTCGAAGCGATCCAATTGAATACGTTGTGCTCCGGATCGTTCGCCATGGTATAGAGAAAATTGTCGGAAGGATGTAGTCCCGGCGAGAGCGCTTGCGTGATGTTCACCCATCGCTGTTCATAAGCCGCAGGGAACAGATAAAAACTTGCCAGGGCGAAGCCCAGTGTTACACCGGCCACTCCGCGCCACAGCGGTCGCGATGACTTCTCCGCAAAAGCGGCCCACACAAAGAAAAGCGCCACGCTGTAGCTCGCCAGCACCCCGGCAGGCGCATTGGACAGCCACACCGCCGCAAACATCATCGCGAATAACGCCAGCGCTCGCGATTGCGAACGCGCGCCCACCAGCCCGCAGACTTGCAGCGCTGCCAGCAGCACCACGGGCATCAGCGCGCACGCCAGCAATTCCGCGAAATCGCTGCGCATGTAAATGATCAGCAGCGCGCAAGGATTCGCCGCATAAGCCGCCGCCCCAAAAAGCGCCGCGCCGCGTGTCGCCAAACGCCGCGCCAGCGCATACGAACACATGCCCGCGATCGTCTGCACTACCACAATGAATATTCCCGGCAGCGCATTCCACGGGGCCAAAAAGCCCAGCGCCGCACCCAGCATCCACGAAAGCGGCGGATAAAAAATGAACCGCGGCTCGCCAAATCCGTGGTTCGCCCACTCCGTCCATCGCGGATACGCAATTCCCTCTCTCCACTGGCCAGCGGCATCGAGCCACGACGCAGCGTGAAATCCAAAATCATGGCCCGACGCGTTTCCCAGCCAGAAAAATGGCGCAATCACCAGCAGTGCAGTCCCCAGGGAAACGCCCAGCGCCAGGAGCCACTCGCGGGAAGTTGTACCGCGCTTCAATCTGTTTGGAAGTTCCACCGAAGATGTCATGCAGTCTGCATTACAATTCTAATCGTTATCTTCCCAGTTCGCCGATTGCAGTTCGTACACCACACGACGCCCGTCCGCCGGAATCTTTGGATGGAAAACGCTTAAGAGACGTTCACTCAGTATTTGCGATTCCAGCGGGTGAACCCGATGAAAAGAGCAATCGCCACGATGGCAAAACCAATGTACACGTGCCATCCGTTCAGCGCCGTTGCTGAAACGACCGCCCCCAGGGCAGAGAGCACCAGCAACAGGGCAGCCCTGCCCCTCGTCAGTCGCTTCTGTTCGACCACTCGCGCTTCACTTCTCGCCGCCGTGATATCCACTCTCCATCGCGCCGGCGTTTTTTCCTGAGCTTAAGTTCTCGCCAACTCTCGCGTCAGGTACACCATCTGGCCCACATGATGATACGCATGCCCCGCACAACGAATGAAAATTTGCATTCGATCCGTGGCTTCCGGCTCGCGCTCGGCAGTGTACGCTTTTCCCCAGTCCTCCGCAGTCTGCTTTCGAATCGTCGCTACCACCATGGCGATGGTGCGGTCAAATGCGCGCAGCGCTTCCTCTTTGCTTGGCGGCTGTTTGTCCGTAAACTCCCGTTCGCGGTCCCGCACATATCCGGTTTCCGCCACGCGCGCCCCAATGTAGTAATTCAAATTGCCGGTCAGGTGCAACACTAGGTGCCCGATGCTGTTTCCGTACGGATACGGCTTGCGCCAGAACCGTTCATTCGAAAGCGGGTGCACCCACCTGTGTAATTGGGCCGCAACATATTCGTAGTACGCCGCAAGCCCGTCAGCCACCGTTTCGTTCAGTTCGGCCATGTATGGAAACCCCGCCGACAATAGCCCGTCTCCACCAAATGTCAAGGATTTCGCTCTCCCCGAGCCGGATTCACCGGTGTTAATTTGCCCTCGACGGAAAGACGAAGCAGGCCGTCTCCGAAAACACCGTGCGAAAATCCTCCGTGACGAATTACATCTGCAAGTACGCTCCGAACGCGCGAGCCGCTTGACCTTCCAGCGCCCCGCTTTTCCACAATCCTCAGGGGGGGTCCTTCCGTACTATTGACCCTGTTACTACCCCGCACGGAAACTACGTACGGTATGGCTCGTTTCTCTGCCTTTCTGGGGCGCAGTGTGGAGGTGCAATATCGCGCCGGCGATATCCTTCTCCCCGCTTCCGGCATCTTCGTCGCTGATTCCGGCCGCTCCATCTTCCTCGAGCAGAATTTCGAACAACGCGGCCAGCACAAACATTTCCGCTGGGAAATCCCTTATCAATACCTCGTGCGCATCGAGGAAAAGCCCGATTCCGGCGCCACCATTAGCACGGTCTCCGCCCCGGCGGCTCCAGCTTCTACGCCTGAAGCTGCCACTGCCTCTAAATCTGAGGACGCGCCTCGCAGTGCCGCAGCCGCCGCTTCGGCTGGCGGCGCCCCCGGCATTCTCCCGCTTTCCCACCGCCCCAAAACCGCCTGACTTTGAGCCATTTCCTGCTTACGATGGCCTTCGCGTTTTCGCTTAATCTTTGGTAAAGTGCGTCGTCCTGAACGTAGCTACCCTCGCTCCCAGGAGGTTTGCATGGCCGGTCTAGATCTGCGTCCTCTCTCGCTTGGTGAAATCCTCGATCGCACGTTCTCTATCTATCGCCGCCATTTCCTTTTGTTTCTGGGTATCACGGCGATTCCTCAGCTCCTGATTCTCGCGCTGAATTTGACCCAGACGCTGCTGACCAAGATGCCGGCTTCGCCTCAGAGCGCTCCCGTTGAACAATTGCAGTCGGCTGCCTCCGGCGGGCTGGTGGCGTTTGGCATCATCGGGGTTCTCGTCGGATTGGTGATTTATTTCGTTGCCTATCTCTTTGCCCAGGGTGGCACGGTCTTCGCCGTTTCTGAGCTTTACCTCGGGCGTACGACTACCATTGGCGCTTCGCTTGGCCGCATGCGCGGTCAGCTGGGCAGCCTCCTGGGTGTCCTCCTGCTCAATGGGCTCGCGATAATGGGCGCCGCGCTCTTCTTGATCATCCCGGGCATCTACGTGGCCTGTCGTTTAATCACCTGCGTTCCTGCCGCTTTGCTCGAAGACCTCGGCCCGCGCAGCTCCTTGGAGCGCAGCTTCCGGTTGACCAAAGGTTACGCGGGCCGCGCCTTTGTTATTTTTTTCCTTTATTGCATCCTCCTGTACGCGGCCATTCTGCTGTTTATGTTCCCCTTCCTCTTTGTGGCCGGCCTGGCCGCGAAAGATCCGGGGATGATGCGCTTCTGGCTAGCCTTGAGCCAGGTCGGGAATTCTCTGGCCGCGGTTCTCGTGGGCCCGTTTCTCACCATTGCCACCGCCGTGTATTATTACGATCTGCGCGTGCGCAAGGAAGCTTTCGACTTGCAATTCATGATGAACCCCGGCGGTGCGGTATCGTCTGGAAGTCCCGGCGTTCCGAGCATGTTGTCCTGAATTCGCCGGGGGATCGAAACGCCTCGCTACACAGGTGCCGATGAATCGTTGTCTCCTCTGTGCTCTGTTTCTGATTTCTATTTCCGGATCTCCGGTGGCATTCGGCCGGGCGCAGACTCCTCCCACTGAGCACGCCACCACGGCCTCTTCCGCGTACGATGTGGCGTCTTTCGCGGCCGAACTTCATCGCCTGAGCGACGTGCTTGGCGAAAAACCTTCGGTAAACGAAATGGCGGCCCTTCGCGATACTCTTCCGCGGAGCTGGACGATTTCTACTCCGGAACATACTTACGCCATCTCCTCGCAACCATTGCGCAATCAGCTCACTGCGCTTTCAAGTGATAAAGCGCAGATTTGGGTGGACCGCCTGGCCGCCGAACTCGAACTATCCGTCGCTTCACCGGCGCAAACTTCGCGCGAAGCGCAAGCGGAACTCCAGCGCATCCTGGCGCGACCGGAATTTGCCGCCGTCCGCCCGCCCAGCGCCTGGGAGCTGTTCCGCCGGCGCCTGGCCGCTTGGGTGGGGCGCATGCTCATGAAATTGTTCGGCGGCATCGGACGCCATCCTATCGGTGGAGCGATACTCTTCTGGTTCATTATTGTTGCCGGTGTGGGGGCTATCGCGGTCTGGATGTTCCGCTTCTTCGCAAACAGAGACCGCATGGATTCCTTGCCGCCGAGTTCATCCGTCCATGCCTCCCGCACCTGGCAGGAATGGATCCGGGCTGCTCGCGAAGCGGCCCAGCGCGACGATTTTCGCGAAGCGGTGCATTCCGCGTATTGGGCCGGAATTGTGCGCCTCGAAGACGCCGGCGTGGTCCCTAGAGATCGCACCAAGACTCCGCGCGAATACCTTCGCCTCGTCACGGACCCGCTTCCTGGCGAACTTGCCTCGCACCCCGCCCATCGCCAGCCCCTTGCGGCCCTGACCTCGCGTCTCGAGCGGACCTGGTACGCCAACCGCGGTGCCGGTCCTGATGACTTCCGCGAATCGCTCCGCCAACTGGAGGCCCTTGGATGCCAGTTGGAATAGCCCCTTCCGATCGCAAACTCCTGCTGATTGGCGGATCTCTGCTGACCCTGATGCTGACGGCCAGCGTAATCCTTTCCCCGCCGGGGGAAGAATTCTCCTCACCTGTTCCTTCCACCTACTCGGCGCAATCGCGTGGCGCCCAGGCAGCGTATCTCTTGCTTGCGCAGCTTCACTATCCCGTCAGCCGTTGGGAAAACACGCCACTCGAATTGGACGCAGGCTCCGGCAACGTCCTGCTGATTCTTGCAGAACCCACGCAAACCCCAAGTGCGAAGGAGCGCCAGGCGCTTGCGGATTTTGTCGAGGACGGCGGACACGTGCTCTTTACGGGATCAAGTATCCGTTCGTTCTTTCCGGGTGCCGATGTTTCGTCTGTTCCCCCCGACCCGCAGTGGAAATCCTTCTCGCCCACCTTGCCAAACCATCTCGCCCATGGCGCGCAGCACGTCACCATTGAGCCACAAGCGTATTGGGGCAAGTTCAACGAATCGGAACTCCCGCTCTTTGGCGAACCAGATTCTCCTGCAGTTGTCAGCTGGAACATCGGGGATGGCCAAGTCCTCTGGTGGGCCGGTTCCACACCGCTTACGAATGCGGGAATTACTCGCGACGACAATCTTGCGTTCTTTCTGAATTCCGTTGCGAACTGGTCCGGGAACGAACCCCTACGCATTCTCTGGGATGAATATTTTCACGGGCAACGCAGTTCGCTCTGGAGTTACCTAGGCAAGACCTCGCTCGCGTGGGGAGTGCTGCAATTGGGCCTCCTGGCGGCGGCGGTGATATTTACCTTCAGCCGGCGGAGCGGCCCCATCTATGTTCCCGCGGGAAGATCGCGGTTGTCGCCACTGGAGTTCGTCGACACCCTCGGCGGTTTATACGAACGTGCCGGGGCAGCTTCCTCGGCGGTTTCCGTATCGTATCTGCGGCTCCGCTCTTTGCTGACCAGGCACCTCGGCTTTCCCTCGAACATGCCCGCTGCCGAGTTGGAAAGATCCGCGAAGCAACGCCTTGGTTGGAAAGATGCCGGGCTCGCCGATCTGCTCGGCCGCGCGGAGGCTTCCTGCCGCATGCCGAAACTCTCGCCGCGCGTGGCTTTGGATCTCGTGCAGAAGCTGGAGCAGTACTCCGCCAGGCTCAACGTTCGGACGCAAGTTCGCAAGGAGAAAAACTAACCGTGCAACACCTTTCCGCACTCGCAACGCAAGTTCGCAGTGAACTTTCGAAAGTGATCATCGGCCAGCGCGAAGTCGTCGATCAACTGCTCCTCGTTCTCGTCTCCGGCGGCCATGCGGTCATCGAAGGGGTTCCTGGTCTCGCCAAGACTCTGGCGGTAAAAACGCTGGCGCTTATCTGCGGCCTCGGATTTCAGCGCGTGCAATGTACCGCCGACCTCATGCCTGCCGATGTCACCGGTACAAACGTCTTCAACCTGGGCAACAGCACGTTTTCGCTGCATCGCGGGCCCATCTTCACGGACTTACTGCTGGTGGACGAAATCAACCGCACTTCGCCGCGCACGCAGGCCGCCCTTCTGGAGGCCATGGAGGAGCGCCAGGTAACCATTGACGGCGTCCGATATCCTTTGTCGGAAAACTTCACCGTCCTCGCCACGCAGAACCCCGTCGAATTTGAAGGCACGTATCCGCTTCCGGAGGCCCAGCTCGACCGCTTCCTTCTCAAGATTCGCGTCACCTATCCTTCTTCCCAGGAGGAGATGCAAATCCTCTCGCAGTACGAGAAGGGCTTCGATCCGCGGCACCTTGAAGAAATTTCCATTCTGCCGCTCGATCCTGCCATGCTCCCCGCCGCACGCCGTGAAATCCAAAGTGTGCGCGTCGAGCCCGCCCTGCACTCCTACGTCGTGTCACTGGTGCGCCGCACGCGGGACTGGCCTTCGGTTTCGCTCGGTGGCAGTCCTCGTGCCGCGGTCGGTCTCTTCTTCGTGGCGCGCGCTCTCGCCGGAATGGATGGCCGCGACTATCTCCTGCCGGACGACGTGAAAGCGGCCGCGCTCCCCGTTCTTCGCCATCGCCTCTTGCTCAAACCGGAAGCGGATCTGGAAGGTCTCACCTCCGACCAGGTCATCAGCCAGATCATCGCATCCGTGGAAGTTCCAAAGTGAAGGCCGCGAAAATGAGGGTGCCGGCATGAACGCGCCGCGGCTGCTCGTGCCGCCTCCCATTACAGAGCGAACCCGGTCTCTCGGCCGCGTTTCCTTCGCGTTTGGTCCGCGATTCTTTGTGATGTTGCTGTTGGGTTTGCTCTGGCTTGTTCCGGCGTGGTGGTCACCGCAGCTCATCGCCGCCATGTTTCTTTGGGACCTGCTCGCCGTGCTCGCATTCATTTCAGATCTCGGGCGCTTGCCCAAGCCCTTGCAAATCGAAGTGCGCCGCCTGTGGGAACAGCCGCCTTGCCTCGCAACGCCCTGCGACGTCGCCCTTTCCGTTCGAAACTTCGGCGGCTCAACAATCCGCAGTTTTCTCGTCGACGAAACGCCCGTCTCTTTTCGCGATGCTCCTCCTTCCCTCGAACTCGTCGTGGGGCCCGGCGGGCAGGCAAACACCTCTTATCAAATCCTTCCGCGGGAACGCGGTGACGTTGGCGTGGGCCGCTTGTTTATTCGCTATCAATCCACTCTTGCATTTGCCCAGCGCTGGGCCGCTGCCGATATTTCGCAGACCGTGCGTGTCCTTCCCGATCTGCGGCAGGCCCGCCAGCATGCGCTTTACTTGATTCGTAGCCGCCAGGTTGAAATGGAAAAACGCCGCCGCCGGCAGCGCGGCCACGGCCGGGAATTTGAAAGCCTCCGCGATTACCGCCAGGGCGACGACTTGCGCGACATTTGCTGGACCGCCACTGCACGCCGCCATCAGCTCACGACTCGCGTTTTCGAAATCGAACGCAGCCAGCCCGTCTGGATCGTCCTGGACGCCGGCCGCCTGCTGCGCGCGGAAATTCAGGAAGAGCACCACGCGTTCCGTCTTTCAAAACTGGATTACGCCGTCAACGCCGCTCTCTCTCTGGCCCAAGTGGGCACGCAATGCGGCGACCGCGTCGGTTTGCTCGCCTATGGCCGCTCCATCCAATACAACCTTGCCGCCGCGCGCGGCCCGTTGCAGCTGCGCGCCATCGTGGATTGCCTGGCGCAGGTTCGCGGCGAAGCTTCCGAGGCGGATCACTCCCGCGCCGCGCGCGTGCTGCTCACCGAACAAGGCCGCCGCAGCCTGGTTGTTTGGATCACCGATTTTGCGGAAACGCCCACCACGCCCGAAGTCATCGAATACGCAATGCAGATGACCCAGCGGCATCTGGTTGTTTTCTGCGCCATCAATCAGCCGGACTTGACGGCCCTCGCTGAAACGATGCCGCAGACGGCTCAGGAAATGTACCGCCACGCTGCCGCTCTGGAGATCGCTCAGCGGCGCGATCTGCTTTTGCGCGGGCTCCGCCAGCGCGGCGTGTTCGCGTTCGATCTCGTTCCTGGGCTGCTCGCGTCGGCCCTGGTGAATCAGTATCTGGACATCAAGGAACGGAACTTGCTGTAGCCGCTTTCGCCTCGCGCCGCCCGATCACGAACAGGTAGGTCAGCAAAGCGGCAAACAACACTCCGGCGAGCAGGAATTTCAACGCCACCGGCGAATGGCTCGGCGAATAAAATCCCTCAATCGCGCCCGCAATCACCAACAGCGGAATCGTGCCGAGCAGCAGCCGCGCTCCGCGCCCTCCCGCTTGCGCCAGCGATTCTCTTCGCGGCAGCAAACCCGGAAACAGCATCCCCCGCGCAATCTCCAGCCCCGCGCCTGCCGCTATGAAAATTGCCGGCAACTCCAGCACGCCATGCGGCGCCACAAAACTCCAAAGTTGCAGAGCCATGCCGGCTTTCCATGTTGCGGCTCCGATCACTCCGATGAGCAGCCCGTTCACCACCATCATCCAGATCGTTCCAATCCCCGCCGTGATTCCCAATGCGAACGTAGTGAACGCCACCGAAAGATTGTTGGTCATGATTCCGGAGGACGCTACCGGCTTGACGGCCACGATGGATTCCGTCCACATTTTGCGCTGTTCGATCGTCTCCATCATTTGCGGGCCCAGCAAGCGATGCGCAAACCCCGGATCGTGAACAGTGATGATCCAGGCCGCAAGTCCCGTCACTGCGAAGATTGCCAAGGCCAGCAGCGTTTGCGGCAGCGTTTCGCGAAAGACCTTTGGATATGTCTGCCCGTAGAATTGCAAAATCGCGCTGACCTTCGGTTTGTGCCCCATATAGATTAGGTTGTGGCCCCGTCCGAGCAATTGATTGAGATAAGCGGCGAGTTGGCGGCTGGTGGCGTCTTCGCGTACGGCCGCGAGGTCCGAGGCGGTTTGACGGTATAATAGCCCTAGTTCCTGTAGTTCACTGTGGCTGAGTGCGGCCACGCCGCGGCTTGATCGTTGCACGAGCCCTTCCAGCCGCGCCCAATACGGTTTTCGCTTCTCCAGCCACCGGATGGATATCATGTCCTCGAACCTGCCCGGCTCTCCGAACCCTCTCGGCTCGTTCGCCGACAAGCTTACCATCGAAACTCCGGAGCAGACCGCGCTCGATTTCGCTGTCGCCGGCGTCGGCAGCCGCTTTCTCGCACTCGCGGTCGATACTCTGATTCAAATGCTGGTCGGCTTTGTCGTTGGCTTGGGGGGAAGCATGGCCATCGGCCTCGTTGGCGGCGCCTATCCCAGAGTCTCTCTCTGGGGCTTCGCCATTCTTGTCCTGTTCTACTTTCTTCTTTATTTCGGCTATTTCGCCTTCTTCGAGATTATCTGGAACGGCCAGACCCCCGGCAAGCGCAAAGCCGGCATTCGCGTAATCAAGGACTCCGGCCGCCCCCTCACGCCCGCGGAATCCATCGCCCGCAATCTGATGCGCATCGTGGACTGGCTCCCGTTCTTGTATGCGGTGGGGATTGCCAGCGCTGTGCTCACCAAGGAAAACAAGCGGCTTGGCGATTTGGTTGCGGGCTCACTCGTCGTCCGCGAATCCTCCTTCAGCGATCTCAAGCCTGCCTGGCACACTGCGCAGGCCCCCACTGGCCTTGCTCTCTCTTCGCTGGGTGCTGCTCGCCTCTCACCGGAGGAATGCGCACTCATCGATTCCTTCCTCAATCGACGCCTGGATCTCGAACCCGGCGTCCGCTTTCGCATGGCCGACGAAATCTTCCGCCGCCTTAAACCCAAACTCACTCTTCCTGCGGAAAACGTCCTCTCCACGGAAAAGATTCTCGAAGCTCTCTCCTACGAGCGGCGTGCCACCGGCAGCTACTCCTGACGTCTCCAAACTCCGGGAACTGGAAAAATGGCTCGTCCCGCTGCAGAAATTTCCCTCTCCCGTTTGACTCGTCCGCTTTCTGCGGCCTGCTACTGCCCGCCGTACTATCTCTCTTATCGTTCCTTTCCCCAAATCCGTTACAATCGTGATTCCGTTTCGAACAAATTCCGGCGCGCTTCGCGCCTGCCGCTTTCGAGGAGGTCTTCTTTGGAATCCGCCGCTCCCAAAAAAATCGGACTCATCGGTCTCGGCCTCATGGGCCGCCCCATGGGGATGAATCTCCTGAAAGCCGGCCACTCGCTCACCATCTGGAATCGTACCGCCTCCCGCGCCGAGGAACTCGTCGCCGCCGGCGCCAAGCTCGCCAAATCCCCTCAAGAAGTCGCTGCCGCTTCCGACTTTCTCCTCACCATGGTCAGCGATCCTCGCGCTCTCGAAGAAGTCCTTTGGGGCCCCGGCGGCGCCGTGCCAACCCTCAAGCGCGGCGCCATCTACGTGGACTCCAGCACCATCTCTCCCGCTCTCGCTCGTAAAATCGCCGCGGCCTGCGCCGAACGCGGCGTGCGTTTTCTCGACGCACCGGTCACCGGCGGCGACTGGGGCGCAAAAAAAGGTGAGTTGCTTTTCATGGTCGGCGGAGACGCCGAGACGCTCAAGGAAGCCGAGCCCATCCTCGGCGCAATGGGCAAGAAATTTTTCCATCTTGGCCCGCACGGCGCCGGTCAAACCATCAAGCTCGCCATGAATCTGATCCTCGCGCTGCAAGTGGACGCTCTGGCCGAGGCGCTCGCTCTCGTTACCCGCGCCGGTCTCCAAGGCGAAAAACTCGTCGAAGTCCTGCAATCCAGCATGGCCCGCTCCGGCGTCCTGGACATCAAAGCGCCCAATCTCCTCAAAGGCGAATACGTCCCCAGCTTCCCTCTGCGCCTTATGCACAAGGATCTCGGGCTCGCGCTCGATCTTGCCAATCAGCTCGGTGTCGCGCTTCCGGCCACCGCTGCGGCTCGGGAAATTTACAACCACGTCAAAGGCGCAGCCAAAGAAGATCTCGACTATTCCGCTGTCATGAAATTTTGGACGCGCTGACTCGCAGGCATCTGAAGCACATTCGAATCGAAATGGCTGCCCGCGGCGTCTTGGCTGGTCTACTCGACGCGAAATCTTACCGTCACGCCAAGGTGCAGCGCCACGGGCTGCCCATTCAGCCGGGCCGGATCATATTTCCATTGCCGTACCGCGTCCATGGCCGGTTGCCGTAAAATCGGCGGGCCGGATATCACTTTCAACTCCGTGACATTGCCGTTCGCATCGATGAGTGCGTCCAACTTGACGTCCCCGCTAACATGGCTCGTTCGGGCGAACGGCGGGTAGACGGGAGGCACGGACTTCCGCAGGCGTGCCAACAGAACCCGGCCGCCTATGGGGGTGGACTCTTCGACCGGCTTCGGTGTCGCGCGACTGGTGAGAATGGTTGCGATTGGCGCCTCCCATGGAGGGCGCAGTTCATCCCGAACCACCGGAGCCACAAGAGACGAAGAATTCGCGGCCGAACTATTTGTTTCGGGGTGGCTCGCCTTGGGCGCGACCAGCGCGAACTTGTGAGGCGCCGCAGGCTTCGCCGAGGCGGCCGGCTGCTTTGGGCGGCTAGCATCTCTTGAGGAGTCAGTCGAAGCAGGTCGCGGGGATTTATAAGCGGCTTGTGTGGGTTCATCCTTCGAGCTGTCAGCTTCAAACCATAAGAGCCACTGCCGATTGTTCGCGTCCAACACCTCCACGAGGAACGGTCGCCGGCTCCTAGAGGCTGAGCCATATTCGGTGACGAAAGTGTCGCCGTCAACGGCAGTCGGACTCGGAATACGTTTGACCGCAGAAACACTCTCGGTGTTATGCCGCGACAGGATCACTATGATGCCGCCAATCACGACCAGAGCCGCCAGGCCAACCGTTACGCCCATCGTCTGCGCCCGGCTCATCCGCGCATCTGAGCCGGCGGTCTCCGCAAACCGCTCTTCTTCTTCCGCCATTGTCCCGGAGTAGTCCTCGAAAACAGGCCCTTCCAGGATTTCCTCCGCGACTGGGGTTGCTGCATAAGCGAGTGGCTCCGCGCTGGAATCGGCGCGCTCTGCATCAAGCTGCAACTCGTCTTCGTAGATTGTGGGCAGTGTTTCAGGCGGAGCCAGTATAGGTTCCAGCGGGTCTGGCAGTCGAGTTGGCGCTTCCTCTTTGGTCTTGGCGTTCGCGAGGGCGGCGACCGTAGAGGATTCAAACGAAAGCCATTTGCGAATCTGTTCGCGACTGCCTTCGCCTAGATTGACAAACCGCACGCCTGCAGTCCTTTCAAAATCGCATGTCCATCGGACGTCGCCCGCCGCCTGGAACGAATCGCTGATCATTTCCCCGCCACACGAAGCCGGCAATCGGCCCATGGCCTCAAATCTAAAGTCGACACCTTCGTGGTTCAAAGGGGGTTGGGCAAATTCAAAACGCATGCCGCTTGAGCTCAAATCAACTAACTTGCCCCAATTGTTCTTGCCGAAATATACAAGCACCACCCAGTTGAGCGGTGCCCTTGAACCGGAGCGCCGTTCGCTGTTCTGGTTTTCATGTTCATAAATTGTCGGTGAGATGGACATAACTTCGTTTCCTGCTATAGAAGTCTCAAACGTGCTTGTAGGTGTGTGAACTCTCGATTGGCATGCCGCCGTTCTTGATTCTTGCCCGAAGCATCAGTAACTCGCCCGCGTCGCTCTCTGCAGTTCCTGCCACGCTCCCGGCAACCTGACTTCAGCGTGGCTGGCCTGATCGAACAGAACGAATTCTTCGACGTTTCCCAGTCTTGCCTTTACGAATGCCCTGAGCTTGTCCACGTACGCTGCGTCTTCGTCGGCCGGCCAGGCAAAGGGTTGCATCATTTCAATGGCTAGGCGCGCATGCTGCTTCGCCGGCACAAACACGGGATAGCTCAGCTGTAGCGGTTCTTGCTGGCTCAGGCTCCCGCCGGACTGCAGCCTGCTCTGGATGACAACATCGGGGCCGACGTTCAAACGATAGTCCGAATCCGTGTTGTTCTCCAGGTCGTAGGAAAGCGTCAATGTGGAATGCGTTTTATCTAACTCTTTGAGCTGGCTTGCCACGTACGTCGCCTTGATGGCTTCCCGGTTCCATGACTTCAATGTCCCACTGTGACGGCCCTTGAAGCCCGCTGAACCCGTCAGCCAAATGGTGGGTAGAACAAGCGCTGCCCCCGCCAAACTGGCTAAAACAAAGAAGTTTCGTTTGTTCACGGTGCTCCGGTACTGCCTTCAAGGATCGAAATTTGCGAAAACTCCCGGAGGTCTTCGCGAGAAACCTTGTTCGGAAGGAATGCGTAACACTTCCGTCCTACAGTGGCAAGGAAGGGAAAGCCGTAACTTGCCTTCAGGTGTTTCCCCTAGTCGTCCCCGCCGGGCAAGCAGCTTCGCGCCCTTCCACAACCGGCTACTCTGCTAAACTGGCCCTTCGCTAGAGGCTGCCCATGAGCACACCGAGTGTTTCTCCAGATCCCGCAAAAATTCAAATGTTTCGCACGCGCCTCAAGGAAGAATGGACTGGCGAGAGGACCGTCGCCGCCTGGCGCAAATGGCATGCGCAAATCGCCGCCTTCACCCGCGGCGCCACTGAAGCCATTCTCGAATCCGCGCATCTTCGACCCGGCATGCGCGTTCTCGATCTCGCGTGTGGCGTCGGCGATCCTGCGCTCTCCATCGCCGCCGAAGTCGCCCCTTCCGGCCGCGTCACTGCCACCGATCTCGGCCCCGGTATGATGTCGCTCGCCGAAGAACTCGCCTGCAAGAAAGGCCTCGCCAACATCGAGTTCCGCGAAGCCAACGCCGAATCCCTTCCGTTCCCCGAGGCTTCCTTCGACGTCCTCACCTGCCGATTCGGCATCATGTTTTTTCCCGATCTCGGCAAGGCTCTCCGCGAATGTCTCCGTGTTCTCAGGCCCGGCGGCCGCGCCGCATTTGTCGCCTGGGGAAAAAAGGAACAACCCTTCTTCACCACCACGGCGGGCATCATCCTCAAGCACGTTCCCGCTCCGCCGCCGCCCGACCCTGATGGTCCCAGCCTGTTCATGTTCGGCGAACGCGACCGGCTCCGCCGCGCACTCGAGTCCGCCGGCTTCGCCAATGTCCATGAAGAAGACCGCATCATCCCCGGCCGCTGGTCAGGCTCCGTCGAGGAATACTGGGAGCAATTCACCGAAGTTGCCGCGCCCTTCCGCCCGCTCCTCGATCAGCTCACTCCGGAGCAACGTTCGCAGGCCCGCGCCGAAAGCTTCCTCGCCGTGAAAAAATTCTGGGACGGCCACGAAATCAATCTGCCCCTCGAGATCGTAATCGGCTCCGCCATGCACCCTTGAACGATAGGGCAAATCGCCTTGACCACACTCTCCTCATTGTTGGGAAGTTTTTGTAAAATAGTAGTTTAGTGAGGTCGTCCTGGCCCGCTTGACGGTCAAAACTACGCCAGAACCCGACCTCTGTCCTGGCGCAGAGCGAGCGACCCGCCTTGCGAATCGGGGAACCCTATGGTCCGCTCGCGATTTCTAAAAGAGCTAGCCACCCTGGTGGTCCTTGCCGTCGTGTATTTCGTCGCGGGTAAGCTCGGCCTCAGACTGGCCTTCGTTAATGCCAGCGCCACTCCCGTCTGGCCCTGCACTGGGATCGCCCTCGCCGCCTTCCTGGTCCTTGGCTATCGGGCTTGGCCCGCCATTCTTGCCGGAGCTTTCCTCGTCAATCTCGCCACCGCCGGCACGCTCGGCACCTCTCTCAGCATCGCTATCGGAAACACACTCGAAGGCGTCGTTGGCTGCTACCTGGTTAATCGCTTTGCCGCCGGTCGCCATGCCTTTGAACACGCGCAGGACATTTTCAAATTCGCGTTCCTTGCCGGCATCCTTAGCACCACGGTCAGCGCCACCATCGGCGTCACCGCCCTCGCCCTGGGCGGATTCGCAGACTGGACCAGGTACGGCTCCATCTGGTCCACTTGGTGGCTCGGCGACGCCGTTGGCGCCGTCGTCGCCACTCCCTTAGTTCTCCTCTGGTGGGAAAATCCCCGGCTGCACTGGACTCGCAAGCAGCTCATCGAACTGGCGTTCTTATTTGCAGGACTGTTTTTCATCTGCTGGATCATCTTCGGCGGTCGTTTTCATTCCACGTTGAAAAACTATCCCCTCGAGTTCCTCTGCGTTCCTTTTTTGATCTGGGCCGCCTTCAGCTTGGGCCGCCGCAAAGCTGCCACCGCCATTGCCTTCCTGGCCGCGATTGCTACCTGGGGCACCACCCACGGCTTCGGCCCCTTTTCCCGCGAATCGCAAAACACTTCTCTGCTCTTGTTGCAGGCCTTCATCGGCATCATGGCCATTACCACCATGGCCCTCGCTGCCGAAGTCACCGAACACCGGCGCGCTGACGAACGCGTGCATCATTTGGCCGTCACCGATCCGCTCACGGGGCTCGCCAACTACCGGCGGCTTCTCGATGCCCTCGACTCCGAAATCAAGCGTTACGAACGCACGCCCCGCCCATTTGCCGTCGTGCTCCTCGATTTGGACGGCCTGAAAAAGATCAATGACACCTATGGCCATCTCGTGGGCAGCGAAGCCATCTGCCGCCTGGGAAACATTCTTCGCATTCATTGCCGCGCCATTGATACCGCTGCGCGTTACGGAGGGGACGAATTCGTGCTTGTTCTTCCGGAAACGGAATCCGCTGCGGCCCATCGGGTTGCCGATCGAATTGCCGAGCGGCTCAGCACCGACGGCGACGAGCCACTCGTCACCGTAAGTACCGGAATAGCAATCTATCCGCATGATGGCAAGACCATCGATGACCTCCTCTCCGCAGCCGATCATGTCCTCTATCGCAAGAAAGCTTCCTCCAAACGTAAACTCCCCCAGTCCACCTGACGCCCGCTCCAATTTTGGCTGCCATCCTCCTTCACGCGATTGCCCGCGTGTGCCAAATTGGATTTTGCAGTGACTCCGGCTTCGGCCCGATTCTGTTTGAAGAAGCAAACTCAGATCGCGCCTCGCCGGAGGAAGCATGGAGAACGCTCAAACCACAAAAGCGGCGAGCGCTGCGCCGAACGAATTCGTCATTCGTCCCGCAAGCGTCAAAGACGCCGCCGCCATCCTGCAATGTCTCCGCGATGCATTCGAACCGTACCGCTCGCAATACTCGCCGCAAGCGTGGCTCGATACGGTTATGACCACGGACGCGCTACTTCATCGTCTTACCTTCATGACCGTGTTGGTTGCAGTCAGTGCGCAAGGCAACGTCGTCGGAACGATCGGCGGCGCGGTGGTCTCCCCCTCGGAGGGCCACCTCCGCGGAATGGCCGTGCCCCCGCAGTGGCACGGACGCGGCATCGCCCAGCGTTTGCTGGAAGCCATGGAAAAACATTTGCTCGCCAAAGGGTGCACGCGCATCTCGCTCGATACTACCGAGCCGCTCCTGCGCGCCATGCGCTTCTACGAAAAAAACGGTTTTACGCGTTCCGGGAAAATCACCGATTTCTTCGGCATGCCCCTCATCGAGTACGCCAAACAGTAACGGAAATCCTCGCCACCGACGACGATCCCTTGGCATCAAAGAAGCTATGCCCCGCAAGGTTCATCCCTGGGGCGCGCCGCCCTGGACCGTGGATTTCCGTCCCGACCCGCGCGCGCTCCCGGATCATGTGGATTTCGCCATTGTTGGCGGCGGCTTCTCCGGCCTTTCCGCTGCGGCCTGGTTGCGCAGGTTGGCGCCCGGGCGCTCCGTCCTTGTGCTGGAGGCTGCTTCGCTCGGTGCAGGGGCCAGCGGCCGCACCGGTGGCATGGCGCTCGCGGAAACCGCGGCCGGCATTCTACCTGGCCTCGGCGACGTCCTCGCTGGCTACAAGAAGATTTTGCGCGCTTTAGGAATTGACTCGCGGTTAACGCTTCCCGGCGTTTGGGAACTGAGCCGCTCCGGCCCGGCGAAGAAGCATTCGCCGATCTGCTGGAGCGATTCCGGCGAGCTGAAAGCCTTCCGCCGCGTGCCCGGCGGCACCGTAGACCCGGGCAAAGTCCTCGCCGGTCTGGCGCGCGCCGCGGCAAGCGCCGGCGCCCAGATCGCGGAGCACGCCGAAGTTCGCGCATTGGACTTTCCGAATCCGCTGCGCCTGCGCGTCCGCTGCAACCGCCGGGGCCGCATCCACCACAAAGAAATCCGCGCGGAGCAAGTTCTTCTCGCCACCAACGCTTTCTCCCTGGAACTGTCCGGCCTGCGCGCCGCTGCCGAGCCGAAGCTCACCTTTGCGCTTGCCACCGCTCCGCTGTCCGCCGCGCAGCGCAAAGCTCTCGGCCTCTCCTCGCGCCGCCCGTTTTACACCGTGGACTTTCCTTATTTGTGGGGACGCTTGCTCGAATCGAACGGCGTCATCTTCGGCGCCGGCCTTGTCCCTCCTTACGTTGGCACGCCTGCTCGCTTTCCCTTCGACTCCAGCTCGATCAAAAACCGCATGCACGATTTGCGCCGCTACGATGTTCGCAAAGGCGAAGCCGCCGCACGCTTGCGCTGGCTCGAAAGCCGCGTCCGCCATTTGCACCCTGCCCTTGCAAACGTCCGCATCACCCACTGCTGGGGCGGCCCGATTCTCTTCACCGAAAAAATGCTCCCCATCTTCCGAGGCCATCCTCGCAGCAAACACGTGATGATCCTCGCCGGCTACAACGGCCACGGTGTTGCCCTCTCCGTCTATCTCGGCAAATGGGCCGCCCAAGCACTCCTTGCCCGCCGTCCCCTCCCTCACTGGCACTGACCCAAATCACGCTTCTCTGATGTCCACTCCGATTCTTCAGGAGGGCACGACTGAAGCCGTGCCGTAAAGTTCGAGAAATGAAGTACGGCTTCAGCCGCTGAGGAGGTGGTTCCAAGCCTCTGTAGAGGCGAGTTCACCTCGCCATCTTTCTTTCTCCCACCCGTGCTGTGCGCCCATCCTGTCTCCGGGTATAGAATGGTTTTCCTAAATTCCATCGGCCCAAGACGAGAGAGTCAGAAACGAGACAAACCATGAGAAAAGCGCTTTTCGCACTCCTATTGTTCAGTGCTCGGCCCTTGCTCGCGCAAGCGCCGCCGGAAGGACTCTGGCAGGGATATGACGGAGAGTGGCGCCACGTATCCAGCCAATTGCTCGCATTGGCCGAGACCACGCCCGAAGAGAAATTCGCCTGGCGTCCCACACCCGGCGTGCGCTCCACCAGCGAAGTCTTCATGCACATCGCTCTCGCGAATTTCTACCTGCTCAGCGTGACGGGTCCCAAAATGCCGGCCGACATGAAAGAAGGACTGGAGAAATCGGTCACCTCGAAAGCCGACGTCATCAGCTGGCTGAAACGTTCCCTCGACGCCGTGAAGTCCGCCCACTTGGCGGTCACGCCCAAAGACCTCGAGCGCAAGGCCCACATTGCCGATCGCGACGCCACCGTGGACGGCATGTATCTGCGCATCATCGTTCATGCCAACGAGCACATGGGCCAGCTCATCGCCTATTCCCGCATGAACGGCGTTGCTCCTCCCTGGTCCAAAAACCAGTAGCCGCCATTCGTCGCCAAGTTCGGCTTCCTAGCGGCACGATACATCGTGCCCCTCTCCTCGATGGATTCTCAAAATTTCACGTCGGCAACCACCTTCAATAGCCGTAACAGCGTGGCACTTTCCTCCGCCGTCAATTCTTTCCGAAGCTTCTCTTCCGCCCCCCGCCGTTGCTTGATCAGGAATTCTCTATACTTGTTGCCTTTCGCCGTCAGTTGCACCAGCAGCGCTCTCCCGGACTCCGCCTTTCGTTCCGAAAGCAGCCCTTCCTGAATCATGGTCTTGACGGCGCGGTGCACCACCGTGCGGTCGAACCCCAGCAGCGTCGCGATCTGATTCTGGTTACGCGCTGCCCCGCCGCGCAATGTGGACAGAATGAAACCGCGCGTCTGCGAGCATTGCGTTTTCCTCTCCAGTTGTTTTCCCACCGAATAGTAGGCCGCCGCGAGATGCACCAGCACGGAATCCTTCAGGATTTCGCGCGGTATCAGTTTCTTTTCAACGACTATCATAGGAATCTCACCGTAGCCTCCAACGGCCTTCGCCATTGCGGTTGCTCCACGTGGCGCGCGGACTTCTTTCCAATCGCGATGACCATGACGATCTCATGGGTCCGCGGGTTGAGTCCCAGGAACTTGCCAAGCCTCCGCCCGTCAAACCCTTCCATGGGACACGTGTTCCATCCCAGCGCTTCCGCCGCGATCATCAGATTTTCGCAAGCCAGTGATGTGCTCTTCGTTGCCCATTTAAAGAGTCCCTGCCGCGCCACCGGCACCGTGCCGATGATCTTCCACCAGTTGACCACTCTCAGAATCGTCCATTTCAGCGCCCCGAAAATCCCGAACCATCCCTGGATGAAAAACCATTTCGCCAGCTTCGCTCTTCTCGCGAATTTGAAGATTTGGGCTTCACTGAACCCTTCCTTCCGCATCCATTCCAGTTGGCTTTCTGTCGTCGCTCGCCACGACGCGATGTCCGCCACCGCCACAACCAGCGCCGAAGCCGTTTCCGCCGGAGCCTGTCCCATGCAAAGCCGCGCCGCAGATGTTTTCATTTCCGGCGTTTCCACCCAATAGAGCCGGTACGGCTGCACGTTAAAGCTCGAAGGAGCAACCCGCGCCGCCTCCAGCATTTGTTCGCGCACCGCCTCCGGAATCTCCACCGGGTCGAACGCCCGGATCGCCCTCCGCTGAAAGATCGCTTCGAGTATCTCGCTCATGGCGCACCTCAATGTTGCTATTACAACATAAAGGTGTTGCCATTGCAACATATTATCCGGACCGCGGACACAATGATAGAATCCCCCCGCGCATTTCTGAGGAGGTGCGAGATGGGCAAGCAGATACCGACTTGCATGATTTTTTCCCTGGTAGTTGCGGCGCTGATTTGCGGCCAAGTTACCGTGGCGCAGCAGGAGCCGGACTGGTCCAAGGTTCAAATCAAAGTGACCAAAGTTTCCGGCAACATCTACATGCTCGAAGGCCAGGGCGGAAACATTGGCGCTTCGGTCGGCGAAGACGGCATCGTCATCGTGGACGATCAATTCGCCCCGCTGGCGGATAAAATCCAGGCCGCGTTGAAGGAATTGAAAATTACGGACAAGCCCGTGCGCTTCGTCATCAATACGCACTTTCACGGAGACCACGCTGGCGGAAACGTGCCGTTCAGCAAAGCGGGCTCTACGCTCATCGCGCAAGACAATGTCCGCAAGCGCCTTGAAACCGGCGGCACCGCCGGCAATGGCGGCTCGATCAAGATGGACGTGAAACCCGCGGAGAAGGCGGCGCTGCCGATCATCACCTTTGAGCATGACGTCACCGTGCACCTCAACGGCGAAGACATTCGCGCGCTTCATTTTCCCTCCGGCCACACGGACGGCGACTCCATTATCTTCTTCCCGAAAAATAATGTTGTGCACATGGGTGACGACTTCGTGCGCTACGGCTTCCCCTTCATTGACGTGGCCAGCGGCGGCAGCGTCCAGGGCATGATTGACGCCATGGAAAAAGCCACCGCGCAGTTGCCGGCCGACGTGAAAGTCATCCCCGGCCACGGCACGCTTTCCAACCTCGACGATGTTCGCTCCTACACAAAGATGTTGAGAGAGACTTCCGCCGCCGTGCAGAAGGCCCTTAACGGGCACAAAACGCTGGATCAAATGAAGCAGGAAAAAATTCTCGCGCCGTGGGCGAAATGGAAAGGTGATTTCGTCAACGAGGATGCGTTCATCGAAACGCTTTACAACTCCCTCACCGGCCACAAAGGAGAATTCGTAAAACACAACTGAAGTAGGTGCTTGCTGCTGAATTGCCGATGTAGACGCCGGGCTGCCGCGCCTCTTGCATCCCGGTTCATTCTACCGGCAAGCCCGGCCGGCCGCGCTTATCGTTGCCTCGTTACTTCTTTACGTCGTTACGCCTTTATGGCCGCTCAAAATACGCAAGGGCGCCAACGCCGCTTACTTCGTGGAGTCGAGGCAAGGCAGAGCAGAGATTTTCGCCTCGGGGGTTTCGTACGATGTGTCTCCCACCGAGTCTTTTATGGTGAGCAACACCCAGTTTTGGGGTTCGTCGGCCGATCGGGTGAAGGTAAAGACAATCGTTCGCTGGCCGCTGGCTTTGTAGCGCATGGTACGTCTGACGACCGGAAACACATCCGTGGTTTCGTCCTCGGCCGACGGGCCGCAGCGGGCCATCAAACGATCCGGCGTCACGCTATCGGTGGCCTTTTGGATGCGCCGTACACGCGCTTCTTTGAACCACTGCGCCGTCTTCACGATGAGGAACTGGCCCAAAAGGAGACCCGCAACGACAAGAACAACGGTTCCGGCCATGATCCAGGATTGCTTGTTGGCTTTGATGTCGGTGAGCTTCATAGCGCGCCAGCCTTTCTGCGCCTGCTCAAATCATCGCTCCGCAGGTCTCCTGTGAGAAAATATTTTTGGCGGCCGCCGCGAGAGGGTAACTTTGCTCTAAGAAGCGGTTCAGGCCGGAGCTGCGCTCTTAAGGCCGCGCGCTCGGCGAGAAAAATCCGATCGGCAAATCGCGCGCAGTCCGCAAGCCGGCCGGCGCATCGAGAATCACGGGAATCGAATTTACGACGACGGCCGCCGTCGCAATGTCGCCGTGCGAACCGCCCGGAATCACCAGGCTGATGTTCGGATGGCCCGTGAGCGAAATCGTATCGGCGGGATCTTTTGCGCCGACGTACATTTGCAGTTCGAGATACACAAGTTCTTTGCCGTCTTTCGAAGTGCCGCGCGCAATCTGGTGCACGCCCGCCGCCTGCCCCGGCTCGACGGTTAAATACTCAGTCTGCACGCGCTCGGCGGCCACTTTTGGCTCGATGGTTTCCGTGATTTGCTCGACGGGCAAATTCAAGCTGTCCGCCACCATGGCCACGGACTCCGGTAAGCCGACGTGCTTGATCACGCCTTCTTTGACCTTGGCGCGGAATTCTTCAACGGTCATGCCCGCGCCGATTTTTTTCTGCAACGGCAGCCGCCGCTTCGACGCATCCACGATGCGCAACGCTTTCGCGTGCTCGATGCGCTGCGCAACCGCGGCCAGCGTCACGACCAGCTTGTCCATTACGAAACCGGGATTCACGCCCGTCCCGACCAGCGCGACGCCCCATTCCTTCGCGGTGGCATCGAGCTTCGCTGCCAGCTCCGGATACGTCCTAAACGGATACGACAATTCTTCGCACGTCGAAACGATGCACGACTCCGCTTCCAGGCACGCGAGCAACTGGTCCATCACTTTTGTGAGCGACGACGACGTCGAATGGATCACCACGTCCGCGTTTTGTTCCAGCACTTCCTTGGCGTCCGCGGAAATCGCCACGCCCCAAGGCGCGTCCGTTGCGCCGATGACTTCGCCGAGGTCGCGTCCGATTTTTGCCGGATCTGTATCAATGGCGCCGATAATTTCAATGGCCTGCTTTTCCCGCATAAGCCGCGCGATGGATGCGCCGATGGGGCCGACACCATACTGGATGGCGCGAATTTTCTTTTTCACGTCGTTCACCGCTTTCCGTTCGAATGCGCGCACCACGCGCATTTTTGGCTTCAAAGGAAGCCCCTACGATAATGGAATTTCCTCGTGCATTCAACGAAGAACGTCGCCTTGGAGTGCGGGAGCTTGCCGCCGCACGTGAAACTGCAGCGGACGCGCGGGAGAAGCGCGACTGTTGCTGCCACGCAGATTGCGCCTCATAATGACGGAGAAGAATGCGAGAGGCTCCAGGAGGTTGCGCAATGCCAGCGAAAAAACTCACCGACGCGGAGATTTCAGAGCTACTGCCGAAAGCGAAAGGCTGGAGCGTCGCGAACGGAAAACTGCACAAGGAGTTTGCCTGCAAGGATTTCGTCGCGGCATTCGGGAACATGACGCGCGTGGCGCTGGTTGCCGAAGCGATGAACCATCATCCGGAATGGTTCAACGTGTGGAACAAAGTGGTGATCGATTTGAATACGCACAGCGTGAAAGGCATCAGCGATTACGATTTCAAACTGGCGGGAAAAGTTAACGAGATTTTTGGCGATTGATATGTCCGGCAGAAAATTCATAGCCGGCAATGAGCGCAGCCAGCCCAACTGAAAAATCGCCCCGAGGCTGGATATTTCTTCTGCTTCGCTGGTTAGCCGCGTTCGGAATCCTCGCGCTGCTACTTCATTTTCTTCCGGTGGCGCAGCTTCGCGACGCGCTGTCGCAGGTGCCGCTCACGCGTTTTCTAGCGGTGCTTCTGATTTATCTCGCCGCGCTGACCGGGGGCATCACCAAGTGGCACGTCGTAGTGAATTCCGCCGGCGCAAAACTCAGCTTCGCGGCGAGCGCGCAGTGCTACACGAGCGGACTTTTCGGCGCGTTGTTCCTGCCGTCGATTATCGGCGGAGACGTCGCGCGACTCGCAGTGGGAATATCACGCAGCGCGCGTCCGGCTGCGGTCATCACGGGAAATGTCGCGGATCGCTTTCTCGACGTAGCCGCGCAGCTCACGCTGGTTTCGCTCGGGCTTATTCTGCTTCCTGGATCTTTGCCGGTGGCGCTGCAGGCTCCGGCGCGGCACGTTCTTGCTGCCGGCGCTGCCGTTGCTGCAGTTGTGCTTTCAGTCGTTTTGATTTTGCGCCGCCCGCTCCTGCGCGGCCGCTCGATTCGATTCCGGCGCGGACTCGCGCAGATCCGTCAGGCAATTCGTTCCGTCTCGCGTCATCCGCATCGCCTGGCCTTCGGCTGGCTGCTCGGCACTTCGGTGCAGGGCACGTATATTCTGCTGACCGCACTTGTGGGCATTTCGTGCGGACTCGTTCTGCCGTTACGCGTGTGGCTCTTCGCGTGGCCGCTGGCGAAAATGGCCGCGGTGATGCCCATCACGCAAGGGGGAATTGGAGTCCGCGAGGCGGCTCTGGTGTTGTTGCTGGCGCCGTTTGGCGCGCCGGCCGCGCGAGTGCTGGCCACGGGAATCGTCTGGGAAGGCGTGATCATCGCGGGTGGGCTTTTGGCAGGATTGACGGCGCTGCTCTTGCGGCGTGCGGAGACCGATTCGAATCGACCGTAGCGTTTCCGACACTTGCGCCGGAGTTGACTCGCGCGGCGGCGGAAGCAACTATAGAAATCCCTTTCCAAACAGTACCGCGTGCAGAGGACTGCCCTCTCCAGTCTGGTCGCGATTGACATAACGAAGCGGTACCAGGATGGAGGTCCGGAGAAAAGATGTGTCGAATTGGGACAGTAGATTCGGAGTGACACAAGGCGGCTGGAGAAGAGTTCGACAGAGATGAAAAAAAAGGCAAAACGCCACGCATCTTCGTTCTGTTTCAGGGACTTACATAGGGACGAGGTTTGATTCGCAGATGGCTGGCCACGTGCAGCCAGGAGTGAAGTAGGTGTGTGACTCATCCGCATGAGGGCCGTTTGGGTGATGGCGGCAAGGGCTGAGCGAGGTGAGCAGCCAGAGGGGAGAGCCGTGAAGTCCAAGGAAGCAAAAGCGCGAGCAGTGAGAAAACGAGAAGAGAGTGAGAGCCTTCCGGCGAGCTTCCGGAGGATGGAGAGAAGAGAGTGGGGGCTGTGGGGGGCGGCGTTTGTGGTGACCCTGCTGGTCACGCTGGCGTTGAGCACGTTCGTGCTACCGACGAAGCAGCTTGAGGAAGACCTGTTCTCGTTTTTTCTCCTGCGGCAAGCGGTGCGAGGACTGGTGGGACTGGTGCTGCTGTTCGATGTCTACACGATCTACCAGCAACTGCAGATTCACCGAATGCGGCGCGAGCTCTTCAAGAGGGAGGAGCTGTTCCGGCTGATCAACGAGAACGCCGCGGACATGATCGCCATCGTGGACATGGAAGGGACGCGAATCTACAACAGCATGGCGTACCAAAAAATTCTGGGGTATTCGCCCGAGGAACTAAAGAGCTCCACGGGCATCGAGCAGATTCATCCCGACGACCGCGAGCACGTGAAGCGGGCAGCCGAAGAGGCACGAAAAACCGGAATTGGCCAGCTGCTGGAATACCGCATCCGGCACAAAGATGGAACGTGGCGGGATTTGGAATCGACCTCCAGCGTGGTGAAGAACGCGGAAGGCAAGCCGGAGAAGCTCATCATCGTGAATCGCGACATCTCCGACCGGAAACGTGCGTCGGTAGCCTTGTCGCTGTCCGAGGCGAGTTTCCGGTCCGTCATCGAAAACGCTCCGTACGGCATTTATCGCGCGAACGCTTCGGGGAAGTTTCTGCGCGTGAATCCGGCGCTCCAGAAAATGCTGGGGTACGCGACGCAGGAGGAGTTATCCCACGCGAGCTTGGCCACCGACATTTATCGCGACCCGCAGGAGCACCGGAGGGCGAACGAATTGTTCGCGGGCACAATGGGCTTCGATGTGGACGTCGAATGGAAACGCAAGAATGGAACTCCCCTCAAAGCGCGCTGCAGCGGGAGGCTGATCGAGAGCGAGCAGGGTGGGAGCCACGGTGAATCCAGCTTTGAAGTATTCGTGGAAGACGTGACGGAGAAGCGCGTGCTGGAGCAGCAACTGCACATGGCGGTGAAGATGGAAGCAGTGGGGCGGCTGTCCGGAGGGATCGCGCACGATTTCAATAACCTGCTTGGGGTGATCATTGGCTACGCCCAGGTCATGAAGCGGAAACTGAAGAGCGGAGAAGACCTCTTCGAGTACGCCGAAGAGATTGAAAAAGCAGGGCAGCGCGCGGCCTCGCTGACACGCCAGTTGCTGGCCTTCAGCCGAAAGCAAGTGCTGGCGCCCGCGATCCTAAACCTGAACGCGCTGATTTCTGACATGGGAAAGATGATCCATCGCTTGATCGGCGAAGACATCGAACTGGTGATGAAACTTGATCCGGCAATCGGGAGCGTCAAGGCGGATCACGGACAAATCGAACAAGTGGTCAGGAAAATTGGCCCTGGAGACAGCGACTACAACTTTTGACCAGAACTACACACGCCAGCACCCCGGGTCAAAGGTGGGGTGTCAAGTGATGTTCTCGGTCAGCGATACGGGGGTGGGAATGAGCGCCGAAACACTGATCCATATCTTCGAGCCGTTTTTTACCACCAAGGAACTCGGAAAAGGAACGGGTCTGGGTTTGGCGACGGTTTACGGAGTTGTGAAGCAAAGCGGCGGCTACATTTCCGTGGACAGCGAGATCGGACACGGCACCTCGTTCAAAGTCTATCTGCCTCTCATCCAAGAGCCGGTTGTTGCGGCGGAGGCCGCAACGCCTGCGACGGATTCCTTCCGGGGATCGGAAACCGTCCTGGTGGTGGAAGACGCGGACGCCCTGCGAAAACTGTCAGTCACGCTACTTGAGGAGCACGGCTATCGAGTACTCTCCGCAGCGAATGGAGCAACAGCCCTGGAGCTGGCACAGCAGGATAACCGAAGCATCGATCTCCTTTTGACCGACGTGGTCATGCCCGGGCTGGGCGGACATGCGCTCGCAAGGAGGATCGAGGCGCTGCGTCCCGGGATCAAGGTTCTTTATATGTCGGGCTATACGGACAGCTCCATCGTGCAGGAGGGGGTCCTGGAGGCCGGCATCTCGTTTTTGCATAAGCCATTCACCGAAGAAGAATTGGTTCGCAAGATTCGCGAGGTCCTGGATGCGGGCAAGCGGAGCGCACTCGCGGAGGATCCGGTGCTCGCCGGAAAAGTAACGAAAACCAGCAATAGGAAGTTGGCATAAACGTGAAACGACTCTTGATCGTGGATGACGATGATGCGATGCGGCGGCTTCTCCGGCTGAATTTGTCCGACAGCTACGAAATCATTGACACCGGCAAGCCCGAAGAAGCGCTGGCGTTGACCATGGAACACAAACCCGACGCCATCCTCCTGGACTTGCGGATGCCGAAGATTTCCGGGATCGATTTGTGCCGGACCCTGGGTTCCTGCAGCAAGACCCAGCCGATTCCCGTTTTCTTGGTGAGCGGCGAGCCCGCTTCGGATACCCAGAGGTATTGCAAAGAGCTGGGTGCGGCGGGCTCTTTTGAGAAGCCCATCGATTTCGAGGCCCTACGCGGTTGCCTGGCGCGGCTGCAAAAACAGAATGCCATAGCACGGTCGGAGGTTCGGGTCCGGCTTCGCGTGCATGTAAAAATCACAGGGGTCGATGGCCATGGAAAAGACTTTCAAGAGAGAGCGCATACGGAAAACGTAAGTCTCAGCGGTTTTCTCTGTTCTAGCGTCACGGCCTTGCGAATGGATTCGGTGGTGGAAGTCTTCCTCATGGAACCCAGGGAACAGTACGTTGGAAAGGCCCGTGTAGTCCGCTCGGAATCTTCGGTACCGCCCTCCACGCGGTATGGTTTTCGATTCACGGAGAAAAAAGGTCCGTGGGTTCTCGACTAGGTACCAAACTCCGAGGTGCGGCTCCAAAGTGCGGCCAAGGGGATGGCACACTCCCTTTCTCGCTGCCACTGCATTTGTTTTTGCTTGCCCACCCCCAGTTTTGTGAGCGAGATGCACGATTTTGAAGTGGCGCCAGTTTCTTCGTGAGTGTTGCTGGTTTCGGAGGCGGCTCGAATGCCCGTTTTTTCGATCAGCGGGTGAAGGATTTCCCGGCAGC